>Ga0209638_1001107_pt1 | contig 17391 bp, 12 predicted proteins | sample BarGraNGADG00211_FD_184490 | JGI IMG/M metagenome (GOLD analysis project Ga0209638, IMG submission 184490) | Arctic peat soil microbial communities from Barrow, Alaska - Barrow Graham LP Ref core NGADG0002-211 (SPAdes) (version 2) | ecosystem: Environmental > Terrestrial > Soil > Wetlands > Peat...
AAACGCCAACTTCCGGAAAGCGCGACGTCGCCCGCAAGCGCGAGAATGGGTCTCCGTGACCGGCGATTCTCACGTGTGGGCAAAGCGGTTGCTCGTGCTCGGCGCAGGGCCGGGACAGCTCGGGCTGCTCGAAGCCGCGCGCCAGCGGGAGCTCTACGTCATTGCGGCCGATCGCGAACCGGGGGCGCCCGGCTTTCCGCTCGCCGACAGGCGTGCATTGATCTCGGCCGAGGACGAGCCGGCGCTCGAGCGCCTGGCATCGGCGGAGGAGATCGACGGCGTGATCGCGCCCGGGATCGACTGGTCGGTTGCGATTGCGGCGCGCATCTCGGCCAAGCTGGGCCTGCCTCATCCGCTCAGCGTGGAGAGCGCTCAGCTCGCGGTCTCGAAACTGCGGCAGCGTGAGCGCTTCGCCGAGGCCGGGCTTCCCTTTGCCCGCTATGCCGTTGCGAGCCGCGGCGAGGACGCTGAAGCCGCGGCCGCCGAGCTCGGCTTTCCGCTGGTGGTGAAGGCGCCGGATCGCCAGGGGAGGCGCGGGCTTGCGCTCGCCCGCGGTCGCGATGAGCTCGAGTCCGCTGTCGAGCAGGCGCTTGCGGCGTCGCGCTCAGGGCTCTGCATCATCGAGCAGCTCGAGCGCGGTCGCGAGGCGACGGTGATCGGTTTTTCGCTCGACGGTCGCTATCACGCGCTCGCCGTGACCGATCGTCGCAGCGCGGCGGCGCCAGCCTTCGGAGTCTCGCTGGAGCACGCCTGGCCTTCGTCTCTGCTCGAGACCGAGCTGGAGGAGACAATCGGGATTGCCGAGCGTGCGGTGGCCTCGCTGGGAATCGAGCAGGGGCCCAGCTACGTTCAGGTCATCGTGGGCGAGCAGGGGCCGCTCGTCGTCGAGCTCGCGGCCAGGCTGGGAGGGGGGCACGACGCCGAGTTGATCGAGGCCGCGCTCGGAATCGAGCTGAACGGGCTTGCCTTGGCCGCTTCTCTGGGCGAGACGATCGATCCCGAAGCTCTGGTTCCGCGAGCGCTCGTCGGCGGCGCTTGCACACGTTTTCTCGTTGCGCCCGAGGGCGAGCTCGTCGCGGTGCACGGGGTCGAAGAGGCGAGCGCACTGGAGGGCGTCAAGCGCCTGCGCCTCTATCGCGAGCCGGGCTATGTCATAACTGCGTTTCGCTCGCGCTCGGATCGCGCGGGCTCGCTGTTGGTGCTCGGGTCCGATCAGGAACATGCGGTCGAGCGAGCGGGCGAGGCGGCCGATCTCATACGCTTCGAGGTCGTGGGCCCGAGCGCTCCCGGTTGAGACCCGCCGCACGATGAGATCGCCCCAAAGAACAGGAGAAGCGTTCCCATGGCGCAGCGAGGCCGGACGATGAGCGACTCGGGCGAAGCGCCGCAGGTCGAGCCCACGGGCGTGTCTGTACCGGTCTCGGTTTCGGCGATTGTCGTTACCTTCAATGCGCTGCCCTGGATCGAGCCTTGTCTGCGTAGCGTGCGTGGCTGTGAGCTGATCGTCGTCGACAACGGCTCCAGCGACGGCACGCCGGAGTTGGTGCGCGAGCGCTTTCCCGAGGCTCGGCTGATCGAGCAGGAGAACCGGGGGCTGGGAGCCGGCTGGAACGCGGGAATCGAGGCGGCCGGCGGGCGCTGGCTCTTTTTCCTCAACGCCGACGCCTGGGTCGTCGGCGACGGGATAGCGAAACTCGTGCAGGTGCTGGAGCGCGAACCGAAGGCGGCTGTCGCGGGGCCGCGTCTGCGCTACCCGGACGGACGGCTGCAGCGCTCGGTGCGCGGATTCCCAACCCTCTGGCGGCTCGCTACCGAGTACTACTTCCTGCGCAAGCTGGCGCCGCGGACCAGGGCGCTGAACGCTTTTTACGGTGGAGGATTTCGCCACGATCGTGAGCTGGAGGCCGAGTTCTTGATGGGCGCCGCCCTTCTCGTGCGCAGGAAGGCGATCGAGCAGGTCGGTGCGCTGGACGAGCGCTTCTTCCTCTTCAGCGAAGAGGTGGACTGGTGCTACCGCTTCCGACAGGCGGGCTGGAAGGTCATCTTCACTCCGGCGGCCGAGGTCGTTCACGTTGGCGGCGCGGCGCACGCGGGGCGTCTGTTCCGCGAGCAGGTGCAGGGCCACCTTCTCTTTCTCGACAAGCACCGAGGCGCTCGGCGCGCGGCCGTAGCCCGCCGCTTGCTTGCGACCGCGCTGACTCTGCGCGGACTCGTCTTCAGGGGCGAGCGGGGGCGCTCGTACCGGGATACCGCTCGCTGGCTGCGCTCCGGCTCGCTTCAAGAGTTGCTTGCCTGGCGGCGCTGAGAGGGTCGAGGAGCAAGACCGTCGACCGCCTCTGGCGACGCTTGGCACATAGCCAGTGGCTGCCCCTGCGAGAAATGCGGTACTTCGTAGCGCACGCTCATGGCTCGAGGTCGCGGCGCCTTGCCCACCCACCACCCCCCACCCTCCCACGGGGCGGGAAACGGTAGCGAGAAAGAGCGCACGTATTCGAACCGGCTTTGTGCCAACTCATGCCTCTGTGGCGCGGGAAGGCGTTCCAGTTCCTCACTCGCCGACCACACCCAACCGGCGGTCTTCACGCTCCAGAGGCCGGCAACCGCGCCAGCCGCGAGTCGCGAGCACGTACGATCAGCCCGTGACGGTACCGAGGTCTCAGCGCCTGAGCAGGCGAACGGATTGGCTGCTCTTGATCACGCTTTTCGCGGCCACCTTCGAGAAGCTGCACTGGGAAGTCGGCGTCTCGGTCGCGCTGGCCGATTTATTGGCTCTCGCCTACCTGGCCAGTTTCGCCGTCGACCTTGCGCTATCGCGCGATCTCAGAATCCCTCGCACCGCGCTGGTCACGCTCGCCTTCAGCGCCGCCTTTCTCCTCTGCTACCTGGCCGGCTTCTTCAACATCGACACCGCGCAGGGCCTTTCGCAGTTCAGCAAGGGGATGGTCAAGCTCGTCGTTCACCTGCTCTTCTTGACCGCCGCGGTGATTCATCTCAGCGACCGCTCGCAGCGCTTCTTCTGGACGGCGCTGGGGGCGTTCATCGTGGGCATGGCCGCGAACGCCGCCTACGGCATCGTGCAGCTCGGGGCGGCCGAGGCCGGGTTCAACATCGACAAGCGCCTGCTCGATCCGCTCACCGGCGGGGCGGCCTCCTCGATCAACATCTACGGAGCCGTCGGCAATCAGAACGTCTACCGGCCCAACGCTCTCACCGGTGACCCGAACCACCTCGGCGTGATGCTGGCCATGTCGCTGTTGATTCTCGTACCTCTCTATCTGCGCCTCGAGAGTGGACATCGCTTGCGCTGGTGGCTCGCCGGGCTGCTCGGCTTTCTGCTCGTGGTCGAGCTGGCCACCCTTTCGCGCAGCGGCCTGCTCGGTCTGGGCGTCGGTCTTCTCGTGCTCGCGCTCCCCTATCGCAGCTTCTTCACCCGGGCGCGTTTCCTCGTCCCCCTCGGGGTTGTCTTCGTCTTGCTGGCCGGGGTGGTGTTCGAGCGCCGTCACTTCTTCGCCACCGTTCTTCGCTCGCGCCTGCAAACCAACACCGGCTCGGTCTCGGCTCACCTCGGCGTCTACGACTTCATTCCGCAGGTACTGCACAGCCACCCGCTGCTCGGCCTCGGCCTGAACAACTTCTCGGTCTATTACCAGTTCGTCACAGGCAAGACGAACTGGGGGCCGCATTCCTACTACGTCGCGCTGCTCGTCGAGGGCGGGATCATCGGGACGGTCATCTTCGCCGTCTTCCTCTGGTATCTGTTCCGCCGCCTGGCGGCCGCGCGTGCGATCGGGCGCGCACTGGCGGCGGCGGGAGATGTGCGGACGGCGGCGCGAGTGCGGCCGCTGGCCTGGGGTATGGTCGCCGCGCTGCTCGGCACCATGGCCGCGAATGCCTTCTACCTGACGATGCAGTTCTATTACTTCTACGCTTTCGCCGCGCTCGCACTGGCGACGCCGCTCGTCTTCGCCCGCTCGCTGGAGCAGGGGAGCGGGCGATCCTCCGCGCCGTGAGCGGGCCGGCTTGAAATCGGCTCGAACAGAGTGACTAGACTCGGCCGGATGCCCTCTTCGCGGCTCGACATCGTCATCGTCTCGTATCGCTGCCGAGGCCTGCTTCGCGACTGTCTCGGCTCGCTGGGCGCCTTTCCGCCCGCGGACGGCGCTCGCATCTGGCTCGTGGACAATGCCTCCAGGGACGGAACGGTGGAGATGGTGAAAGAGGAGTTCCCCGAGGTCGAGCTGATCGCCTCCGACGAGAACCTCGGCTTTTCGAAGGCGAACAACCTCGCCATTCGTCGCGGCCGCGCTCCTTACGTGCTGGCGCTCAACCCGGACACGCTGATGACCGAGGGCGCGCTCGATCAGATGCTCGAGCTGATGGAGCGCAGGCCGGAGATCGGCATCTCGGGCTGCCGGCTCGAGCTTCCGGATGGAACCTTCGACCACGCCGCGCGGCGTTCGTTCCCGACGCCGATAGGCGCCCTGGCGCACTTCAGCGGCATCGGCCGCTTGAAGAAAGCGCCTGCCGGGCTGACCCAGTACCGCGCGCCCGGGGTCGAGAGCGGGCCGGTGGATGCCGTCAATGGCGCCTTCATGCTGATGCGCCGCGATGCACTCCTGAAAGTCGGGCTCTTCGACGAGGGCTACTGGATGTACATGGAAGACCTCGACCTCTGCTACCGCTTCGCCCAGGCCGGCTGGGTCACCTGGTACGAGCCGGGGGTGAAGGTGATCCACGTCAAGGCCGGCACGAGCGGCAGGTACCGCAAGCCGCGCGTGAACTACGCCTTCCATTACGGGATGTTCCGCTTCTACCGCCAGCACTACGCGAGAAACGACAACGTCTTCCTAAGGGGCGCCGTGTACGGCGGGATCGCGCTGAAGCTCGGAGTTTCTCTAGCCCGTAGTGCCGTTCGGCGCAGGCTATTCAGACGTTCTTGAAGACAGGCTCCGAATCCGCCTCGCCGGATTACCAGCCCAGATCTCATCGGCGGGAATATCGCCTGAAACGACACTGCCGGCGCCGATGACACTCCTCGCGCCGATGCGCGTGCCTTTCAAGATGATCGACTGCGCCCCGATGAATACGTCGGGCCCGATCTCGATCGGGGCGCGCTTGATCTGAGTGACGTCGTGTATCCGCCGCGCTTCTGCGTCGAGCGGATGGAAGTTGGTATCCCAGATCGAGACGTTTCCGCCGCAATTCAGGTTGGGGCCGATTTCGATTCGAAGAGAACAGTAGATCGAGACGCCGGAAAAGCCGTCGCCATCGCCGATTGTGAGCTCGGCATCCGGTCCCACATAGATCGACGTTCTCTTGAAAAGTCCGACGAAGTTGGCGCTCGTCTTGCTCGTAAAGACCGAGTCGGAGCCGATCGACACGCGCGCCGTTCGGTCGATTCTGAATTGTGGGACGCCGTTGAACCGGATTCGATCTCCGAACGACACTTGGGGGTACCTGACCGAGAGAAGCGATCCGATCATCGCGCTCGACATGCGTCCGTAAGCCCTTCTCAGCCCGAGCATTGAAAAGCCCCTCTAGTACTCCAATAGTTCGATTTGGCGGGCATACGACCGCTATCGGCGGAACTGACTTCTGCTCCGATCATGCCGCGGGCGTTCTGGCGGCTGGTGTCCACGGTCGCGATCTGGAGCCGCCGCTTGTCCTCTCCGATGGCGCGTCCGGTCTTTCCAAGTCCTCGAGGATCCATGAGCATCCGTGAACCTATCCCGAGACCGGGACGAACTCCAAACCCGGAAGCTTTACGATTGGAGCCCACCACACCTTTGGATTATCAATCTGTTCTATTTGGTCTATCACCACGATTCGCCAGGGTTTGCCTGTCGCGCCCTTGACCTGGGATACGACGTCAGAAACCGGGAGATGATCAAGGGAGACGCCGAGCCAAACGCTGGACGGTCCGTCGTACTTCGCCTGCAAGCTGAGGACAAAACGGTTGCAGAGATACGAGTCCAGCGAGGGATGAATTGCGGATAGACAGAGAACGCGCCTGCCGAGTTTCGCCTCGCGTTGCACCGTGTCCAACCACACCGGCTTCGCGCTCGCGTTTGGCCAATGCCGAGTTATCGCGTCATAGATAGGCCCGCTCTGAACCGTGCCGGCCCACAGCACCACAACGGCGATGATCGCGATCACATTGAGCTGTCGTCGACCGATCTCGAGTCTCGATACGACCTCGATAAGGGCAAGCGGAACGAAGACGCCGGCGAGCACGAACTGCAGCTTCGTGGGCCCGTAGCCGGGAGCTGCGCCGGTTGCCCGAGCAGTGAGGAGCAGCACGACCAGCACGTAGCCCACGAGCCACGCTAACGGCGTCAGAAACCCGCTCCTCGAGGCGAAGTGCGTTCGGGATGAAGCGAGGCCCACGATCGCGAAGAGCAGCAGCAGAATCAACGCCAAGGTCGCCTCCGTGACCGCGGGAGTTGCGCCTCCAGCTTCGAACAGGGCGGTGAGACCGCCGCCGGCGGCGTAGCGGTATTGCTGCCAGAGCTCGAGCACCATCACCAGCGCCGCAAGACAAAGGACAGCGGCGGGAATTACTCGCCGGCGACCCTTGATCGCGAAGCCGAGCACCGGAATGCAAGAAGCCGCGATCGCGGCCCCGGCGAGTGGTGTGAGAGGTATCCAGGCCGAACCTGCGCCGAACAGCAGCAACAAGCTTGTCAGCCATACGACCTGCGTTCTACCCGTCCGGAGGCGAGGCCTGACCGCGACGAGATACGCGGCAATCAACACGAGAAGTACAGCGAGTGAGACAGAGAGCGATCCGTATGAGGTCACGATCACGCAGTAGCTGGCGACCAGAGCAGTCGCAGATCCCCAGACGATCAGCGTGCCAATCGGATGCCGAAGCCGGATCATGCGGCGGACGAGAACGGCAACGACGACGGGAACGGTCGCGATCGTCAGGCCGTACGCGGAGAGAACGACCTTCGGGCTCGACGACAAGGGCACGGTCGTGTGGAGAAACCCGCCGCTGGCGGCCCGCACAAAGGCGAGGTAGGTGGACACGACGGACCCGAGGACTCCCATCGAGGATCCCGTAAGCGCCGTTGCGCCGCCGCTTCCGCGCAGAAGTCCCGCCAGGTTGATCCAGGCGTCGTTGTCCTCCGCCCCAATCAAGAACAGCGCAGCATGGTCGCCGCCGGCGGGAGAAACGCGCGTAACGAACCTCAGCGCCACGAGAAGCGAGGCCACAGTGGCGATCAGCTCGATCAGGGCGCCGACTCGGCCGGATCCCGGCAGAAGCCTCAGGCGCCGGCCGAGCAATAGCAGCAGAATCACCCCGGCAAAAGCGACCGGTCCCAACCAGGACAAGCTCCAACTCGCACTGGAAAAAACGTAATGCACCGCCTGGAAGACAGACGCGATCGAGATGAGCATCACGATGCAAACCAGCACGAGATTCGCGATGCCTCGAGCCAGCCAGGACAGGGCTCCGGCGGCGGCGGCGGCGAGAACCGCCTCCGGCGCCGACCACTGCAAGATGAGAGCCGAGGCCAATCCGAAAAGAGCGCCTGCGATTACCCACGATGAAGGAACGAAGACACTACCGTCGATCGACTTGAAGATTGGCAGCGGCTTCAAGCGATCCCAATAGAAACGCTGTAGCGCATCGTGCGACCGGTTGAGTCGAGTACTCAAGGAACGCTCATCTCGGTCGTCGAACTGATTCTTGGTACCAGGCAACGGTCCGCTCGAGCCCCTCGCGCAGCGAAATCTTTGCGCGGAAGCCGAACAGGCGCTCGGCGCGGCTGGTGTCCAGACGGCGCCTGGGCTGGCCGTTCGGCTTCGACGTGTCCCAGACGAGCTCGCCCTCGTAGCCGGTCAGCTCCGCGACCAGCTCGGCCAACTCGCGGATCGAGATTTCGCTACCGGTGCCGATGTTGACCGGCTCGGGCCCGTCGTAGCGCTCCGCGGCGAGCAGGATCGCCTCGGCGCAATCGTCCACATACAGGAACTCGCGCGTCGGCGAGCCGTCGCCCCACAGCACCACTTCTCGCTCTCCGCTCCGCGCGGCTTCGACCATCTTGCGGATCAGCGCCGGAATCACGTGCGAGGTCTCGAGATTGAAGTTGTCGCGCGGGCCGTAGAGGTTCACGGGCAGCAGATAAACCGCGTCGAGCTCGTATTGCTCGCGGTAGGCCTGGGCACCGACGAGGAGCGTCTTCTTGGCGATGCCATACGGTGCGTTCGTCTCTTCGGGGTAACCGTTCCAGAGGTCTTCCTCCTTGAACGGGACCGGTGCGAACTTGGGATAGGCGCAGATCGTCCCGATCAGGACGAGCTTGCGCAGGCCGGACAGGCGGCTACGTTCGAGGATGTGGGCGCCCATCATCAGGTTGGCGTACCAGTAGCGACCCGGGTTGGCCTGGTTGGCGCCGATGCCGCCGACCTCGGCTGCGAGGTGAATCAGCAGCTCAGGGCGTGTCTGCGCAAAGAGCCGCTCGACGTCGGGCTCGCGAGTGAGATCCCAATCTTCCAGGAGCGGGATGTAAGGCTCGATGCCTTGAGCGCGCAGCCGATCGACCAAGTGCGTGCCGAGGAAGCCGGCCCCTCCGGTGACCACGGTTCTCATGGGAGTGAGCGTAGCGATCTCCGCCGCCCGATCGATCCAGCTCCGCTCGAGATTACGGTTGCCTGAGCCAATCGATTCGTCCCAGCCAGCGCTCTCGGTTCGCCGCGTACCAGGCGATCGTCCGCGAGATGCCTTCTTCCCACGACACCTTGGGCTCCCAACCGGTCTCGCGCCTGAGCTTCTCGTAGCCGACGCGAAGCGCCAGTACGTCGCTCGCGCCAGGCCGGAAGCGATGCGCTACGGATGCCAATCTGCGTCCGGCGGGCCAGTGACCGTCCGCCTCGCCGATCTCGATGATCTTCTCGGCCCAGTGCTGCATCGAGATGTTCTCGCCTTGTCCGTAGACGTAGAGATCGCCGGGGATTCCGTGAGCGGCGACCATCAGGTGCCCGCGGACTCCATCGGTGCAGAAGCAGAAGTCGCGCAGGGGCTCGAGGTTACCGAGCTCGATCTGCTCGCGCTCGAGTGCCTGGGTGATGATCGTTCCGGTGATGTAGCGCGGATTCTGGCGCGGGCCGTAGTTGTTGAACATCCGCGTCACGACGCCGGGCACGCCGAAGGCATCGTGGTAGTTCATGGTCAGGAAATCGGCCGCGACCTTACTGGTGGCGTAGATCGACTTGGGGTTGATCGGCGAGCGCTCGTGCAGGATGAGACCGCCGTCCCGATCGAAGTCGTGCTGGTGAGCGACCGCCTCGTGCACGTTGCCGTACTCCTCAGAGGTGCCGGCAGTGTCGAACTTCTCCAGCTCGAGCCCCTGATCGACGATCGACTGCAAGAGATTGAGCGTGCCGACCGTGTTCGCCATCACGGTCTCATAGGGACGGTGCCACGACTCCCCGACGTGCGCCTGGGCGCCGAGGTGGAAGACGTAGGGCTTGTCGGGAGCCCGGCGCAGGTCCTTGAGCAGGTAGTCGACCGAGGTCTTGTCGGTCAGATCGGCGAAGTGGACGCTGATCTGCCGCTTGAGATGACCGATGTTGTTGAGAGCACCGCTCGAGGTCGCGCGGACGAAGGCGTGGACACGCGCGCCCAGCTCGACCAGCGCTTCGGTCAGGTGCGAGCCCATGAAGCCGTCGGCTCCCGTGATGAGCACCGTGCGATCGCGATAGATATCGCCGAACTCCTCGCGGAGCGCCGCGAGTGCTTGTTCGGACCAGGGAGATTCTTGGCTCATTAGTTCATACGCCTTTGGCTCGGAAGAAAAGACTAGTCGGCTATCGGCTCGAGCGCTTTCCTAGCCACTCTCTCTTCGAAGGAGCGAACCCCGAGCTCTCCGCGGGGGAGAGTGAGAACTGCCGGGTTCGAGTCAATTGTCTAGATTAGGTAGCCGTGCCGAAGTCGATGGCAGAGACCGCGATCATCTCAGACCGCTTGCCGGCTCGCGAGACCCGCCGATGACGGCGCCCATTCTGTCGGTGATTGTCATCAGCTACCGCAAGGGGGAGCTTCTGGAAGCGTGCCTTCTCTCAGCGCAGTCGGCGCTGCGGCAGGTTGCAGGCGAGACGGAGCTGATTTTGGTGCTGAACGGAGCGTCCCCGGACGAGCCGGTGGTCAGTGAAAAACTCGTCGCGAGTATCGACGTTGTCTACGAGCCCGAGAACATCGGATTTGCGCCGGCTGTCGCCAGGGGGTTCAGGCGATCGAACAGCGAATGGGTCGCGCTCCTGAACGATGATGCACTCGCCGAGCCGCAACTTTTCGCGAGCATGCTCGCCGTCGGCTCGTCAGCGAGCGACATCGGCTCTGTGGCCGCCCAGATGCGCTTCTTCGATCGTCCCGAGATCCTCAACTCGGCCGGCATCGAGGTGGACAGGCTCGGTGTCGCCTACGATCGTCTGCTGGGCGCGCCGGTCGGCGAGAGCGAGACCGAGCCGACCGAGGTCTTCGGGGCGAGTGGCGGCGCCGCGATGTACCGGCGGACGATGCTCGACGAGATCGGCGGCTTCGACGAGTCCTTCTTCGCCTATCTCGAAGACGTCGATGTCGCCTGGCGCGCCCGTATGCACGGCTGGCGGTGTCTCTACGCGCCAGACGCGGTCGTGAAGCACCACCACTCGGCGACCCTCGGCCACGGATCGAGCCGGAAATACTTCCTGGTCGGCCGCAACAGGGTGCGACTGCTCGCCAAGAACGCCAGCACGGCTCAGCTCAGACGTTACATGCCTTGGATCCTGGCACAAGACCTCGCCTACGTGAGCTTCATCGCGCTGACTCAACTGACGCTTGCTCCGCTTCTCGGCCGCCTCACAGGGCTGCGGGAATGGAGACGCTACCGGCGCGCGGGTGCTGCTGGTCGCCGTGAGATCCCGCTGTCCCGCGCGAGCGGCCTACGGGCCGCGCGGCGGCGCCAAAAGGTCTGGCTGAAGAAGGCCCTCTAGGTTTCGACGGGTATCTCGGTCGGCTTCGTGTCGTCGAGCCAGGCGACCGCCGCCAGGATGGAAATGATGCCGAAGGCGGCGAAGAGGTATGGATTGGTGGCGCCGGCGAGCATGATGCTGAGGACGATCGCAAAGGGGATGGAGGCGGCTCGCAACGAGATTCCCTCCGGCGGCGGCCTCTTTCTCAGGCGGATGCGCAAGGAATCCCAGAGCAGACGCAGCGGGAACGAGAGATAGATCAGAAGACCGATGATGCCCGCCTTGAACAAGAGAGCAATGTAGGAGAGCTCGAAGGCGTAGGAGGGGCCCCATTGCCTGGCGACCGCGCCGAAGCCGTAGCCGAGAATCGGCCGTTTGCGGATCAGGCGGAAGAGGATCTTCGCTTCCTCGACTCTCATTCCGTTTGAGGCCACTCCGTAGGGGTCGGTCGAAGAGGGCTTGGGAGGAGAGGAGGGAGAGGGAGAGGGAGAGGGAGAAGAAGGATGGCTGGGCTTGGAGGGAGATGGGCCGAGACTGACGATCGAGGCCGAGCGACTGAACACGTATTCCCGGAGCGAGAACCCGTTCAGAGCTCCGCCCGCCGCGAAAAATCCCCACATCACGGCCGTCGCCACTACGACCAGAGCCGCCCGCTTCAGCGTCGGCGAGCCGAGCGCGATGACCATGATCACCGCCACCGCTCCGCTGACCCAGAGGCCTCTCGTGTAGGTGGCGAGGAGATCGATCGAGAGAACGGCATAAAGAACCCAGGGCCAAATTTGCCGTGGGCGCGTGACCAGTCGCCACACGATCAGAGCGAGGCCGACCTGAAGGAAGAGGCCGCTGCCGGTAAACAGCCTGAACCGGCTGAATACGCCGTAGTCCTGGTAGCCGACGACGCCGCCCATACCGAGTCGAACCAAGAGCGCGTTGTACATGGTTGTGTCAAGGGAGACCAACTTGGTTGCCGTGAGCGTGACCAGTACCAGGGTGAGCACTCCATTTGCGGCGCAGGCAGCAAGGAAAAGATTCCGAAACCAGTTGCCCTGGCGGCGGATCAGGAGCGCGACGACGACGAGAATGAAGGCGAAGAAAGCGAAACCGTTGCCGTCTGCGAACACGTCGCCGCGGACGTTTCCGTTGTACAAACCCAGCGACATCCAGACGACGGGAATGATTACGGCGAGCGCGAGGGCATGCAGCCCGTACCGTCCCAACTCCAGACGCCGAGTTCGTCTCCACTCGCTCGCGATGATCGTCAGCGCTCGCGCCATGACCACCGCATCCAGGAAGTTCCGGCCCGATACGCCTCCCGTGATGTACGTCCATTGGCCGCCCGTCCCGGCTAGTACTAGCTCGAAGATGGCGATAGCGACGACGGCTCTGAAATCAACGACGGCAAGCGCTATGAACGAGATAACGAGAAGCGCCTTCAATGCATCCTCCGCAGAGGATGTGGTGCCTGTCGCGGTCAGTGCGACGAGACCGAGGATGCAGCTTGTCGAAACGGCCGTGAGTATTAGTGCAGCAGCCCGGGCGTAGCGAAAATGCGAAGATGGAGTCATATGCGGGAAAGCATCAAGCATATTCGTACTCGTCTTCGAGTATTCGCCTAGCACTCGCTTCCGCGGCATCATATCGATCTTTATCGAACATAAGCGAGTGACCACTTCCGTCTGAGCTGGCCCAGGCGTGAGCGTAATAACCGCTCCTGCCGGCGTGCGCGACGGTATATCCAAGCCGGTGCACGTCGTAGAACCACTCAGTAGCGATATCCAAGTACATCGCTCCGAACGGGGTACAGGGTCCATCTGGACTAGTAATCCGACGGGCCTTTTCCATATTTATCATGCAGGACCACTCGTTCAATCGGCATTCCGGCAACGGCCAAGTCGAATCATGCCGGTAACGCGAGTAAAACTTCTGCCTGGAACCGGGGTGCTCGCGTATTAAGTCGTCGTATTCTTTCGGGGTCGGTCGATACTCGAGATACCGATCGCTTGAGCATACGTTGGCTGAGCTTGCGGGGCAGTTCCAGCACATACCTACTTCGCCGATCCCGATATTGTCGCCGATAGCTCGCAAGAACAACGACGCAACGTCCGCAGAGTAGAGAACGTCGTTGTGGGTTATGAAGAGATACTTCTTATCGGTAGCTTCCCAAGCGTATTGGTATCGAAGAGAGTGACGGAAGACGCGGTAGCGAAAGAGAAAGTGACGATACTTAGAGGGACGAACCCAGTAGTGGAACCGCGGAACGAAAAGGACATATTTCCCAGTCAACCGCTCGAAAAGAGCGTCATAGAGATGCTCGGTTCCCGGTGCGTCGATCGTAAAGTAAATCTTGTCAACGAGATCGCCAGAGTGCTTTAAGAACGATAGCAGGGTCAAGGCGGTCTGGTACGGCTTACGAAAGACGTTGATCGCAACATCGATCTTGACCGGTGAAGAAGGGCTCATGGCGGTAGTCACCGGTCAGACGAGACGCCGTCGAGAGGTATTTGGCGCCTTAGCTGCTTGTCGGGTGGCATCCCAGCCATGCAACTGGCTCAGAACACGATTTGAGGTAAGCATCGTTGTCGTTTCTCGTTCGGTTCTAGTCCGCGCCAGCAACGAAATAGCGGGCGGCGGCTATGCGACGCACGCTTCGATAAACAAGGCTACTGAAGCGTTCTCGATGATCGTGCTCCAGCGGCTACACAAGCCATGATAGAGAACAGATTCGCTTGCCCGCGTGCGCGACTACCTCTGGCTTCGTGGAGCAAGGAGTCTTGCGGCGTGTAACGCGACTGGTGATCGCAAGGCGCTCTCGGAAGCTCTGATCGGTATCCACGCCGTAGGCGAAGCTCTGGTCGCAGCTGTCGCCGCTGGGGCGAGACTCCGCCTGTGACTCCGAGGGCCCGTGTCTCTCGGCGTGCTGACCCGTGTCCGCTTCGCGACATCGTTATGTCGCCGGTCGTTCAGCGAGTGAGGATCGTGCCCGCCCAGCCCTTCGATTTTCCCGCCGCACGCGGATGGTGCCGACACGGGCGACCGAGCTTGCTCTCCGCCGCGGGGAGCCGGTATTCATCCCCATGCGAGGCCCGTGCTCTCTTCGCACGGTGGACTTTCACCTTCGGCGAGGACCGGGCGCCAACTCGGTAGTCGTCGCCGGAGCCGTTGACGACGAGGACGGTCGCAAAGGCCGCCAAGCTTGGTTGCCAAGCGCGTCGAGAGGCATAGGGTGGGAATGCCTCCTCGTCCCAGTTGGAGATAACGACCGGGATGAACGGCGTTAGGTTAGTCTGGTTCCGTTTGATGTCTTCATCTGCCAGCCTTCAGGTCACAGCAGCCAGCCGCTCTAGCGCGCTCGTATCGTCTTGCGCGAGCTTCGTCCCACTTCTCCGAACATGCGCCGGGCCTCGTTTTCGCCGTCTTTCGTGTCGGCCGGCGCGGGCCCAGGAGGCGAGAACGAGGCAGGGATTCTACAATGAGCGAACTTCGTGGTTACTCAGCCCGAAGACGAGCCGCTAATGCCAAGAGTCAGCGTCATCATCCCCGCCTATAACGCCGAGGCTTTCCTGGCCCGCGCTTTGCGCTCGGTAGTGGCTCAAACGTTCAACGACTACGAGATCGTTCTCGTTGACGATGGATCGACGGACGGAACCGCGGAGATAGCGCAGTCCTTCAAGCAGGTGCGCTACTTCCATCAACCCAACCGGCGCCAGCCGGCGACTCGCAACCGGGGCCTCAAAGAGGCAAAAGGCGAGCTGATCGCCTTCCTGGACGCCGACGACGAGTGGCTGCCCGAGAAACTCGAGCGTCAGCTCGCCTTCATGAGCGAGCGCGACTCGCAGATCTCGTTCACCGACACCTACGTGAGCAGCAAGGGCAAGCGCGTCGGGCGCCACAGCGAGTTGGTGCCTCCGTGCGACGGCGACATCCTGCTCGGGTTGCTTCGACAAAGCTTCATCACCATCAACACGGTTGTGGCTCGCAAAGAGCTGCTCGAGCGGGTAGGCGGATTCGACGAGAACGTCCCGTTTCGCTCACACGAGGACTACGACCTCTGGCTTCGCCTGGCCTTGGTCGGCACGCGCTTCGATTATCTCGACGAGCCGCTCGCCGTCTACCACCGCGGTTACGCGAGCGATTCGTCAGATCGAATCTCCATGCACGAGCGGTATCTCGAGGCTCTGGAGTATTTCGATGCGAGCTACGAGCTTCCCCCGGAAGCGCGCAGCCAGGTGATCTCGACCTTGAACCGGACGAATGCCGCGCTCGGCCGGATGCTGCTTCAGCAAGGCCGGTTCCGAGAGGCGGCTCCCCATCTCCGCCGCGTCGCCCCCGACACCATGCGGCACCGGTTGCTGCGTGCAACGGGTCGGGTGCTTTCGCTCTTCGTTCGCCCGAAATAGAGCTTTGGCGAAGTCGCGGCGGGCTAGCCGTGAAAGCCCTTGAGCCCGAGCCGGCGGAACACTCGGTTGACTCGCATGCCCAGAGCGCGGAAGCGGGAGTTGGCGAGCCTGAGGTAGACCAGTCGCCGGTACCCGTAGAACAGCGGCACCAGGAACTGGCCACCGTAGGCGCGAGAGATGCGGCGGTGCTCTCTCCAGGCCCGCGAGCTCTCGGAGATCGTCTTGGAAGTGCCGTGAAGGCGAAAGCCCGACCAACACCGGTCAATGCGATCGAGACGCAGGCCGGACTTTGCGATCCGGATCCAGTAGTCGTAGTCCATCGCGTAGCGGTACTCGGGGTTGAGATATCCGGCCCGCTCGAAGACGATGCGACGGAAGAACGTCGAGGGCTGCGGAATCAGGTTGCCCTGGTTCAGCATCCGCCCCAGATCGAACGGCAGCGTCCGCACTCTTGCGCGTTCGCGGTCGTCTGCTTCGATCTCCATGAAGTCGCTGTAGACAAGCGCCGTCTCGGAGTGAGCCTGGAGGTACTCGACCGCCTCGCGAATCGCTCCGGGGTAGTAGACGTCGTCGGAGTTGAGCCAGCCGATGATCTCGCCCCTGGCCTTCTTGAAGCCCTTGTTGATCGCCGAGGACTGACCGTCGTCGGGCTCGGACAGCCAGTCGAGATGGGGGTGCTGCTTCAGGATCTCGATCGTCTCGTCGCTCGAGCCTCCGTCGATCACGATGTGCTCGACGTTCGGATAGTCCTGGCTCTCGACGCTCGCGATTGTTCGCTCGATGAACGACGCCTGGTTGAACGAGGGCGTGATGATCGAGACGAGCGGTTGACTCTCGTGACCGCGCACTCGTAGCCTCAATCTTCACCGACTGGTTTGGCCTCCAGCGACCGAGTCCGCTCGATCAGGAAGCTGTGAATGTCATCGGTAACGGGAAAATCCTTCCGGATCCGCAAACCGAACCGATCCAGGCGCATCTCCAGTTCACTCAGATTCAAGTAGGTCGCATATGTGTTCTGGCCCACATAGCCGGAAGCCGTCACCGAGTAGGACGCCTCGTCCGTGAGCCGCTGGCGGTGCAGGAGGAGCAGGTTCGATGTGTTCGTGAAAAGGACGTCGAGCACAGTCCAGAAGTCCTCGATCACGTCAACGAGCGCGCTCGCCATGATGATGTCGAAGTCCAAATAGTCGAGGCGCGGCTCGAAAACATCGTCGACGACGAATTCCGAGTGCGGCCAAAGCGAGCGCGCCGTTTCGATCATCGCCGGCGAGTAGTCGCAGCCCGTGTATTCGAAGCGGCCCGGATGGAATCGGTGGAGAAGCTCGGAGTAGTGCCCGACACCACAACCGATATCGAGGAATCGAGAGGCGCGAATGTCCCCGCTCAGGAGGACGTAGTCGACGATGGCGAGGAATGCTTTGAACGGAGCCACCCCGGTGGGGTCGCGAAGCTCTTCCCCAATGAGCGCTTTCTGCTGTCTGGCAACGTCGGGGTCTTTCCAGGAGTCCTTCAAGCTCCCTTCGGGCACCACGGGCGCGGCGGTGGGACGCAGGACTCGTTTAGCGATGCGCCAACCCCATCGCAGCGGCGGAATCGAGCCCAACAAGCGCCTCGATCGGGCTCTTCTCTGTATTCGAAGACGCTGGCGTTGCGCGTGGGGTGAGACCTCGCCGATGCCGTGCGAATAGCCGGGCTGCAAGGCTCGGGTTTTATCGATTGCTCGCCGAAGCGCTTTTGTGTAGCTGCGGTAGAGGAGCTTCTCGTTCGCGCTGCTCACTCCGTACTCGGGGTAGGCAAGAACGAAGTCCTTGCCATCGTCGACGATCTCGAGCGAATGGAGATGACTGAAGATGAGAGGTTCTCCGTCGACCAGGATCTCACCGTTCTTCTTCCTGATCGAGTATCTGTCGAAGTTCCAAGGAGCGAGCCCCGCTCCTTTGTGTTGCAAGACGACGACGCCTTCGAACCGCTCCGGCCAGTCGTCGAGGTACTTCTGGTCGCCCATCTTGCCGTCTTCGACACGGTGGTAACACCA
>Ga0209638_1001110_pt1 | contig 17360 bp, 15 predicted proteins | sample BarGraNGADG00211_FD_184490 | JGI IMG/M metagenome (GOLD analysis project Ga0209638, IMG submission 184490) | Arctic peat soil microbial communities from Barrow, Alaska - Barrow Graham LP Ref core NGADG0002-211 (SPAdes) (version 2) | ecosystem: Environmental > Terrestrial > Soil > Wetlands > Peat...
CTCGCTCTCGTGCGCGTGATCTGGCAGTGGACCCTGCTCCTTCGTCGCCGCGGCGAGGCCCTCTAGGCCGGTCCCTCGTCGCGGTGGTTGGTGTGCTGGCCAAGCCGACCCGAGACGAGACGAAGGACCCACGGACATGCGACACGACTTCCAGCCGAGAAACGCTCAACAGCCCTCGGCGATGCCCCTGAACAAGTACCAGCCATTCCTCGGCGGATTCGGCGTGGACCTGCCGGACCGTACCTGGCCCGCGGCCCACATCACGAAGGCGCCGCGCTGGCTGTCCACCGATCTGCGTGACGGCAACCAGGCACTCATCGAGCCGATGGACCCCCGCCGCAAGCGTCGGATGTTCGACCTGCTCGTGAAGATGGGCTACAAGGAGATCGAGATCGGTTTCCCCTCGGCCAGCCAGATGGACTTCGACTTCGTGCGTTCCGTCGTCGACGGCGGCGTGCCCGAGGACGTGACGATCTCGGTGCTGACCCAGGCCCGCACCGACCTGATCGCGCGGACCGTCGAGTCGATCATCGGAGCACCACGCGCGACCGTGCACCTGTACAACGCGACGGCGCCGATGTTCCGTGAGCTCGTCTTCCGCAACGATCGCGAGGCGACCAAGGAGCTGGCGGTCGTCGGTACCCGCGACGTCATCGACTTCGCCGAGAAGATGCTGGGCGACGAGACGGTGTTCGGCTACGAGTACTCGCCCGAGATCTTCGTCGACACCGAGCTGGACTTCGCGCTCGAGGTCTGCGAAGCGGTGATGGACGTCTGGCTGACCGACGCCGACCGCGAGATCATCCTGAACCTGCCGGCGACGGTCGAGCGGGCCACGCCGAACGTCTACGCGGACCAGATCGAGTGGATGAGCCGACACCTGTCCCGTCGCGATCGCATCTCGGTCTCGGTGCACCCGCACAACGATCGAGGCACAGCGGTCGCGGCGGCGGAGCTCGCCATGATGGCCGGCGCCGACCGGGTCGAGGGCTGCCTCTTCGGCCACGGCGAGCGGACCGGCAACGTCGACCTCATCACCCTGGCGCTGAACCTGTTCAGCCAGGGCATCGACCCGATGATCGACCTGAGCGACATCGACGAGGTGCGGCGCACGGTCGAGTTCTGCACCCAGATGGACGTCCCGGCCCGGCAGCCGTACGGCGGGGACCTGGTGTACACGGCCTTCTCCGGCTCGCACCAGGACGCCATCAAGAAGGGCTTCGAGGCTCGGCAGAAGGCCGCGGCCGACGCCGGGGTCGGGGTCGACGCGTTGATCTGGGAGATGCCGTACCTGCCGGTCGACCCGAAGGACGTCGGGCGCAGCTACGAGGCCGTCATCCGGGTCAACTCGCAGTCCGGCAAGGGCGGGATCTCGTACCTGATGAAGAGCGAGCGGCACCTGGACCTGCCGCGCCGTCTGCAGATCGAGTTCTCCCGCGTCGTGCAGCGCGTCACCGACACCTCCGGGCGCGAGGTGGACGCCGACGACCTGTGGGAGATCTTCTCCGACGAGTACCTGCCGGTCGAACCCGGCGGAAAGCTTGAGCAGTGGGGTCGGTTCGCCCTGAAGGGCACCCGTGGGATCAGCGTCGAGGACGGTCCTGACCGGCTCTCGGTCGACCTGACCGACGCTGGTTCGCCGGTCACCCTCGAGGGCACCGGCAACGGCCCCTTGGCGGCCTTCGTGGACGCGCTCAGGGGCCTCGGGGTCGACGTCGCGGTGCTCGACTACCACGAGCACGCGCTGTCCGAGGGTGGCGATGCCACCGCAGCCGCGTACGTCGAGTGCGCGATCGGCGACGACGTGCTCTGGGGCGTCGGGATCGACCCGTCGATCACCATGGCCAGCCTCAAGGCGATCATCTCCGCGGTGAACCGCGCCGCGCGCTGAGGCTCCCGGTTCCCGTGGGCGGTCTGCGGGACAATGACGGGATGAGCGCGAGCGTGCGGGTGCGTGGGCGGTGAGTCTCTATCGCGACGAGGCCATCGTGCTGCGCACCCAGAAGCTGGGGGAGGCTGACCGCATCGTCACGCTCCTCACCCGCGAGAACGGCAAGGTGCGCGCTGTCGCCAAGGGCGTCCGGCGGACCTCGTCGAAGTTCGGCGCGCGGCTCGAACCCTTCATGATGATCGACGTCCAGCTGCACTCCGGTCGCAACCTCGACATCGTCACTCAGGTCGAGACCATCGGGGCCTACGGGCGGCAGATCGGCGAGGACTACCCGCTGTACACCGCGGGCGCGGCGATGCTCGAGACAGCGGACCGGCTGGTCGAGGCGGAGCACGAGCCCTCGGTGCAGCAGTTCTGGCTGCTTGCCGGAGGCGTGCGGGCGCTGGCCGAGCGAGCGCACGCGAGCAGCCTGGTGCTGGACTCCTACCTGCTCCGGGCGCTGGCCGTCGCGGGCTGGGCGCCGACGTTCTCCGAGTGCGCCCGCTGTGGCGCGCCCGGCCCGCACCAGGCGTTCGCGGTCGCGCTCGGCGGAGCCGTCTGTGCTGCGTGCCGGCCGCCGGGGGCCACCGCCCCGTCACCAGAGGTGTTCCTGCTGCTCGCCGCGCTGCTCAGCGGCGACTGGGCGGCGGCGGACGCGAGCACCGAGCGGGCCCGGCGGGACGCGTCCGGCCTGGTCGCGGCGTTCTTGCAGTTCCACCTCGAGCGCACCGTGCGTTCGCTTCGACTCGTCGACCGAGCGGACTTCCGTGCGGTCGCGCGGATCGTGCCGCTGGCAGGGAGCGCCTCATGACTCGTCGTCTCAAGATGGGCGTCGGCACGGCACCCGCCGCCACGAACGCGGAGCCGGCGGAGCATCTCGGGCGCCGCGTGATCGCACCGCCGCCGCACCCGTCCGGTGCGCGCCCGCCGGCGGTCCCGCGCGAGCTGGTCCCGCAGCACGTCGCGATCGTGATGGACGGCAACGGTCGGTGGGCGAACGCGCGCGGGTTGCCGAGGACGGCGGGCCACGAGGCCGGCGAAGCGGCCCTGCTAGACGTGATGGCCGGCGCGATCGAGATCGGCGTCAAGCACGTCTCGGTCTACGCGTTCTCGACCGAGAACTGGAAGCGCTCGCCCGACGAGGTGCGCTTCCTGATGGGCTTCAACCGGGCGGTGCTGCACCGGCAGCGGGACACGATGAACGACTGGGGGGTGCGGGTGCGCTGGGCGGGGCGACGGCCTCGGCTGTGGCGCTCGGTGATCACCGAGCTGGAGGCCGCCGAGCGGTTGACCCGGGACAACGACGTCTGCACGCTCACGATGTGCGTGAACTATGGCGGCCGAGCCGAGATCGTGGACGCGACCCGCGCAATAGCGGCGGAGGTGGCAGCCGGGCGGCTCGACCCGGGCAAGATCACCGAGCGCACCATCCAGCGCCACCTCGACGAACCGGACCTGCCGGACGTCGATCTGTTCTTGCGCACCTCGGGTGAGCAGCGGACCTCGAACTTCATGATCTGGCAGGCCGCCTACGCCGAGCTCGTCTTCCTCGAGGAGTACTGGCCGGATGTTGACCGGCGGAGCCTGTGGAAGGCGATCGAGACCTACGCGCGGCGGGACCGTCGCTACGGCGGCGCGATCGACGCGGCAGCGGCCTCCGACGGGTAGGCCTCAGGTCGGTGCGCTCGAGCGGCACGCCTCGCACGTGCCGAACAGCTCGATCGTGTGCTCGATGTCGGAGAACCCGTGCGACGCGCCGACCTGCGCGGCCCAGGACTCGACGCTCGGTCCGTCGATCTCCACGGTCGCGCCGCACGACCGGCAGACCAGGTGGTGGTGGTGCTCGCGGCGCTCGCACCGGCGGTAGAGGGACTCGCCCTCGCCGGTCCGGATCACATCGACCTGGTGCGCTTCGGCGAGCGACTGCAAGGTGCGGTAGACCGTGGCCAGCCCGATCGAGTCCCCGTGCGCCCGAAGGTACTCATGCAGCTGCTGAGCGCTGCGGAAGTCGTCCAGCGCGATCAGCGCCTCGGCCACCGCGGTGCGCTGACGTGTCACGCGCTGGATCATCGCCGCGCCTCCTGGTCCTCGGGTGCCGCCTCGCCGCGCTCGCGCGCGAGCTCGACGTCGTCGGCGACGTCGGGGTGCGGGTCGTGCCACGGTCGCCGCGCGAACAGCGGCCGGGCCACCGCCACCACTGCGTACAACGCGATCGCGAGGACCACGATGGTCGCGCCGGGGGAGTAGTCCTGGAAGTACGTGAAGGTCAGGCCGACGATGCAGACCACCACGCCGATCGCCATCGCGAGTCGCATGGTGCCCCGGAACGAGCGTGCGGTGAGCTGAGCGATGGCGACCGGCACGATCATCAGAGCGCTCACCAGCAGGACGCCGACCACCCGCATCGCGACCGTCACCGTGAGCGCCGCGATGACCGCGATCGCTACGTTCAGGGTGCGCACCGGTAGCCCCGAGGCGATCGCGAACTCCTCGTCGTGGCTCACGGCGAAGAGCGCCGTCCGCAAGCCCACGCCGACCACCAGGATGAGGGCTGCGAGCACGACGGTCATGACGACGTCGGTGGACGTGACGGTCGAGATGGAACCGAAAAGGTAGCCGACGAGGTTCGCGCTCGTGCCGCCGGCCGCCTTGATCAGCAGCACGCCACCGGCGATCCCGCCGTAGAAGAGCAGCGCGAGCGCGACGTCGCCGCTGGTCTTCCCGTGCTCTCGCACGAGCTCGATCGCGACGGCCCCGACGACGGCGGCCACCACCGCGCCCGGCAGTGCGAGCACGTCGTTCGGGGTCAGCGCCATCACGTTTGCGATCAACCAGCCGAGGGCGACGCCGGTGAGCGCGATGTGTCCGATGCCGTCACCGAGCAAGGAGAGACGCCGTTGCACCAGATAGGTCCCCACCACCGGCGCCGCGAGCCCGACCAGGATCGCCGCGATCAGCGCGCGCTGCATCAGGGGGTCGGTCAGCATCGAGGTGAGGTCGTTGATGCTCATGTGTTGAGCCTCATCTCGGGCGCGGTGCCGACCTGGGGCGGCTCGGCGGTCGGGTGCGGGTGGACGTGATCGTGCCGGTCGCCGCCGTGCTCCGGCGACGCGACCGGTGGTGCGCCGTCGTGCACCACCGCGCCGTGCCGCAGGACGACCGCGCGCCGAACGAGCGGGGCCAGGGCGCCGAGCTCGTGCAGTACCACGAGGACCGTCGTGCCCTGCTCGGTGAGGCGGGTCAGGGCCTGCGCGAACGCCTGCTGGCTGGGGAGGTCCACGCCGGCGACGGGCTCGTCGAGGAGCAGAAGATCGGGCTTCCGGATCAGCGCGCGGGCGATCAGGACCCGCTGCTGCTGCCCACCGGAGAGCTCGCGCACCGCGCGGTTGGCCTGGTCCGCCAGTCCGACGAGGTCGAGGGCCGCGCAGGCCGCGGCGGCGTAGCGTCGGGGGAGGCGGAGGCGGCGATTCGTGAGCAGCCCGGACGCAACCACCTCACCCGCGGTGGCGGGCACTCCCGAACCCGCGCTCACCCGCTGCGGCACATACCCGATCCGACGCCACTCGACCGTGCGACCGAGCGGACGCTCGAACAGCTCCACCCGGCCGGCCGTGATCGGGACGACACCGACGAGCGCGCGGACGAGCGTGGACTTCCCGGAGCCATTCGCCCCGAGCAGGGCGACGACTTCGCCGTCGGCGACCTCGAGGTCGATACCTCGCAGGATCCTGGTGCCGCCGAGGGTGACGACGAGGCCCTCGGCCCGGACGGCCGCGGTCACGAGCACCCCAGTGCGGTGCGCAGCGTCGCGAGGTTCTGCCGCATGACGCCACGGTAGTCGGAGGCCGGGTCGCTCAGGCCCTCGATCGGGTCGAGCACGGCGCTCGCGATCCCGAGGTCGGAGGCGAGCGTCTCGGCCACCTTCGGACTGACCAGGCGCTCGAAGAAGATGGTCGTCACCTGCGTGCGGCGAACGATGTCGGAGACCTCTCGAAGCCGTGCGCCCGAGGGTTGGGCGTCCGGTTCGAGACCCGCGATGCCGAGCTGGTGCAGCTGGTAACGGTCGGCGAGGTACCCGAAGGCCGCGTGCGCGGTCACCAGCTCATGCCGCTGGCAGCTGGCGAGCCCTTGCGCGTAGTCGGCGTCGAGTGCTGCCAGGTCGGCGCTCGTCGCGGCGGCGCGGCTCTGGTAGCCGGCGGCGTTCGCCGGGTCCAGCTGCGCGAGCTCAGCGCCGACGGCCTCGGCGAGCCGGGCGAGCCTGGTCGGGTCGAGCCAGAAGTGCGGGTCGAGCGGGCCCGACGCGGCGTTGGAGGCCGGGCTCGGCGTCGCGGCGGCGCCTTCCGAGGCGAACGACACCAGGTTCGCGGTGGTGGCCGCGTCCAGGACGTGTGCGGGGGCGCGCGCCGCGACGGCGGCGTCGACGGCCGGCTGGAAGCCGCTGAGGTAGAGGACGAGATCGGCGTCGCCGACGATCCGGGTCTGCCTGAGCGAGAGCTCGAGGTCGTGCGGCTCGGCGCCGGAGGGAGTGAGCGAGGAGACCCGAACCGCGTCCCCGCCAACCTGCTGGGCGACCCACTGCAGTGGGTAGAACGACGCGACGACCGTAAGGGTGCCGGGCGGCCCAGCGGCCAGGCCGACAGACGAGCACCCGCTCGCGCCGAGGGGCAGCGCACACAGCGCGGCGAGGGCGAGGAGACGGCGGTTCATTCCCCAACCTTGATGGAGTTGATAATCGTTGTCAAGTACGGCCCGATGACGACGACCCGATAGCCTGGGATCCTGACGTGCCGTCGTGCACGTCGCGCACGAGCCCGCTCCAGCCAGGCGCGGGTCCCGTCCGACCTGGAGTGATCACCCGTGGCCTCAACGCCTGCCTCAGCTCGCCTGGACGCCGTCATCTCGCTCGCCAAGAGGCGAGGGTTCGTCTTCCCGTGCGGCGAGATCTACGGCGGAACGCGTTCCGCATGGGACTACGGGCCGCTCGGCGTCGAGCTCAAGGAGAACATCAAGCGCCAGTGGTGGCGTTCGATGGTCACCAGCCGCGAGGACATCGTCGGGCTGGACTCCTCGGTGATCCTGCCGCGCCAGGTCTGGGTCGCCTCCGGCCACGTGCAGGCGTTCGTGGACCCGCTGGTCGAGTGCACCTCGTGCCACCGCCGGTACCGCGAGGACACCCTGCTCGAGGAGTTCGAGGAGAAGAAGGGTCGCGCGCCCGTGGGCGGACTGGCCGAGGTGGCCTGCGCCAACTGCGGCGCCCGTGGCCAGTGGACCGAGCCGCGGATGTTCAACGGCCTGCTCAAGACCTTCCTCGGCCCGGTCGAGGACGAGACCGGCCTGCACTACCTCCGGCCGGAGACGGCGCAGGGCATCTTCGTGAACTTCGCGAACGTGATGGCGGCGTCGCGCAAGAAGCCGCCGTTCGGCATCGCGCAGACCGGAAAGTCGTTCCGCAACGAGATCACGCCCGGCAACTTCATCTTCCGCACCCGCGAGTTCGAGCAGATGGAGATGGAGTTCTTCGTCGAGCCCGGCACCGACGAGGACTGGCACCAGTACTGGATCGACACCCGGACGGCCTGGTACGTCGACCTTGGTCTGTCCCGGGACAACCTGCGGCACTTCGAGCACCCGAAGGAGAAGCTCTCGCACTACTCGAAGCGCACCGTCGACGTCGAGTACCGGTTCGGCTTCCAGGGCAGCGAGTGGGGCGAGCTCGAGGGCATCGCGAACCGCACCGACTTCGACCTCAAGACGCACACCGAGCACTCCGGCCAGGACCTCTCGTACTTCGACCAGGGCAAGAACGAGCGCTGGGTGCCGTACGTGATCGAGCCAGCGGCCGGTCTGACCCGGTCGCTGATGGCGTTCCTGGTCGAGGCGTACACCGAGGACGAGGCGCCGAACACCAAGGGCGGCGTCGACACCCGGACCGTGCTGCGGCTCGACCCGCGACTGGCCCCGGTGAAGGCCGCGGTGCTGCCGCTGTCCCGCAACGAGGACCTCTCGCCCAAGGCACGTGACCTCGCCGCGGAGCTGCGTCGGAACTGGAACGTGGACTTCGACGACGCCGGGGCGATCGGCCGCCGCTACCGTCGCCAGGACGAGATCGGGACGCCGTTCTGCATCACCGTCGACTTCGACACGCTCGAGGACCAGGCCGTGACGATCCGGCACCGCGACGACATGACGCAGGACCGCGTCGCGCTCGACCAGGTCACGGCGTACCTCGCGGCGCGGCTCGTTGGCGCCTGAGCGCCTCTCAGTGCGCCAGCGCGCGGGGCAAGTGTCGCGTGGGGGGAGAATCACCGGTGTGACCGCCTCCGACACCCGCGTACTGCCGCCGCTGCGCATCGGCCGGATCGTCGTGGACACCCCGGTCGTGCTGGCGCCGATGGCGGGGATCACCAACGCCGCGTTCCGGCGGCTGTGCCGGGAGAACGGCGGGGGACTGTACGTCGCGGAGATGGTCACCTCGCGGGCGCTCGTCGAGCGCAGCCCCGAGTCGCTGCGGATCATCCACCACGACCCCGATGAGGTCCTGCGCTCGGTGCAGGTCTACGGCGTCGACCCGGCGACGGTCGGTGCGGCGGTGCGGATGCTGGTCGAGGAGGATCGCGCGGATCACGTGGACCTCAACTTCGGCTGCCCGGTGCCCAAGGTCACCCGCAAGGGCGGCGGAGCGGTGCTGCCGTGGAAGACCGAGCTGTTCACCGCAATCGTGCGGGCCGCCGTCGACGCGGCCGCGCCCGGCGGGGTCCCGGTCACAGTCAAGATGCGTAAGGGGATCGACGACGACCACCTCACCTACCTGGATGCCGGCCGGATCGCCCAGGACGTCGGCGTCGCCGCCATCGCCCTGCACGCCCGCACCGCGGCGGACTACTACTCGGGCCACGCCGACTGGGACGCCATCGCGCGGCTCAAGGCGGCGGTGACCGAGATCCCGGTGCTCGGCAACGGGGACATCTGGTCCGCCGAGGACGCGCTCGCCATGGTGGCGCAGACGGGTTGCGACGGCGTCGTCGTCGGCCGTGGCTGCCAAGGGCGGCCGTGGCTCTTCCGGGACCTGGAAGCCGCCTTCGCCGGCTCCGACGAGCGCGTCCGGCCCGGGATGCACGAGGTCGCCATCGCGGTCCGGCGGCACGCGCAACTGATGGTCGAGCACTTCGGCGAGGAGGGCCGCGCGCTGCGCGAGATGCGCAAGCACATGGCCTGGTACTTCAAGGGGTACATCGTCGGCGGGCACCTGCGGCAGCGGCTCGGTCTGGTGGAGACGCTCACCGAGCTGGACGAGCTGTTGGCGAGCCTGGATCTCGGCCAGCCGTACCCGGGCGAGGGCGCCGAGGGCCAGCGCGGGCGGGCCGGGTCGCCGAAGCGTCCGTCGGTGCCCGAGGGCTGGTTGGACTCTCGTGAGCTCAACGACGCTTTCCGGGCCCAGCTGCGCGAGGCCGAGCTGAGCGTCTCCGGGGGCTGAGGGCCAGTCGCACTACCTCGTCCGAGTCGCGAGGTAGACCTCTTCTGCGGAGAAGCAGTCCTCGGACGCGCCAATTCGGCAGAAAGGGTCTACCTCGGCGAAGGTTGGGACGGACCGGGCCGTCGGCGAGAGCTAAGAGCCGAAGCGCAACCAGACGGTCGTGTCCCTCGGGATCGTCTGCCGGCCTTCGGCATCGATGCCGAGCCGTCGAGAGGTGATCAGGACGGCGCAGCCTGGGGTTATCGGCAGCGCTGCGGCCCCCAGATTCATGACGATCATGACGTCGCGGTTGATGAACGCGAGCACCTTCTTCTTCCTGGTGCCGGCGAGCCCCACCACCCAGGCCAGCGAGCCCGATCCGAGCCGACGGACCCGGCGCAAGTGCAGGGCGGCGCGGTACATCTCGTAGGTCGAGCCCGGCACCCCCAGCTGACTGTCGAGCGCGTAGCGCGCGAACGACGCCGGCTGCGGCAGCCAGCTCGCCCCGCTCGGGGAGAACCCGAACGCGGGCGCGTCCGCGACCCACGGGAGTGGAACGCGGCAGCCGTCGCGGCCGATCTCCTTGCCGTCGGTGCCGAGGAAGGTCGGATCCTGCCGGGCCTCGGCCGGCAGCTCGGTGGCTTCCGGGAGCCCCAGCTCCTCACCCTGGTACAGGTAGGCCGATCCCGGCAGGCCGAGCATCAGTAGCGAGGCGGCGCGGCCGCGCATCAGCCCACGATGCTCGTCGGGCTGCTCGTCCGTTGCGGCGATGCCGGCGGGGAATGACCCCGCCTTCTTCAGGCCGAGGCGGGACGGATGCCGGACGACGTCGTGGTTGGAGAGCACCCAGGTGGTCGTCGCCCCGACCGAGTCGTTGGCCTCGAGCGACTCGGTGATCACGGCGCGGTACTGCGGGACGGACCAGCGGGTCTTGAGGAATTCGAAGTTGAACGCTTGGTGCGTCTCGTCCGGACGCACGTAGCGAGCCAGTCGCTCGATCGGCTGGACCCAGGCTTCAGCGACCAGAGCCCGGTCGCCCGGGTACTCGGCCACGACCTGTCGCCAGGCGCGAAGGATCTCGTGCACGCCGTCCTGATCCCACATCGGTCCTTCGTCGGTCAGGTTCGGGCGGCGCTTGCGTCCGGTGACCGTCGTCGTCCGGCCGGTCCAGTCGGGCAGCTCGGGCGCCTTGACGAGCCCGTGCGCGACGTCGATCCGGAAGCCGTCAACGCCGCGGTCCAGCCAGAAGCGCAGCACTTGCTCGAACTCGGCGTGGAGCTGCGCGTTCTCCCAGTTCAGATCGGGTTGGCTCGAGTCGAACAGGTGCAGGTACCACTCGCCCGGGCTGTCGTCCGCCTCGGTCACCCTGGTCCAGGCCGGGCCACCGAACTTGGACAGCCAGTTGTTCGGTGGCTCCTCGCCGAGCTCGCCGCGGCCGGTCCGGAACACGTACCTGTCCCGAGCCGCGCTGCCGGGCGCGGACGCCAGCGCCTCCTGGAACCAGCCGTGCGCCGACGACGTATGGTTCGGCACCAGGTCGACGAGCACCCGCAGGCCCTGCTCGTGCGCCGCGGCGAGCAGCGCGTCGACGTCGGCGAGGGTGCCGAGGAGCGGGTCGACCTCGCGGTAGTCGGCGACGTCGTAACCGCCGTCCTTCTGCGGGGAGCGATAGAACGGGGACAGCCAGACGGCGTCGACGCCGAGCTCGACGAGGTGATCGAGGTGGGCCGTCACGCCAGGCAGGTCACCGATCCCGTCGCCGTTCGAGTCAGCGAACGAGCGCGGGTAGACCTGGTAGATCACGGCGTCCCGCCACCAGTCGGGGGCGCCGACGATCGCGCGATGGATCAGCGTCGTCGTGGTCGACGGCAGGTGTTTCGACGTGAGCGCCTTCATGTGGTGGTCAGCTTTCTGTGCGAACTCGGCCACGTCGCCGCAAATGTACGACCTGCCACGTTCAACGACCATCCTACTGAGCGCCGGGCGGGCCTGCGGATCCCGGCTGGTGCCCCGGCAGCAAGGCAGGCCCGGCTCGACTCGGTGACTAAGGTCAGGGTGTGTGCCAGACGCCCTACACCCGGTCCGATCGGGATCGGTGGTGCGCGGAACCACCCAAGAGCGCTGGGCGAAACTCCTTCGAGCGCGACCGCGCGCGGATCGTGCACTCGTCCGCGTTGCGTCGCCTCGGCGCCAAGACGCAGGTGCTCGGACCGGCGAGCGACGATTTCGTCCGGACCAGGCTCACCCACACCCTCGAGGTGGCCCAGGTCGGCCGCGAGCTCGGCAAGGCGCTCGGATGCGACCCCGACGTGGTCGACACGGCCTGCCTCGCACACGACCTCGGCCACCCTCCGTTCGGCCACAATGGCGAGCGCGCGCTCGCGGAGCTCAGCGCCTCGATCGGCGGCTTCGAGGGCAATGCCCAGACCCTTCGCCTCCTCACCCGGCTCGAACCGAAGGTCCTCGACCCGGTCACCGGTCGGAGCGTCGGGCTCAACCTGACCCGGGCGAGCCTCGACGCCTCGGTGAAGTACCCGTGGCGGGCCGCGGAGGCGCCGGCGCGCGCCGACGGGAGCGCGAACCCGAAGTTCGGCGTCTACGACGACGACACCGACGTCTTCGCCTGGCTGCGCGAGGGCGCGACGCCGGGGGAGAAGTGCCTCGAGGCGCAAGTGATGGATCTCGCGGACGACGTCTCGTACTCGGTGCACGACGTCGAGGATGCGGTCGTCGCCGGGCGGATCCCGCTGGACGCGATCCGCCAGGACGAGAACCGCCAGCGCGTCGTGCACGCCGTGCAGGGCTGGTACGACTCGACCGCCGACGCCGACGAGCTGTACGACGCGATGGACCGGTTGGCTGCGGCTCCGTCCTGGGTGTCGGGATATGACGGTTCGCGGCGCGCGCTGGCCGGCCTGAAGGACATGACGAGTCAGCTGATCGGCCGGTTCTGCGATGCGGCCCAGGCGGCGACGCGGGAGCGGTACGGCGACGGCCCTCTGGTGCGCTACGCAGCGCGCCTCGTGGTCCCGAGCGCGACGACCGCCGAGATCCTCGCGCTCAAGGGTCTGGCAGTCACCTACGTGATGGCTCCGCGGGAGCATGAGCCGCTCTACCTGCAGCAGCGGAGCCTGCTGACCGACCTCGTCGACGTGCTCAGCGAGCGCGCGCCGATGGCGCTCGAGCCGCCCTTCGCGGCCGACTGGTCGGCTGCCGCCAGTGACGGCGAACGGCTCCGCGTCGTGGTCGACCAGGTGGCGTCGCTCACCGATGTGAGTGCCGGGGTCTGGCATGGTCGGCTCATCGGCCCGCACCGTCCACGGTAGGTCGGACCTGGACCATAGACTCACGGCGTGGCAGGGCGAATTCGGAGCGAGGACGTGGCGGAGGTCCGCGAGCGCGCCCGGATCGAGGAGATCGTCGGCGAGCACGTCACGCTGAAGTCCGCCGGCGTCGGGTCGATGAAGGGGCTCTGCCCGTTCCACGACGAGCGATCGCCGTCGTTCCACGTCCGGCCTCAGGTCGGCTTGTGGCACTGCTTCGGCTGCAACGAGGGCGGCGACGTCATCTCGTTCCTGCAGAAGATCTCCGGGCTGTCGTTCCAGGAGGCCGTGGAGCACCTCGCGGCCCGGGTCGGCGTCACGCTGCGCTACGACGACGGCGGGCGGCCAAGTGAGGAACCCGGTCGCCGTCATCGGCTGATCGAGGCGCACCGCGCGGCTCAGGAGTACTTCGAGGCGCAGCTCGCGAGCCCCGAGGCCGCCACCGGTCGCGCTTTCCTGGCCGAACGCGGCTTCGACCGCGCGGCAGCGGCGCGGTTCGGGGTGGGCTTCGCGCCGATGGGCTGGGACAACCTGTTGCGGCAGCTGCGGGGCAAGGGCTACACCGAGGCCGAGCTGAACGCTTCCGGGTTGATGAGCCAGGGCAACCGGGGCATGTACGACCGGTTCCGCGGCCGGCTGATCTGGCCGATCCGGGACGTCACGGGCGACGTCATCGGCTTCGGCGCGCGCAAGCTGTTCGAGGAGGACCAGGGTCCGAAGTACCTCAACACCCCGGAGACCGCGCTCTACAAGAAGTCCCAGGTGCTGTACGGCATCGACCTGGCCAAGCGCGAGATCGCGCGGACCCGCCAGGTGGTCGTCGTCGAGGGGTACACGGACGTGATGGCCGCCCACTTGTCCGGCGTGACGACGGCGGTCGCCACCTGCGGGACGGCGTTCGGTAGCGAGCACACCCGGTTGGTCCGCCGGCTGATCGGCGACACAGCCACCGGCAGCGGCGTGCAGCTCGCCTCGGGTACGTCCACCGGCGGCGAGGTAATCTTCACGTTCGATGGTGACGCGGCAGGTCAGAAGGCCGCGATGCGCGCCTTCGGGGAGGACCAGCAGTTCTCCGCACAGACCTTCGTCGCGGTCGAGCCGAGCGGGATGGACCCGTGCGAGCTGAGGCAGGCCAAGGGGCCCGAAGCGGTCCGCGCCCTGGTGGCCGGGCGCCAGCCGTTGTTCGAGTTCGTGATCCGGACGACGCTGCGCAGCCATGATCTCGAGACGGCGGAGGGGCGGGTAGCCGCGTTGCGCTCCGCCGCGCCGATTGTCGCCGGGATCCGCGACGCCGCGCTGCGCCCCGAGTACGCCCGGATGCTCGCGGGCTGGCTCGGGATGGAGTCCGACGCCGTGCGGCGAGCAGTGGCCGCGGCCGGCAAGGGTGGCGCGGGAGTGCGTCCGAGCGGGCCGGGCTCCGGCGTCACCGGGGAGCGTGAGGGGCCGCGCGGGAGGGCTGGATCACCCATGGCGGCGGCACCGAACGGGTCTGGCGCCGCCGGCCGACCCGATCCGCGCGACCGGATCGCGCAGCTCGAGCGGCAGGCTCTCGAGGTGGCGCTCCAGCTGCCCGACAAGGTCGATGCGGGGATGTTCGACTCGCTTGGTGCGGACGCGTTTCAGGTGCCGATGTACCGCGCCGTGCATGAGGCGATCCGGGCCGCCGGAGGGCTCGGTGCGCGCCCCGACGGCGGTGCCGCACGATGGGTCGAGTCCGTCCGTGAGGCCGCCGCCGAGGCCGCGGAGCCCGCCGTGACCGAGCTGGCCGTCGCGCCGCTTCAAGAGGACCGGGTATCCGCGCTCGACGACTACGTGACCGGCGTCGTGCGCTCCCTTGTCGACCTCGGGATCACCCGGGAGATCGCGAACGCGCGGGGCCGGTTGCAGCGGATGGACCCGGAGGCCGAACCGGAGGCGTACCAGGCGGCCTTCGCCGCGCTCGTCGCGCTGGAGGGCCGACGCCGGGCGCTGCGCGTCGAGGACGACTGAGCCAAGGCATGCAAGACCCCGCCCGGGAATCCCGAGCGGGGCAGTGGCTCCCACGGTTGGACTCGAACCAACAACCCTCCGATTAACAGTCGGATGCTCTGCCAATTGAGCTACGCGGGATCGCGGAATCGAACTTTACCAGCCTTGCGCGACTACCCCAGCCGCACTCCACAGCTCCGCCTCGGCCGCACCGACCAGGCGCGCCACGACCGGGTCGGAGAGGTCGACCCGGCCGTCCCCGATGACCTGGGACAGCAGCTCGCCGGTCGCTCGGCGACGCAGGGCGACGCGGGCGGTACCGCCGCCGGGCAGCCGGACCGGCACCGTGTACACGATCGAGGCCTGGACGCGCTCGCGGAAGACCTGCGGGAACGCGAGCCGCTTCTTGGGCACCAACGGCAGCGCCGTGACCTCGCCGGTGACCCACGAGATGGTCAGCACCGAGGATTCGCCGTCGAGACTCGCATGGTCGACGTCGGTCCAGGCCCTCCGCACCACCGTGTCGCCCAGGCGGAACACGATCCCCGCGCGGGTGGCCGCGACCCAGCCGTCGGTCAGGTCCGCACTCGCGAGTCGATGTTCGGAACGAGGGATCTGCACGCTGGACGAATCGCCGATCGGCCGAGAAGGACGTCGAAACAGCGCCATGCCAGTAACCTAACGCGCGGTAAGGCATCCGGACGAGGACGCCCAGCTCCCTGCAAGAGAGAGACGACGATGCACCTCGCGCTCACTTCCGCACCGGTCGACACCGGAGACACAGCCTGGATGATCGTCTGCACCGCCTTGGTGCTGCTGATGACCCCGGGACTCGCGCTCTTCTACGCCGGGATGGTTCGCTCGAAGCACGCCCTCGGCATGATCATGCAGAACTTCGTCACGATGGCGATCGTCACCGTGACGTGGGTCGTGGTGGGCTACTCGCTCGCCTTCGACCGCGACGCCGCCGGCGGTCTGATCGGCGGGCTGCACCTGGTCGGACTGACGCACGCCGAGATCGCGGTGCCGGGCTTCAACCTGACCTTCCCGCCGCTCGCCTTCGTCATGTTCCAGCTGATGTTCGCCATCGTGACCGCGGCGCTGATCAGCGGCGCCTCCGCGGACCGGATGCGGTTCGCGGCGTTCGTCACGTTCATCGCGATCTGGTCCGTCGTGGTCTACGCGCCGCTCGCGCACTGGGCCTGGTCGCCCGAGGGCTGGCTCGCGAAGGCCGGGCTGCTGGACTTCGCCGGCGGAACCGTGGTGGAGATCTGCTCCGGGGCGTCCGCGCTCGCGTTGGCCCTCGTGATCGGACCGCGCCGCGGTTGGCCGCGCGAGATCATGGCGCCGCACAACCTGCCACTGACGATGCTCGGCGCCGGCCTGCTGTGGTTCGGCTGGATCGGCTTCAACGCCGGTTCGGCGCTCAGCGCCGGCCACCTGGCAGCCAACGCCGCGCTGGCGACGCACTTGTCCGGCGTCGGCGGCATGATCGGCTGGCTGTTGCTGGAGAAGCGGATCACCGGCAAGGCGACGACGCTCGGGGCCGCGACCGGCGCAGTGGCAGGTCTGGTCGCGATCACGCCGGCGGCCGGCTTCGTCTCGCCGCTGCCGGCGCTGCTGCTCGGGTGCATCGCCGGCGCCGCCGCGCTTCTCGCCATCCGGCTCAAGTTCCGCTTCCGCTACGACGACTCGCTCGATGTCGTCGCGGTGCACTACGTCGGTGGCGTGATCGGCATCCTCTTCATCGGCTTCTTCGCCGCTGCTGCCGTCAACCCGAACGTCGTGCACCAGGGTCTGTTGCTCGGTGGCGGTCTCACCCAGCTGGCGCGGCAGGGCATCGGCGTGCTCGCGGCCTCGGCATTCGCCTTCACGGCCAGCTATGCGATCGCGTGGGCTCTGCGAGCCACGATGGGCCTGCGGGTCTCCCCGGAGCAAGAGGCCGAGGGTCTGGACTCCAGCCAGCACGCCGAGACCGCCTACGAACTCACCTCATCGTCCAGCCTGGGAAGGGTCTCCTGATGAAGCTCATCACCGCGATCGTCAAGCCGTTCAAGGTCGGCGACGTCCGCGATGCCCTGTCGGGCCTCGGCGTGCGGGGCCTGACCGTCTCGGACGTGCAGGGTTATGGGCGCCAGGGTGGTCACACCGAGGTGTACCGCGGCGCCGAGTACAAGATCGACTTCGTGCCGAAGATCCGGATGGAGGTCCTGGTGGCCGACGACGACGCGGCGCGGGTGATCGAGGCGATAGTCACCGCGGCGCAGACCGGGAAGATCGGTGACGGCAAGGTCTGGGTGCAGAACGTCGAGGAGGTCGTGCGGGTTCGCACCGGGGAGCGCGGCGTGGACGCGATCTGAGCGGCGTCGGGGCGGGTAAGGTGCCGATGGCGGCCTGTCGCGACAGCCAGGTCGGCACCTCGGGGCAGTAGCTCAGCCGGTCAGAGCAGCGGACTCATAATCCGTCGGTCGTGGGTTCAAGTCCCACCTGCCCCACTCGCTTCGGCACGCCGAACCGTCGCGGTCGATCGGCGGCCGGTGAACGGCCGCCCCCGTGCCCTCGGGTTTGGATCCCTCGCAGGTCCCCGATGCATACTCTTGACGCGACCACGCGGCCGAACGGCCCCGCGCGTGGTTCTTGATCCGATCGGAGTTCCGAGTGAAGCGTGCCCTTGTCGGTGTGGCTG
>Ga0209638_1001113_pt1 | contig 17314 bp, 17 predicted proteins | sample BarGraNGADG00211_FD_184490 | JGI IMG/M metagenome (GOLD analysis project Ga0209638, IMG submission 184490) | Arctic peat soil microbial communities from Barrow, Alaska - Barrow Graham LP Ref core NGADG0002-211 (SPAdes) (version 2) | ecosystem: Environmental > Terrestrial > Soil > Wetlands > Peat...
CGTAACATTTTAGTTGACTATTTTGGGATGGAGAGATGTGAATTAACTTCTAAGAGTGTTGAAAAAGTTTTGGAAACAATCTCATCAGCAATCCCAAAGTGGAAGACTTTGATTGAAATCAGTTTTTTATCAAAAGAGATGAAAGGTAAATACAATGATTTGTTGGATGGACGACTCATCAACCTGAAAATTCAGTAATGCCTTTTTTCACACCGACAAATGAGTTCATTATTTGTATGTTACAAATATTTTGAGCCAAATAGCCTAAAAGTAAAACTGACTCAATTTAAACTGGATCAGTTTTTATCCTTTTTATCTGTTATCCCACTTGGTCTTTTCCCATTCACTAATTATACCTTCCTTTTCGCACTCTGGACAATACCTAAAAGGAAACTTCATATAATACTTCAACAATTTGGAAGCTAACGGCATAATCAAATCTGTACGTAAATAATCCGTACATTTTATATATAATCCGTAAAATATACGTACATTTGGCATGAGTATTTATTTTAGATTTAAAAAATGAAAGATGAAAACAATAGAAAAAGCACGACTTGATACAAGATTACCAAAAGAACAAAAAGATTTTTTTGAGTATGCTGCAAGTATTGCAGGTTACAGAACACTGACTGAATTTGTAATAGTCTCAATACAAGAGAAAGCAAAAAAGATAGTTGAAGATCACAATAAAATTATTTCATCAAAGAAAGATCAAGATATTTTCTTTAATGAATTAATTAATCCTTCTAAACCTAATAAAGCTCTTAAAAGTGCTGCATCACGATATAAAAAACTGAATAAGAATGAGTTATCTTATTGAACTTTTAAATCCTACTCATAAAAGGGATGAATTTGATTGTGAACAAGAATCGCTTAACTTATATCTTCACAAACATGCCAGCCAGGATGTTGAAAGACATCTGGCTGTATGTTATGTAATAGTTACTGATAAAAATGAAGTAAAAGGTTATTATACTCTTTCAAATTCAAGTATTGACAAAGACCTTATTCCCAATCATATTAGAAAAAAATTATCATATAAAGACATACCCGTTACATTATCAGGAAGATTAGCCAGAGATAAAAGATACTACACTGAGAGACTTGGAGAGACATTACTTTTGGACGCCTTAAATAGATGTTATGATTCTTCATTTAAAATAGGTTCTTTGGCTGTGGTGGTTGACCCAATTGATGAGAAGGCAAGAGCATTCTATTTAAAATATGGTTTTATTAATCTGCCAGATTGTAAAAAAATGTTCATTTCTATGAAAACCATTTCTCAAATTTTCAAAAGTTAACACGAAACGTAAAACGATAAACGAAACGCGAAACATGTGACTCTGTCAGATGCTGCGTTTATCTCTCGTTCCCCCCCTGCGGCCATTTTGATTATATCTCCGTTTAAACCCACCCTTCTTTTCAGATTTCATCAGGGAGGATTGGTGGTCGGGACTCTTTTCTTGTTTTTCGGCTATAAATGCAGGCAGTGGCTCTTTATGAACCTCGTACCCGATTAATTTTTCAATGCGTTGCATTTTTGGTATATCCACCCTGTTGACAAGCGTTACTGCCAGACCAGTAGTTTCAGCTCGTGCAGTACGACCAACGCGATGCACATAATCCTCGGCATCGGACGGAGCATCAAAATTTATTACAAGATTGATATCCTTAATATCGATTCCACGGCTCAGCACATCGGTTGCCACCAGGACACGGGTTTTGCGCGATCTGAATCTTAGGAGCATCGCTTCCCTCTCCCTCTGCTCAAGATCTGATGAAATGCCTTCAACCAGATAATCTTTTGAGCGCAGCCCCCGCACAATCTCACTTAATTTCTTTTTGGTTGAACTGAATATCAAAATGCTGCGGTATTCAGGGTTGTCGGCTATAAGACTATTTATCAGAGGTAGTTTCTGATTGTCGCTTAACATATATACAGACTGTATGACCCCAACGGCAGGCTTTGATCTTTCAAGAGCAATTTCCACCGGATTTTTCATAATATGTTTCGACATTGACCTTATCTTCGGAGGTATGGTGGCGCTGAACATCAAAGTCTGACGTATTTTCGGCAAATGAGAAATTATCAGCATAATATCGTCATAAAACCCAACATCGAGCATGCGATCGGCTTCATCGAGAACAAGTACTTCTATCTGGTTGAATTTCACATAACCCTGATTAAGATGTGAAATCAATCTTCCGGGAGTAGCCACAATAATATCGGCCCCCTTCGAGAGGGCAACTTTCTCCTGGTCCCATCCGCTACCATCACCACCGCCGTAAACAGCTATCGATGTAATGTTCAGTGTATAAGCCAATCCCTGGATTTGCTGGTCAATCTGAATAGCCAGTTCACGCGTTGGTACCAGTACAAGAGTGTGTGTATGAGCAGGGCGTTTTTCTGAAATAAAATTCATTATTGGCAGTAAAAAGGCAGCCGTTTTTCCGGTACCTGTCTGAGCGCAGGCAATCAAATCTCTGCCCGACAAAATAACCGGAATAGCCCTTTCCTGGATTGGAGTTGTCTCTTTGAAGCCCATGTAACCAACTGATTCCAGCAACTCCGGATTCAGATCTAAATCATCGAATATCACTTATTTCCCGGGAATTTAATTTTATTTAAAAGATTGGGCAAAGATAGTGAAAAAAGGTGAGGTAAAGATTGGATGCTGGTTTCCTCTTGTTATCAATACAAGGAAGAAATTACAGCCATACCTTCGGGCATGTAAAGCAGTGTCCGCCGAAGTACAGATTTGTCTTAACGAAAGAGGACTTCTTTATTTATCAGGTTTTATTTTTTTACCTTTACATAATATATTACTCCCGTTTAATGACCAACTACAACCGCATTTCATCAATCGATATTATGAGAGGACTTACTTTGGTCCTGATGCTGTTCGTAAACGACCTGAATATGAATGTTGCACCTGCATGGCTCGGTCACCGTCCTGCTGAATTCGATGGTATGGGCCTCGCCGACTGGGTATTCCCCGGATTCCTTTTTATTGTTGGAATGGCTATTCCTTTTGCATTCTCGAAGAGATTCTCTGCAGGGCAATCTCTTTATGATATCAGCCGGCATATTCTTACCAGATCTCTAAGCCTGATCATTATTGGTGTCCTGATGCTTAACACCGGCAGGGTTGACCCGGAGCTTACCGGTATCAGCAAAAACTTATGGGCTTTGTTAATGTACGTGGCAGTATTCCTTTTCTGGAACGATTATCCAGATAAGGAAAATAAATTTTTCACAATTACCGGTCTAAAATTCACCGGGCTGGCAATATTTGCATTCCTGGTTCTTAAATTCAGATCCGGACAACCGGAAAACAATGGTTCACTGATTACCGGATGGTGGGGTATACTTGGATTGATCGGCTGGGGATACCTGGTATCAGCTTTCGCTTACGTCCTGTGCCGCGATTCACTTTTGAAAACATCTCTCTTTGCACTTTTTTTTCTGATAATGAATATGTTTTCGGATTGGAAATTACTTGGATTCCTCGATCCTGTTAAACCAATCCTAGGAATAATTATTGACGGGAATGTACCTTTCATAGTCCTCTCCGGTTTGATTGGCGGACTCTTAATAAAGAAGATACCGGGTAAAGAATTTAAAAAAGCTATACTGGTATTTATTGGTCTGGGGTTAGCATACCTGATAGCAGGATTTGTCCTGAGAACGTGGTTTATCATTTCAAAAATTCAGGCTACTCCAAGCTGGGCAATGATATGCAATGGGATCAGCTTCCTGGTTTTCATACTGTTGTACTGGATAGTCGATGTAAGAAACAGAATAAAGTGGGCATCATTTTTTCAGCCTGCCGGGGAGAACTCATTAACTACGTATATTGCGCCTGATATACTTTATTACCTCATCTGGAGTTCCGGTGTTCCTTTTCTTATTTACAAGCAATCACAGGAACCCATTATCGTAATTGCCGGATCATTAGTATGGGCGCTGTTAATGGTTGGATTAACTGTAATGCTTTCACGACTCAATATAAGATTACGAATATAACTTTCGATTATACAAACGATTATCCTGTTCTTTAAGGCCAGATTTTTTCAATTTTCTGATAGACCATTTCAGGAGTCAACCAGTTCATACATGCAAAATCTCCTCTTTTACATTCTCCTTTGCCATAAATTGTGCATGGCCGGCAGGTAAGCTCTTCGACCGGAATACGTATCGAAAAGCTATCCGGTTGCATCCATGCTGAAAACCCACTTAACGGATCAGTTCCTCCCCAGATGGAGATGACCTTTGTTCCTAACAGAGCTGCCATATGCATATTTGATGAGTCCATTGCAATCATCAGGTCAAGTTTGCTCATAAAAGCCAGCTCTTCATCAAGACTAAGCTTTCCGGCAAGGTTGGTTGATCCTGGTATCTTTAGCTGCAATGCTTCCAATCTTTCAGAATCTTCAGCTCCTCCAAACAACCAGAATCTGCATCTATGCTTTTCTGATATCAGTCCGATAAGCCTGACCATATTACTTTCAGGCCACATTTTTAGTTTATGCTTTGCATATGGTGCGACTCCTATATTCAATACACCTTGCATCTCAGCAATGAATTCTGGTTTTAAAATCGTATCAGGAGATGGAACTATCCAATTACCTTTCGACGGAACTACGGGAAAACCTGCTTTGGCAAAAACATCACAATACCTTTCCACGGAGTGCTTTAACTGAACTTTTTTCTTCCCTGTGATAAGTGATTTTTTTTCGCTTCTCCCTTTATCTAATACAGATACCGGGACACGAGTTAGTCTGAAGAAAAACCTTAGAATCTTTGATCTTAGTACATCATGAAGATCAATTACACCATCAATCTCAGATTGTCTGTTGATGTCCTTAAAAAGCCGGAAAACTCCCCGAATCCCCTTGTGCCTGTTCTTTAAATCGGGGAAAAAAAGCTCAAGTCCGGTAATAGAAGAAAAAAAAGGTTTGAAAGCAGATCGTGTAAGCAATACCAATTCAACTTCAGGATATTGCTCCCTCATACCTCTTAAAACAGGAGTAGTGAGTGCCACATCGCCCATAGCTGATGTTCTTATAACCAGTAGACGCATTTCAGTATTTTTCGTACGATTTTTCTTCCATTAGTCCTGACGAAGTCTTAAGATTTATCTCTCTCTTCAATTCCGATCTCTTATCGTTTTTTATATATACGGCTCTTGCAGTTGAAATAAAATCAGTTCCAAAATCCTTCTTTCTCTCAAGGTCACGAATATGGTCCTCAATATCCCATAATTCACAATTCACATCATACAATGACTTATATAAGGCATCTGAAGTACTGATGATAACTGATGAGGCTTTAAAAAGTTCGTTGTATTCCTTCTGAAGGTTTACCTGCTTAACCTTGTCTTTGATCCTTTCAAGTTTTATCTGGATGATGGTAAGCTTATCAATTATCTCGCCGTTTGATACTTCGATTTTCATATCAGGTATTTATTATAATTCAAAAGTAGCATCTTTCTTTTTCAACTTTTATCTTTTTACTTTTTACTTTTGCCTTTTTACTTCTTACTTCTTACTTTATTAATAAGGATCCACATCAATTGCAATCTTAAGCGCAGAAGCGCCCTTCTCTTTTTCGAGTCTTTCAATTGCCTCAATAATTAGCTGTTTAGCTTTTGCAGGAGGTTTTTCTCTTTCAATTTTTATGAGGATGGTTTTGATATACCACAATTGAACCTGAGAAATAACAGGTGATTCAGGTCCTAATACTCTTTTACCGAATATTTCTTTCAGGTCCCGTCCAAGGATATCTGAATAAAAATTTAATTGTGTCCGATCCTTGTGCTTAATACTGATTTTAACCATGCGGGAGAATGGCGGATAGTTGAAGGCAATTCTTTCTCCGGACTGCATTCTGAACATGCCAATATAATCATGCCGGAGAACGAGTCTTATTATTTTATTTACCGGATCTGATGTCTGGATCACTACTTTGCCCTGTTTCTGCCTTCTGCCCGCTCTACCGCTAACCTGTTCCATAAGCTGAAAACTTCTCTCATGGGCCCTGAAATCAGGATAATTTAACAGGTTATCTGCATTTAAAATTCCTACTACAGTAAGATTCTCAAAATCAAGGCCTTTCGAAATCATTTGTGTTCCAATGAGGATATCAATCCGTCGCTCTTCAAAAGCTCTGATTATTTTATTAAAAGAGTTTTTATTCCTTGTTGTATCCTGATCCATCCTGGCAACTCTGGCAGCCGGAAAAACGATCTTTATCTCATCCTCAATTTTCTCTGTTCCGAATCCCCTCGTCACCATTCCTGTGGAATGACAATTGCCGCAGTTGGATGGCATTCCGGTAGAATATCCGCAGTAATGGCAGACAAGCTTACCGATTCCTTTGTGATACGTCAGGTTAACTGCACATTGTATGCAGACAGGTATCCAACCGCATTCCGAACATTCGATATAGGGGGAGAAGCCTCTTCTGTTCTGAAAGAGAATTATCTGTTCTTCTTTGCTCAGCGCTTCATCCATTGACTGAAGCAATTCAGGTGTAAAATGTGAAACCATAAGTTTCTTCCTGTATGCTTCGCGGGTATTGGCAAGAATGATCGTGGGCAGTTTAATGAGACCGAATCTCTCCTTTAATTCTGTTAGTCCGTATTTCCCATTAACAGCATTATTATAACTTTCAATTGAAGGTGATGCTGATCCCAGAATGGTTTTCGCATTATGCATAGCTGCCAGCATTATCGCAGAATCCCGTGCATGATATCGCGGGGCAGGATCATGTTGCTTATACGAACCGTCATGTTCTTCATCCACAATAATCAATCCCAGATTGGAGAAGGGCAGAAAAAGAGAGGATCTGACTCCAAGAATCAGCCTGTAACTGTTTAGAGGATCTTTTTCTGCAATTCTTTTCCATATTTCCACTTTCTCCGGATCGCTGAACCTCGAGTGGTAAACTCCTGTAATCCCACCAAAGTGTCTTTTAAGTCGAAGGATGATCTGAGTTGTAAGCGCTATTTCGGGGAGCATATAAAGGACCTGTTTCCCCTTTTTCAATTGTTCTTCAATAAGATGAATATAGATTTCAGTCTTACCACTGGAGGTCACACCATGCAGCAGAACAATATCTTTTTCCAGGAATTGGGTCTTTATTGATCCAAAGGCTACCGACTGAGCTTCACTAAGTCGTTTTATCGGTTCCTTATAGCTATCAGTATCAGGTATTCTGGAGACCGGCTGAGAAGCTGAAGTAAGTATCCCCTTATCTGTAAGAGTCTCTAAGATTCCTGCTGAGCAATGAGATTCTGATAAAAGCAATGACTTGCTTATCGGCAAAATGTCTGTTTCTGCGGTATAACCTGTGAGTCTAATATAGGCTGAAAGAATATCCTGCTGTCGGGGTGCTTTTTTAAGTTTATCGAGAATTTCATTTAACTCACCTTCTGAATATTTTCTGGAAAGATTAATAAATGTTTCAAGACGCGGTTTATAATTATTGAGACTTATTTCACTGGGAATAGCAGCTTTCATCACCTCCCCTTCGCTGCATAAATAATACTCCGATATCCAAAGCCATAATTTGAGCTGTGACGCATTAATGAGAGGTGTCCCTTCGGCCACGCTGATTACCGGTCTGATTTTTTTAACATCCGGCGCCTTTTCGTGAACGCTGCAAACAATTCCTGAATAGAGCTTTCTTCCGCCAAACTGTACAGTAACCATAGTTCCCGGGCTGACCTTTTCCGCAATATTTTCAGGGATCCTGTAGGTGAATCTTCCTTTTACGGCAAGGGGCAAAATAATATCAGCAAAAAGGGCATTTGTCATCGGTTAAAATTACTCAATTTTCTTAACCCTTCCCTACCCTTGCTGAATGTACTCACCCTCTCTCTAATAAAAGCTTCAACAAGAAGCCCCATATTAATCAGACGGCTAGATAAGTGAATATTGTTATTTAAAATATGATATATCACAAATATAAATATTCGTAATGTTTCTTCAACCTGAATATATATAAAAATGCTAAATTGCGGCCAGGTATTTAATATTTTCCTTTGCTCTGGTTATGAGGTTTAGATTCTGGATTTCAGTAAGAATAACATAAACTTTTCAGAATTTTAAATTAATAATCAAAGTATAAAAATTCAGAGGCGATGGAAAGAAATGATAACCAATTTTCAGGAGGCAGAAGATATAAAAACGATGATATAACAGTATATTGGAAACCATCAGCATGCGTACATGCTTCTTATTGCTACAGGGAGCTTCTTGAAGTTTTTGATCCCAGCAGAAGACCCTGGGTTGACATGAATGGTTCTACCACTGAAAAAATTATTGAAGTTGTAAATTTATGCCCGACTGAAGCTCTTGCCTGGAAATGGAACGATGAAGAAAAAAACGAATCCGTAGGAAGTGATCAGCTAAATCATATTAAGTTCAGGAGACCTGAACTTATGAATTCTATTGACGCTGATTCAAATGAGCAACCCGTCTCCGTAAAGATTATGGCTGACGGACCTATTGTAATTAAGGGCAATTTTACTCTGTTATATAACGGTATTAAAAAAGAAGTGTGTGATAGCATGATCTCTATCTGCCGTTGCGGAGTAAGTGACCATATGCCATTCTGCGATGGACAACACAGAAAAGCCGGTTTTATAGATTAATATTTCGTGGATGGAAGAAAATAAAGAAAATAAGTCTCAGGCAATAATCGAAGTTTTAGATTTCGGACCGTTGAAAATTACCGGGAACTTTTTGCTGAAGGATTTAAAAAGAGGTAAGGAAGATTCTCCTGGTGAAATAAAGCTTTGCATCTGCGGAAAATCCGGGAATAAACCTTATTGTGATGAATCGCATAAAAAATAAAAAACAATATCCTGTCTGATACTCCAAAAAAGTGGTGATTATTGATCGTGCTGAATATCAGTCAGGGGAGATTTGATAAAGATAGTTACCTGGCTAACGGGAAACAACATGATAACAGTTCTGTACTTTCTCGTAAGTAGCCCAACATTTATTTTCTGCTCTCAACTGCCAGATCACTTCTGCAAGAGCCTCTTTTAGGAATTTTTTATCACAATTCGTCAAAACCCATTTTCGAACGATAAATCTCTTATAACTTATATCAAATGCGTTGCCATAAAGGTGGGGACTATTCGCAGATGCATTCCTATTGTACCTTCTGAGACTCCTTACGTTAATAGTTTTCCTGGTCATTGAGGTTATAAAGAATCTCACACCGTTTAATCCCTTTTGTGAAGTTTTTTCCCTTAACCTTCTTGATATCTCATCGAGTAGTATCTTGCTGTCTCGTGTAACACAAGGGTAACTGAATGTCATTTTTTCAACCGTATAGTTGTTCCCGCTTCTCACTTTTACAAGGTTACCCTCCGAGATTCTTCTCTTAAGTTCGTTTTCATCCTTGCAAACTTTTATTCCTCGCAATTTTGCGGCGGCCGAATAGTCGACAATTCTATCATTTAGTTTTCTGCTGAATTCCTTCTGTTTATAGTCTAAACACCGGGTACTGAAGTAGGCAGACAAATGGCTCCTTCTACCCTTCCTGAAAAAAAAGAAGATAGAAATTAAAATGAAAACAATAACAGAAAAGATTTTCAATAAAAAAATGAGCCGCGAATTATTGAATTTCATTACCAGTACTCTTACTCCTTGTTCTCAGGGTTTATAATCTTTGTAACCAGATCAGCTGCTTCCCTGAATGAGATAGCAGAAAACACTGCGAGCCCTGAATTATCAATTATCTTTTTCGCTTCTTCTGCGTTTGTTCCCTGAAGCCTTACTATTACCGGGACCCTTATCTCACCTATCGATTTATAGGCTTCAACAACACCATTTGCCACCCTGTCGCATCTTACAATTCCGCCGAAGATATTAATCAGTATTGCTTTTACAGCAGGATCTTTAAGAATAATTCTAAAGCCGGCTTCAACTGTTTTTGGGCTTGCGCCACCTCCAACATCCAGAAAATTTGCCGGTGATCCGCCTGAAAGCTTTATAATATCCATGGTTGCCATTGCCAGTCCTGCTCCGTTAACCATACAGCCTACATTTCCATCGAGTTTTACGAAATTCAGATTATGTTTTCCCGCCTCAACATCAATAGGATCTTCTTCATTTAAGTCTCTCATCGCAAGTAGTTCCGCATGCCGGAACAACGCGTTGTCATCAAGAACCAGTTTGCAGTCGACTGCTAAGATTCTGTTATCGCTCGTCTTTAATACCGGGTTTATTTCAAGTAGCTGAGCATCACAACCGATGAATGTCTCATAAATACCGGACAGGAATTTTTGCATATTTTTAAAGGCATTTCCTGTCAATCCCAGCCTAAAAGCGATATCGCGTATCTGAAATGGCAGGAGTCCGATTCCAGGGTCTATTTCCTCAGTAAAGATAAGATCAGGAGATTTTTCGGCGACTTCTTCAACAGACATTCCTCCCTGGGAAGAAAATACTACAATATATCTTCCTCTATCTCTGTTCAGAAGGATACTAATGTAAAATTCTTTAGTTTCAGATTCCCCTTTGTAATAAACGTCCTGAGCAATAAGAACTTTGTTTACTTTTTTCCCTTCTGGTCCAGTCTGATGTGTGACCAGCTGCATACCCAGCATTTGTCTGGTAAGTCTTCCAACATCCTCGATGGACCTGGCAAGTTTAACACCACCACCTTTGCCCCTGCCTCCGGCATGAATCTGGGCTTTTACAACAAAAAACTCAGCTCCAAATTTTTCATTTAGTTGTTTAGCAATTGTAACTGCCTGTTCAGGAGTTTCTGCAACAGAGCCTTCCTGAATGTCAACATTATAAGCTTTAAGCAAAGACTTACCCTGATATTCATGAACATTCATTTTATGAGAGTTTAAATTAAAATTGCATTTTATTCCTGGAATTCACTGATCACAAAATAACAACAATTAAGAGATTTATTAGTTATTTTCGCATAAAAAAGAATGCGTAAGCTACTCAATCATGAACTTGAAAGAAAGACCGTAGAACAGTTTCGAACATCTGAAAAAGCCCCATTTATAATAGTCCTCGATAATGTAAGGAGCCAAAGTAATGTCGGATCAATTTTTAGAACTGCTGATGCATTCCTGACAGAAGCAATATACTTATGCGGGATAACTTCCTGTCCACCTCACCGGGAAATACAGAAAACTGCTCTTGGAGCTACGGAATCAGTAACCTGGAAATATTATTCCAAAACGGCAGATGCAATAAGTGAACTAAAGGGAAAAGGGTATAAAATTATTGCTCTGGAGCAGACTGATGAATCAGTAGTGTTGCAGAATTTACATATTGAGAATGACCAGAGATATGCCCTTATTTTTGGCCATGAAGTAAATGGAGTAGATCAGGAAATTTTAAACAAATGCGATCTTTGTGCTGAGATTCCGCAGTTCGGTACAAAACACTCATTCAATATTGCGATCAGTGTTGGGATTGTGTTGTGGGAACTAAATAAAAAAAGGCTGCCCGTTTGAGGCAGCCTTTTAATATTATAAATAATTCTTACTGAACTGTTGATTTAAAAGTATCATCATTAAAGAATTTTGCGAACTCAAGATCAGTCTTTGCATAAGCTTTCCATTCAGGTTTAAATCCGATTGCTTCACGAAGGCCGGCAAGCATATAATTTTTGTCATCAAGACGAGCTCCGATAACAGCTTTAAGATATGATGGTTTTCCGCATTTGCAGAGGTCCTTCATACTATCTAGAGTAGCTTTCGCCTTGGCAACATCACCTTTCAGATATTGAGCCAGAGCAAGGTTGAAACAAGGCTCCGTGCCAAAGTAATTAACTGCTTTGTCATATTCACCTTTTGTTATTGCAATAACACCAAGACCCCATTTTGATTCATTGGTTGCTGCTGTCATTGAGTTGAAATACTCTTCAGCTTTAGCCATATCACCTTTTACCAGTGCGCCAAAACCAAGGTTATTCTTGATTACGTCGTTATTCTCTATAGCTTTTGCCTTTTCAAATTCTGCAATTGCTTCATCAGTTTTACCTAAAGCCATATAAGTGCATCCCGTGTTATTCTTTGCGCGGATACATTTAGGGAAGTTTTCTTCAGTTGTCTGATAAAATTTAAGTTGTTCGTTAAGGTCGGTAGTAAGTGTACCTGCATGAAGCATTTCCTCCAGACCCAGTGCTTTAGGATCTGCTCTCATTTGTGAAAGAATCTGCTCATCTGTGCGACCAACGAGATCTACGTTGACTGCAAGTTTTGATCTTCTCAGTTTGGGAAGGATGTCTGTTTTTAGAGCTTCAAATGCAGCACTCATATTTTTGATCTCTTTCTCACGAACATCAGGATCTGAATACATTGAAAGTACCCGGAGGATAAGTTCTTTATCCTGGATGCTTGATTTTTCTACTTCTGATTTAAATCCGTCCCAGTCTTCAGGAGTTGTTTTTTCATTGAAAAACCCTTCAGCTTTTGCAGCTTCGATTTTAGTGAATTCTTTCTTAATAAATTTGTCAGCTGTTACGCCTCTCTTTACTGATAACGGTTCATTAATTTTCATTGATCCATCCGGAGATGCATATGAACTGACATCGGCAGATTTCAACTGACGACTAGGATCAGTACTTACAGATAGGATGTATGCTTTAAGCAGTGCAATGTCTTCTGCTTTAAGTTCTTTGCTGCTAATTTCAGCTTTATTTATAGCATAATTAATATCAGCTAATTTATTCTCAGGATTTATTCTGATATAATTATCCTTCATCTTAATAACTTTGGCTTCTTTTTCAACCAAAGTTGAAGTAGCAATTACACCATCGGCAATCTTAACAGGTTCAAAGTCAAGATTTTTTTTACCTCTTACAGCTTTTAACCTTAGTACCAGTTGTGACATTTTCATGGCATCCTTGTAAGGAATTGTGCCGGTATAGGTAAAATCTCCACCTTTTGTAGTAATTACCTTATTATTAGCCTGAACACTTTCTCCCTGAAGAACCTGAACTTTTTCAAAAGCAGTTTCGCCACCGGCATAAGTGAGAACAGGAGTAGCAGTAACGGTTGTCTTCTTATCAAAGTACTTGGCCGGGAAGGTACCTTTAATTGTAACAGTAACTACACCAGCGTGTGTTTCAAGAACTTTAGGAGTAACCTCATACTTGACTAATTTGGAGTTTTTCTTCATCTTATTCAAACCGCTGCAACTTGACAAAACAGTTGCGGCCAAAATAAGGATAAAATAGCTTTTGAATTTTTTCATAGTTTAAAAGTGTTATTTGTTTGTGATACCTTTTTTGACTGTTCTTAATGAATATTTAACTTAAAAGTTTCGAATTAATCGCAAATTTACAATAAAATAGTTATAATTTAAGCAATTTAAACAAAATAATATCCGTATAGACAACGATTAATCATTTTTTTATAAATTGTAGCTGACCAAGCTATTACGATCCTTTAAATACATGTCAACCAAAATTGAGTTATTAATATTAATACTCAACTCATCTATATGTTTTAAAACGACTTTCTTAATAATCAACAGTTTTTCCCGGAAATTAGCTGTTAAACCTCACTTATCTTTTATAATATATATCTGCTAAATTCGAAACAAAGTTGGCCACTTTTGAAATTATTATTATTATATAATTTTCTGAATATATTGCAAAATTCACACATTTGATTTTTATAAAATCGGAGAATCCACGGAATTGAACACATTGACTTTACTTATAAAAAACATTTAAAATATCACCTTATTCAAACCAACAGGGTAATCGTCAAAAAAAATTGCGTCTATTACTTTTGAATAATGGCTTTCATTGGCAACAAAATCTATTTCATTAACATCCAGGATAAGATATTTGTTCTCAGGGTTTTGCTTAAAAAAGGAGAAATAGCTGTTCTGGATCTTCTGTAGGTATTCTTTAGTTATCGATTTCTCATAGTTGCGCCCTCTTTTTTCAATATTTTCCATTAATCTTTCAGGATTAAGATGAAGATATACATAGATATCAGGTTTGGGAAGAGACCCATAGATAATATAAAAAATCTGCCTATACAGGTTAAACTCATCTCCTGTCAGGGTTGAAGCAGCAAACACAAGTGATTTCATAAAGTAATAATCAGCAATAGAAAAAGACTTAAAGAGATCCTGGGGAACCAATTCTTCCCTGAGCTGTTTATATCTGCTTGCCAGAAATGAAAGTTCGAGAGGAAAAGAATATTTTTCAGGATCACTGTAAAACTTTGGAAGGAAAGGATTGTCGGCAAAGTGTTCAAGAATAAGGTGTGCATTGAACTGCCCTGCAATTCTGCTTGCGAGGGTAGTTTTACCGGCACCTATATTTCCCTCTATAACCATATAGTTGTATTTAATCTTCATCCCTTAATACAATTGTTATTTCAATTAATCAAATTTAGAAATTGGAAGCGAAAATGCAATAAGAAAGCCGGCTTTAAAAAGCCGGCTCTGATTATTTATTCTGATTTTCTTCAGGATTTCTTTTTTCGGGTTCCTGGCGGGGAGGCCGGGGAAGGAGTTCTTTCCTTGATAATTTGATCTTTCCTGTTTTCGGATCGATATCAATTATCTTAACTTCGATTTCCTGACCTACTTTAAGGACATCTTCTACTTTATCTATCTTTCTCCACTCAATCTCTGAGATATGTACGAGTCCGTCTTTATTTGGAAGTATCTCAACAAATGCCCCGAACTGAACAATAGTCTTTACCTTTCCTTTATAAACCTGTCCTATTTCCGGAACCGTGACAATTTTTTTCACCCAATCGAGTGCTGCAGTTATAACTTCAGCATTCTGACCAAAAATATTGACATCACCATGACCATCAACCTCTTCTACAATAATTGTAGCACCTGTAACACGTTGTATTTCCTGGATTACTTTCCCGCCTGGACCAATCAATGCACCGATCAGTTCTTTAGGAATAGTAAGCATTTCAATCCTTGGAGCATGTGGTTTAAGTTCAGGACGTGGTTCAGCAATTGTCTGGCTCATGATATCCAGAATATGCAGCCTTCCTGCTTTGGCCTGATGGAGAGCTTTTGACAGTATTTCAAAAGAGAGTCCCTCAACTTTAATGTCCATTTGTGTAGCAGTTATACCATCGCGTGTTCCTGTCACTTTAAAGTCCATATCCCCAAGATGATCTTCATCACCGAGGATATCAGAAAGAATGGCATATTTTTTTGTCTCTTTATCAGTTATGAGCCCCATTGCAATTCCAGAAACAGGTTTCCGCAATTTGATTCCAGCGTCCATAAGGGCTAGTGTTCCCGCGCAAACTGTAGCCATCGATGAAGAACCATTTGACTCAAGTATATCAGAAACAATCCTGATTGCATAAGGATTTTCATCATCAGACGGCATCATATTCTTAAGCGCTCTATGGGCAAGGTTTCCATGACCGATTTCCCTCCTGCTGATTCCACGGGCTGGTTTAGCTTCACCAGTAGCAAAAGGAGGAAAATTATAATGTAGTGTGAATTTTTCAGTGCCCTTATTCAGTACATCATCAATAATCTTTTGATCTAATTTAGTGCCCAATGTAACTGTTGTCAGCGACTGGGTTTCACCTCTTGTGAAAAGAGCTGAACCATGAGTGGCAGGAAGAGGATCAATTTCGCATACAATCTGTCTGATCTCTTCAGGTTTTCTTCCGTCGAGACGAACATTATCATCGAGGACAAGCCTTCTGGAGGCCTCTTTCAATACATCGTGGTAGTATTTTTTTACAAGTGTCTCATTAACAGGATTTTCTTGCGTATACTTACCAAGGAATTCTGTAATTATAGCTTCGAAAGTGTTAATCCGTTTATGCTTATCTGCAGTTGAGGATTTTGCTGCCTCATAACATTTGGTATATGTTTCATCCCAGACTTTTTTTCTGAGATCTTCATCATTTACTTCATGGCAATATACTCTCTTAACTGTAGTTCCCAGCTCCTGTGCAAATTCCATTTGTGCTTTGCAGTGGAGTTTAATGGCTTCGTGCGCGATCTTAAGAGCTTCGAGCATTTCTTCTTCTGAAACTTCTTTCATTTCACCCTCAACCATAAGAATGTTGTCATATGTCGCCCCAACCATCAGGTCGATATCAGCTTCTTTAAGCTGAGTCGCAGTAGGATTTACTATAAACTTCTTATTTATCCTTGCGACTCTTACTTCAGACATAGGTCCGTTGAATGGTACATCAGAAACTGCAAGGGCTGCCGAAGCAGCAAGACCCGCGAGCGCATCGGGTATAATGTCCATATCTGCGGACATAAGACTTATTGTAACAAAAGTTTCTGCATGAAAATCAGCAGGAAACAGAGGTCTTAATGCCCTGTCAACCAGCCTTGAAATAAGTATCTCATAATCTGAAGATCTGGATTCTCTTTTCAGGAATCCACCAGGGAACCGTCCTGATGAAGCATATTTCTCTTTGTACTCAACTGAAAGCGGCATGAAGTCAGTATCTTCCTTCGCCTCCTGTGCTGACACTACAGTAGCCAGCAACATTGTCTTACCCATTTTTAACAAAACAGAACCATTAGCCTGTCTGGCCATTCTGCCTGTCTCAAGGGTTATTGTCCTCCCGTCACCGAGATCAATAATCTTCTCTTTTACTTTAAACATTTCAAGTATAATTTATGAAAATTGAAATTACAAAATAATCTGAATAGTATGAAAAAAGGCAATTCAAAATTGCCTTTTTTTCTCTATTTACGTAATTTCAACGCTTTTATGATTTCACGATACCGTCCGATATCTTTAATTTTAAGGTAGTCTAAAAGCCTTCTTCTTTTCCCAACAAGTTTGATAAGCGCCTGCTGGGTGCTGAAATCTTTTTTGTTCTTCTTAAGATGTTCGGTAAGATGATTGATCCTGTATGAGAATAACGCTATCTGGCCCTCTGCAGTGCCCGTATCGATTTCAGATGTTCCAAAGGTTTTGAAAAACTCCTGCTTTTTTTCTGTTGTTAAATACATATCTATAATTAAAATATTATTAATCCATATATAAATCGAGTCTCCAATTTTGGAACGCAAAAATAAGGCTTTTTTATGTAAATAATCAAACAATTTACTTTTTTTTTAAAAGTTCTTGAAATATTTCTTTTTATATTATCGGATTCGTGTAATAAATATCATTAATTTTCAAGCACCTTGTTCTGTTTAAGTTATGGAGTCTGTCCCTCATTATTTTTTTTACAGGAAAGAATAAGTAAAATAATTATTGCTTCACTATCATTATAATGATGGAAAAATGAGACTGAAAGTTGCGTTGAATAATGTTATCATTCAACTATTTGTCAAATAAAAT
>Ga0209638_1001115_pt1 | contig 17299 bp, 18 predicted proteins | sample BarGraNGADG00211_FD_184490 | JGI IMG/M metagenome (GOLD analysis project Ga0209638, IMG submission 184490) | Arctic peat soil microbial communities from Barrow, Alaska - Barrow Graham LP Ref core NGADG0002-211 (SPAdes) (version 2) | ecosystem: Environmental > Terrestrial > Soil > Wetlands > Peat...
CTTCCCGCCGCCCACACCGACTTCATCTTCGCGATCATCGGGGAGGAGCTCGGCCTGCTCGGCACGCTCTCGGTGGTCATTGCGTTCGGGGTGTTCTGCTATGCGGGCGTCCGTATAGCGCTAGCCGTCAAGGACCCCTACGCGCGCATCGTCGCGGGAGGGCTGACCATCACCATCACGACACAGGCGCTGATCAACATGGCGTCGGTGACCGGGCTCATCCCGGTCGCGGGCGAGCCGCTGCCCATGGTGAGCTATGGTGGCTCGTCGTTGCTCTTCACCATGGGGTGCATCGGACTTATCCTTGCTATGACCCGCGGAAGCGTACGGGAGTCGTCCCGTGTGCGTCCGCATGCCATCGTTGAACAGGAAGGGAGCGCCCGTGCGCGTTCTGGTGAGCGGAGGGGGAACGGCCGGCCACGTCTATCCGGCATTGACGGTGGCCGCGCTGGTGTCAGCCGACGCTCGTGACCGGGTCGCATACGTCGGCGCTCCTGACAGTCTCGAGCAGCGCTTGGCGGGAGAGGCCGGCGTCGAGTTCGTCGCCGTCCCTGTGACAGGCTGGGACCGGGCGCGTCCGCTGACGTTGCTGGCCGGCTTCGTGACTGCGATCGCCTCCACGTTTCGCTGCCTGGGCCTCCTGAACCGGGACCGCACCGACGCCGTCCTCGGCTTCGGCGGATACGTCTCGGTCCCGCTGTCGCTGGCCGCCGTGCTGCGCGGCGTGCCGCTCGTGCTGCACGAGCAGAACTCCGTGCCGGGCGTGGCCAACAGGATCCTGGCGCGCTTCGCACGAACGGTGTGTGTGACCTACGAGGACTCGGTGGCGCTCTTGGCGCATCCCGACCGGGCGGTGGTGACCGGCGACCCCGTGCGAGAGTCGGTGCTGCGCGCGGACCGCGAGGCCGGGCGCACGACGTACGGTGTGTCCGCGGAAGAGAAGCTCCTGCTCGTCTTCGGCGGCAGCCGCGGCGCGCGCCACCTGAACGGCGCGCTGGTCGGGCTGCGCGAGCGCCTCGCGGCCATCACGGGAGTGCGGGTCGTGCAGATCGCGGGGCCGTCCGAGGCTCCCGCCGTCCGCGCCGCGCTCGAGGCCCAGGGTGGCATTCCGGACTGGTGGCAGGTGCTCGAGTACGTCGACGGGATGGGTGATCTGCTGGCCGCCGCCGATCTGGTCGTCTCGCGCGCCGGAGCCACCACGCTCGCCGAGCTCTCGGCCCTCGGCAAGGCCTCCGTGCTCGTCCCGTATCCCTACGCCACCGACGACCACCAGACGCTCAACGCGCGGCCGTTCGCGCGCGCGGGCGCATCGCTGACGATCGCCGATGCCGATCTGGATACTGCGGCGTTCGGCGACATGCTGACGTCCCTGGTCGCGGACGGCGCGGCACGCTCGAGAATGGAAGCGGCGGCGGCCTCGCTCGGGCGTCCTGACGCGGCGGCGGCGGTCGTTCGCGCCGTGTCCGCGGCCGCCGGAGAGCGGGTGGCGGCATGACACGCGCCTACGCGCACTTCATCGGGGTCGGCGGCGCGGGGATGAGCGGCATCGCCCGCGTCCTGCACGACCGCGGTGTCGTCATCACCGGGTCGGACCTGCGCAGCTCGCGCTACTCGACCGCCCTCCAGAACGCCGGCATGACCGTGCACATCGGTCACGACGCCGCCAACGTAGGCGACCCTGAGGTCGTCGTCGTCTCGACGGCGATCCCCGACACGAATCCGGAACTCGTCGAGGCGCGTCGCCGCGACATCCCCGTGTGGCCCCGCGCGCGCATGCTCGCCGAACTTGCGGGGGAGCGCCTCACCGTGGCGGTCGCGGGCACGCACGGGAAGACCACGACGAGCTCGATGGCCGCCGCGGCGCTCATCGAGGCGGGCGCGGACCCCACCTTCCTGATCGGTGGAGAGCTGACCGACGTCGGCAGCAACGCGCGCTGCGGCGACGGTCCGCACTTCGTCGTCGAGGCGGACGAGTCGGACGGCTCCTTCCTCTACCTCGATCCCTACTGTGCGATCGTCACGAACATCGAGGCGGACCACCTCGACCACTACGGCTCTCTCGAGGAGATCGTCGACATCTTTCGCGCGTTTCTCTCGCGGGTCCATGTGGACGGCGTCGCGGTGCTGTGCGCCGACGATGATCGGCTGATGACGCTGGCCCCGAAGGTCCCCGCCCGAGTGGTCACCTACGGCCGCGCGGACACCGCCGACGTGCGCCTCACCTCCTACGCGGCGACTGCCGACGGGGGAGCGTTCACGGTCGCTCTCCCCGATGGAACCACGGTCTCGTGTTCCACGCGCATCCCCGGGGTGCACATGGCGCTCAATGCGACGGGTGTCCTGGCCGCCGCGTGGGCGCTCGGCATCGACGTCGAGTCGGCCGCTCGGGGGATCGCCTCGTTCGGAGGCGTGAAGCGCCGGTTCGAGCACGTCGGCGTGATCGGCGACGTCTCCGTGGTGGACGACTACGCGCACCATCCGACCGAGGTGCGCGCGACGTTGGCTGCCGCGCGCACCGCGACCGCCGGCGCCCGGTGGGTCGTGTTCCAGCCGCATCGCTACAGCCGCACCGCGGCCTTCGCGCGCGACTTCGGCGCCGCGTTCGATGACGCCGACCACGTGGTCATCCTGGACGTCTACAGCGCCGGCGAGGCACCTGTGCCCGGCGTGTCGGGCAAGACGGTCGTCGACGCCATCCTCCGGCATCGCCCGCGCACGCGCCTTGCGTACTTCCCGCATCGCGGGGACGTGGCGCAGTACGTGGCCGATCGCGCACGCCCGGGGGACCTGGTCATGACCATGGGAGCCGGGGACGTGACCGCTCTCGGTCCCGAGATCGTCCGCGCGCTGACCGGGCGCGCCACGGGAGGCGCTGCATGAGCATCGAAGACGCCCTTCCGCGGCTGCGCGCCGAGCTCGGCGGCGAGGTCCGCGCGCGCGAGTCCATGGCCCGTCACACGACCTATCACGTCGGTGGACCCGCTGTGATCTACGCCGTGCTCGAGACGGTGCACGACGTCGTCGCCGGCCTGAGGATCCTCGACGAGGAAGAGGTCGAGTGGGCCGTCGTGGGCAAGGGCAGCAACCTGCTCGTGTCGGATGCGGGCTACGACGGCGCCGTGCTGGTCCTCGGACGGGAGTTCAAGAAGCACGCGATCGAGGACGACACGCTGCGCGCAGGTGCGGCCTCCGTCCTCGCACATCTGGTGCAGGAGGCGTTCAACCTCGGTCTCTCGGGGCTGGAGTGGGCCGTCGGCATCCCCGGGACGCTGGGAGGCGCGCTGGCGATGAACGCCGGCACGCCGGAAGGCTGGATCGGGCAGATCGTCGACACCGCCACGCTGTTCATACCGGGACTGGGTCTGACCCTCGTGCACGGTCGCGACGTGGTGTGGGACTACCGCAGGAGCGGACTGGCGGGCCGCGGTATCATCCTCGAGACAACCCTGAGGGTGAGCGAGGGCGAACCGGCGCGCATCCGGGCCGAGATGGAGCGCAACCTGAAGAAGCGCAAGGCCAGCCAGCCCATGGGGCTGCCGTGCGCGGGCAGCGTCTTCGTCAACCCCCCGGGCGACTCGGCGGGCCGACTGATCGAAGCGGCCGGGCTCAAGGGACTGCGGCTCGGCGGCGCGTGTGTTTCGCAGGTGCACGCCAACTTCATCGTCAACGAAGGCGGGGCGACCGCGGCGGACGTCGTCGGGTTGATCCGCATGGTACGGATGAGCGTGAAGGACGGGTGTGGTGTCGACCTCCGACCGGAGATCAGATTCCTCGGGAGCTTCGAAGAGGCGTAGGAACGTCTACATCTCGACGGCACCGAAGAACGGCAAGCGCGCTCCCGATGCGGCGGCGCACCCTGCCGCGCGCGCCGAGCGCCCCGCGTCGGTCAAGGCCGCGGCGGGCAAGGCGGGAGCGGACAGGCCCGTATCGTCGGCTCCGAGCGCGGCGCGTCTGAGGGCCGAGCAGCGGAAGGCACAGCGCGAGTCGCGCATGTCGGCGCAGGTCCGCGCACGCCGTCTGCGCATCGGCGGTGCGGTGACGGCGGTCGCGTTGGTGCTCGTCGCGTGTATCGCCGTGTACAACTCGCCGCTGTTCGCGATCCGCACGATCGAGGTCGTGGGGGCGCAGCATGTCTCCGCGGAAACGGTGCGCGCGCTCGCGCAGGTGCCCGCGAACGCGACGCTGATCCGGTTCCCCGCGGACGCGGTCGCGACGCGCGTCGGCGCGAACCCCTGGATCGCCTCGGTGACGGTGTCGCGGATCTTTCCCTCGGGCATGCGCATCCGTGTCGTCGAGCGCGTGCCGCTGGCGATCGTGGACGCCGGCCCCGTGATGTGGCTCATCGACGGGACGGGCAGCGTGATCGCCACCGCTTCGGCCGACGCCAGCGGGACGCTGCCGGTCATCCGGGACGTCCCCGGGCTCGACCTCAAACCCGGGCGGCGCACGGTCTCCGAGCCGCTGTTGAACGCCCTGAAGGTGATGACGGGCATCAGCGGCACCCTGGCCGCGACCGTCCAGTCGATATCGGCCCCGACGATCGACGGGACGGCGCTCACGACCGTCGACCACGTTGAGATCGTGATCGGCGAGGCGGTCGACCTCGCGACGAAGGATGCGCTCGCGCAGCGCATCCTCAAGGAGCATCCGGGTAAGGTCGTGTCGATCGATGTGCGGAACACCGACCGCTCCACGTGGCGAGGGCTGAAGTAGGGGGGGGTCATGGGCGGGAGCAGGACGGTCCGGAGCGCCGTGCGCGTGGCGGCGACGTGCGCCTTGGTCTTCTGTCTTGCGGGGGCCCTGCCGGCGAACGCGCTGACGATGTCGGCCCCTTCCGACTTCACCGGACCGGCCGACGTGTCGGTGAGTCTGTCCTCGGCCGACCCGACGGGTACCGTCTCGCTCTGGGACGGCGACCTGTCCATCGGCGCGCTTCAGCCGGCCGACGGGCTCGTCCTGTTCGCCGGGGTGTCGCTGTCGCCGGGCCCGCATGTGCTGCGCGCCACGGTGGAGGGGGGCGCAGCCGCGCGCGCCGAGGCCTCCGTCTACTCCTGGTCCGCTCCGGGGCCTCCGGTCTGGACCACTCCCCGCTCGAGAGCCGTGATCAGCCCGTGTGCCGTCAAGCTCGTCGCAGGGTCCTCCACCGCTTCGATGACGCTGAGCGTGAACGGAAGGCCGGTGCGCACGGTGAGTTGCCGGCCCGGTCAGATCGTGACGTTCCCGCACGTGAAGCTGCCGGCGCGTCTGACGACCCTGACCCTCGTCGAGCAGAGCCTCACGGGCGAGACGGCCGCCTACTCGCGGGTGGTCACCCGCTATCAGTTCCCCTATGCGACCTGCATCGTGATCGACAAGAGCGAGTATCGCCTCTACTGGGTCAAGGACCAGCAGCTCATCAAGAAGTACCCGATCGCCCACGGCCGCCACAACTGGACCCCGGTCGGCGTGTGGAAGATCCTCGCCAAGTACAAGACGGATCCGAAGGGGATCTACGGACCCCGGAAGATGCGCATGTTCCGCAGGGTGGGTACGCCCGGTCACTACCGGTACGTGTTCACCCGCTACGGCATCCACGGCACGAACCAGCCATGGGTCATCGGCACGCAGGCGAGTCACGGGTGCATCCGGATGTACAACAGGGATGTCCTCGAGCTGTGGCCGCAGGTGCACCTCGGGACGTACGTGGTGACGCGGAAGTAGGGGAGCCGGCAGAGCGTCCGGCGCAGGCACGGATCGCATGCCGACAGGACCTCCACGCAGATTCCTTGCGCGGGGGTCTTGCATTCACCATAACCTTTATGCAAAGATTGAGCGTTGCACGCAGTATGTGACCCTAAACTGGACCCTTAGACTTTGGTCGACAGACGACCTGGCCCGAGGGGGAGGAGGCTTCAGATGCTCGAGACCGGTGCCAACTATCTCGCGGTCATCAAGGTTGTCGGTGTGGGCGGAGGCGGCTCCAACGCCGTCAATCGCATGGTCGAGGCCGGGCTCAAGGGTGTGGAGTTCATCGCGGTGAACACGGACGCCCAGGCGCTCCTCATGTCGGACGCGGACTACAAGGTCCACATCGGAGTCGGTCTCACCAAGGGCCTCGGCGCCGGCGCCGACCCCGACGTCGGCCTGCAGGCCGCCGAGGAGTCGCGTGCCGAGATCAAGGAAGCGCTCCAGGGCGCCGACATGGTCTTCATCACCGCCGGCGAGGGTGGCGGCACCGGCACGGGGGCGGCGCCGATCATCGCCCAGATAGCCAAGGAGGAGATCGGAGCGCTGACCGTCGGTTGCGTCACGCGCCCGTTCAAGTTCGAGGGCCGCAAGCGCGCCGAGGTCGCCGACGAGGGCATCAAGCGCATGCGCGACCACGTCGACACCCTCATCGTCATCCCGAACGACCGCCTTCTGCAGGTCGCGGAGAAGAAGACCTCGATCCTCGACGCCTTCCGCATCGCCGACGACGTGCTGCGCCAGGGCACCCAGGGCATCACGGACCTCATCACCGTGCCGGGATTGATCAACCTCGACTTCGCGGACGTCCGCACGATCATGCAGGATGCCGGTTCGGCGCTCATGGGCATCGGCCTGGCGACCGGCGACAACCGTGCGCAGGAGGCTGCCAAGGCCGCCATCTCCAGCCCGCTGCTCGAGTCCTCCATCGAAGGCGCGCAGGGCGTGCTGCTCTCGATCGCCGGCGGCAGCGACCTCGGCCTCCTCGAGGTCAACGAGGCCGCCGAGGTCGTCCAGGCTGCGGCGCACCCCGACGCCAACATCATCTTCGGAGCTGTCATCGACGACTCGATGATGGACTCCATCCGCGTCACGGTCATCGCCACCGGTTTCGAAGGCCGGCGCAAGCAGTCGTCTCTGGCCTTGGACGCCGAGGGCGAGGACGCGCTGCCGACGGCCGCGTCGGTGCCGTCGTTCGAGCCGATCAGCGATGACGACGACGGGATCCCGGTCTTCCTGCGCCGCAGGAACTAAGGGATCCGGGTCTTGCGCCCGCCGGCGCGAAGGCCCGATGAGCTCAGAGCGTCCGCCCGGCTGAAACCGGGCGACGAATACGCGGCGGGGTGACGAGGCGCAGAGACCTCGTCACCCCGCCGCGGACGTGTCGGTCGCTATCATGGCTGACGTGAGCGGGAGGCGGGGCGTTCGACCCGCACCGGCGGCCGCGGCGGGAGGCGATGCGCGTGAGCGGACTGGTCCGCCAGCAGGTCGGCGATCTCGCCGTGCACGTCGACGCCGGGTTGCGGGAAGAACACGGCATCGTCGTCGCGTTCTCGGAGCGGACCGGCGGTCGCAGCGCCCGGCCGTTCGAGTCCCTGAACCTGGCCTCCCATGTCGGTGACGACCCCTCGTGTGTCGACGACAACCGGGCACTGCTGATGGCGGCCTTGGGGATCGAGCCCCTGCGCAACCGTCTCACCGTTCCCGAGCAGGTCCATGGCGTCGTCGTGCGCGAGGTCGCGGGAAGGATGGCGGGGCTGGGCGGGTTCGCGCGCGCGGGAACGCCTCCGCCCGTACCGGCCGCGGACGCGCTGTTCACCCGGGAGCATGACACACCGCTGATGCTGTGCTTCGCGGATTGCGTGCCGATCGTGCTGGTGGCGACGGGACCCCGGCCGGCGGTCGCGGTGGTGCACGCGGGATGGCGTGGTGCGCTCGGTCGGATCGTCGCCGAGGCCGCCCGGAGACTGGCCGCTTGCGCGTGCTGCGAGACCTCCGATCTGCTCGCGTATATGGGCCCCCACATCGGGGTATGTCACTACGAGGTGGGGCCTGAGCTGCTGTCGCAATTCACCGATGCGTTTGGTACCATTGCCGCGGCCCAGGGCCGTTTGGACCTGGGCGCCGTCGTGTCAGAGAGCCTGAATGGGGTCGGTGTGCCGTTCTCGTCTCAGGTCCGCAGCGGGTTGTGCACCGCTGAGCGGACCGACGCGTTCTACTCGCATCGCGCCGAAGGCCCCACCGGGCGCCACGGCGCACTCGCGTGCATCCTCGGGAGTTCCCTGTGAGACTCAGCCGCAGCGCTGCGCTCGTCGCAGTCGCCGTCACGCTCGTCCTCGCCGGCTGCGGACGTTCCGCCAGCGGCTCGCAGACGAGTCTGACGGTCACGGGGTCCACGACCGTCATGCCGATCGCGGAGGTCGCTGCGACCGAGTTCGAGGCCGCCAACCCCGGCAAGCGCGTCCTCGTCTCCGGCATCGGGTCCTCTGCGGGCATCGAGGCCGTCACCAAAGGCACGTGCGACATCGGGACGTCCTCGCGCGACCTCAAGCCTGAGGAGAAGAGCCTCGGACTGGTCGACATCAAGATCGCACTCGACGCGATCGCCGTGATCGTCAACCCGTCCAACCCGGTCACCGGGCTCACCAAGGCGCAGGTCTCCGACATCTTCCAGGGCAAGATCAAGAACTGGAAGGAGGTCGGCGGACCCGACCTCGAGATCGGGCTCGTCAACCGCGACGAGGCCTCGGGGACGCGCGAAGCCTTCTCGAAGTTCGTCCTCGGCACCGCCGACTTCGATCCCGCGGCCGCCGTCCTTCCCGGGACCGGCCAGGTCCGTTCGGTCGTAGCGCAGGCGTCGGGCGCGATCGGCTACATCTCACTGGGCTTTGTCGACCCGTCGGTGAAGGCGCTCGCCATCGACGGCATCCCGGCCAACGAGACCACGGTCGGCAACGGGACGTACCCCCTGTCGCGCTACCTCCACTTCCTGACCAAGGGAGAGCCGACGGGCTTGGCCAAGGCCTACATCGACTTCGTCCTCTCCCCGAAGATCCAGGAGTCCGTGGTGCGCGACGCCGGCTTCCTCCCTGTGACGGAAGGGGGCAAGTAGGTGTCCGACTCCCACGACCCGCGGACCGGCGAGCCGATCCCTGAGATGTGCACGGATCCGAAGAGCGCGGAGAACGCGCCCCGCCCGCCCGCGCGTCAGGCGCTCATGACGATCTCGAAGGCGACCTACTTCAAGGAGGCCGCTCTCAAGAACCTGTTCCTGGTGTGCGCCTGTGTGGCGGTGGCGGGCGTTGCCCTCATCTTCTTGTTCGTCGGGCTCGAAGGTTGGCCGATCTTCGCCAAGGTCGGCGTGTTCAACTTCCTCGGTGGCCTGAAGTGGTATCCGACCAAGCAGTTCTTCGGGATCCTCACGCTGATCGTCAACTCGATGCTGGCCATGATCGGTGCGCTGGCCATCGGCGGACCGCTGGCGGTGGGGACGGCCGTCTTCCTGTCGGAGGTGGCAAGCCCGCGCATGCGCGAGATCGTGCGCCCGGCCGTCGAGCTGCTCGCGGGCATCCCGTCGGTGGTCTACGGCTTCTTCGGCCTCGTCATGCTGCGCCCGATCGTCGCGCACCTGTTCGGCGGCCTCGGTTTCGGCCTCTTCACGGTATGGATGATCCTCGCCGTGATGATCGTCCCGACGATCGCCACGCTGACCGAGGACGCGCTGCGCTCGGTCCCCGACGGCATCCGCGAGGCGTCCTACGCCATGGGCGCCACCAAGTGGCAGACGATCTGGCGCGTGCTGCTCCCGGCCGCGAAGATCGGCATCATCGACGCGATCATCCTCGGCATGGGCCGCGCCATCGGCGAGACCATGGCGGTCGTCATGGTCGCGGGCAACGCTCGCGTCATCCCCGACGGCATCTTCAAGCCGTTCCTGACGTTGACCACGGTCATCGTCCTGGACATGCCGTACGCGGCTGGGGACCACCGGACGGCGCTGTTCGGAGTGGCGATCGTCCTCTTCATCATCTCGATGATCTTCGTCGCGGCGATCCGGGTCATCTCACGATTCGGCAAGGGGATGAGCTGAGATGCAGACGCGCGAGCGCATGAACAAGCGGGTCACCAACGCGATCGCGCTCAGCGTGATCTGGTTGGCCGCGATCGCGACGGTCGCGGCGCTCGGCACGATCCTGGTCTACGTGTTCGTCAACGGGATCGGGCAGATCACGCCCTCGTTCATCTTCACCTGGCCTCACGGCGTGAACATGGAGGGCGGCATCTGGCCGACCATCCAGGCGACGATCTACGTCACCGGCCTCTCCATGCTGATCACGACGCCGATCGCGGTGCTCGCGGCCGTCTACCTGGCCGAGTACGCGGTACAGGGCCGGCTGGTCTCCACGATCCGGTTCGCGGCGGACTCGCTCGCGAGCGTGCCGTCCATCGTGATGGGACTTTTCGGGCTCGCTGCCTTCGTCGAGGGCATGGGTATGCGCCTGTCGGTCCTCGCCGCGGCGCTCGCTCTGTCCTTCCTGCTGCTCCCCATCATCGTGCGCACCACCGAGGAGTCGATCCGCGCCGTTCCCAAGTACATCCGCTGGGGTTCCTACGGCCTGGGCGCCTCGAAGTGGCAGACCGTGTCGCGCATCGTGCTCCCGTCAGCCATGCCGCGCATCACCACCGGCGTCATCCTCGCTGCGGGGCGCGCCATGGGCGAGACCGCGGTCGTCATCTACACGATGGGCACGATGATCAACGCCCCCGTCTCTCCGCTCGATCCCGGCCGTACGATGCCGGTGCACCTCATGCTCATGGCCCAAGAGGGGATCAACATGCCCGGCGCCTACGGCACCGCGCTGCTGCTCGTGCTCATGGTCCTCGGATTCAACCTCACCGCCCGGTACATCGGACGCAGGAACAGGAGGATGCAGGGATGAGCAGCGACAAGCTCGCCTCGCGCGTCGTGACCCCGGGTGCGGGCCCGGCCTACGATCACGGCGACAAGTTCAAGGTCAAGAAGCTGGACTTCTTCTACGGGAACTTCAATGCGCTGACAGACATCTCCGTCGACATCAAGCGGCATGCGGTCACGGCGTTCATCGGCCCGTCGGGTTGCGGGAAGTCGACCTTCCTGCGGTGTCTGAACCGCATGAACGACCTGATCCCCGGCACTCGCGTCGAGGGCAGGATCACGCTGGACGACCATGACATCTACGGCTCCGGGGTCGACCCGGTCGACCTGCGTCGCCGCGTGGGGATGATCTTCCAGCAGCCGAACCCGTTCCCGATGTCGATCTACGACAACGTGGCCTACGGTCCCAAGCTGCACGGCGTGCGCAAGAAGAGCGAGCTCGACGCGATCGTCGAGGAGTCGCTCAAGCGCGCGAACGTGTGGAAAGAGGTCAAGGACATCCTGGGCAGGGGAGGCCTGACGCTCTCGGGAGGCCAGCAGCAGCGCCTGTGCATCGCACGCGTGCTGGCCGTCGAACCGGAGGTGCTGCTGATGGACGAGCCGTGCTCGGCCATCGACCCCACCTCGGTCCAGAAGATCGAAGACCTCATGGCCGAGCTCAAGGACCGCATCACCATCGTGATCGTCACGCACAACATGCAGCAGGCGGCCCGTGTCTCCGACTACACGGCCTTCTTCTTGCAGGAGGTCGCGGGCGAGCCCGCGCACCTGGTCGAATACGACCGCACAGCGTCGCTGTTCACCACCCCGAGAGACCGAAGGACCGAGGACTACATCACCGGACGGTTCGGCTAGGGGAGGGGCGGGCGCCTCTCCGGCCGGACCGATCGGCGCACCGTGTCTATGGCTCGACTCGACGTTGAGAGAACTGGGAGTCACGCAGAGGTCACACCGAAGTCACAACCGTGTAACCGGCCGGGTCGTCCGGTGGGGTACTATTGCCAGACCTGTACCGCATCAGCGGTGCTCAAGGGGAAGACACCGGGCGCCCGGCGCCCGTGAGAAGATGTTCGAGGAAAGGGCGTGAGCGCCATGCGCGAAGGCTTTCGGCAAGAACTCAAGGATCTGAAAGCCGAGGTCCTCGCCATCGGTCGGCTGTGTGTCGATCAGACGGCGCTGAGCGTTCAGGCGTTGGTCGAGGGTGACGTCGACATCGCACAGCGGGTCATCGACGGTGACGACGCGATCGACCACCGCACCCTTGCGCTGGAGGAGGCGACCCTCGAGGTCATGGCGACCCAGTTCCCGGTCGCTCGCGACCTGAGGCTGCTGCACTCCCTGACCTACGTGGCTTGGCACATGGAGCGCATGGGCGACCTGGCGGTCAACATCGCCAAGGCGGCCCGCCGCACCGCGGACCGCAAGGGTCCGCAGACGCTCTACGACCTCATCCAGGCGCAGGGCAACCTCGTTCACCGCGTCCTCGACGCCTGCATCGATTCCCTCGAGAACAACGACCTCGAGTTGGCCATGAAGCTCCAGGAGCTCGACGAGCCGATCGACCATCTCTACAAGCAGTTCTTCCGCGAGTTGGCGCGCCTGCAGGACGAGGACGACATCGAGTGGGCCTCGAACATGGTCATGGCGGCGCGCTACCTCGAGCGCATCGCCGACAACGCCGTCGACATCGGTGAGCGGGTCCGCTACATGCTGACCGGCACGTTCGACTTCGCCGCCGATCCTCCCGTAGCCGAGTAGCGCGATGAGCGCGGTCGCGGAGCGATACCGCAAGGTGCTCCGTGAGATCGCCGACGCGGCCGACGTGGCCGGGCGCGATCCCGCGGACATCCGTCTGGTCGCCGTCACCAAGACCGTCGGCATCACCGAGGTCACCCAGGCGGTAGCGGCGGGGATGCACGAGTTCGGGGAGAACCGCGCCCAGGAGTTCGTCGGCAAGCGCGCGCTGTTCCCCGACGAGATCTGGCACTTCATCGGGACGTTGCAGTCCAACAAGGTCAAGCAGGTCGTCGGCAAGGCCGCACTGATCCACAGCATCGACTCGCTCGGCCTGCTCGTCGAGGTCGACCGCAGGGCGCGGGAGGCGGAGCTCGTGCAGCCCGTGCTGCTCGAGGTGAACGTCTCCGGCGAGCGGACGAAGCACGGCATGACCTACGACGAGGCCGAGGACGCCGTCCGCCGCGCCTGCGCCCTCCCGGGCGTCTCCGTGCGCGGCCTGATGACCATGGCGCCCCTCGGACGCCCCGAGGCGGCGAGGCGCGTCTTCCGCGAATGCAGTCACTGGATGGGCCGACTGCAATCACTGCATTGCGACGCGGTCGATCTCACCGAATTGAGCATGGGCATGTCGAACGATTTCCCCGTGGCGATTGAAGAAGGCGCTACAATCGTTCGCGTGGGCAGGGCCCTCTTCGGCAGGTAGTTCGCGTGATATCGCGCGGACTTTGGCGACGTCAAGGAGATCGCGCGATGGGTTTCATGCACCGCGTCAAGGTGATGCTCGGTCTGGCCGACGAGTACGACGACGAGTACGACGACGGCTACGGCCCCGGTGAGGACTACGACGAGGAGTCGGACTCCGACGCCGACTACGACGCCCCTCCGGCGCGTGCCTACACCTCCCCGTACGGCGCCGAGCCCCTCTCGGTCCGTCGCGTGAGCCGCGAGCCGGACGTGGCCCGTGCTCGGGACGCCGCCCCGCTGCGCGCGGTGCCGAGCGTGTCCGACCGCGCGGCCGCCCCGCAGGTCAAGATCCACACCATCGAGCCGCGCAGCTACGCCGAGGCCCAGTCCATCGCAGACAAGTTCAAGGCCGGCCAGCCGGTGATCGTGAACCTGCTCGGGACCGACCCCGAGCTGTGCAAGAAGCTCCTCGACTTCTCGGCCGGCCTCACATACGGGCTCGACGGGAGCATCCAGAAGGTGTCGGACAAGGTCTACATGCTGTCTCCGCGCAACGTCGACGTCTCCGTCGGTGACCGCGTCCGTTCGCGCGGCTCCAACGTCTTCGGAGAGTAGGGCGTGACCATGGACGTCCTCTCAGGGCGGGTGGCCGTCATCGGTGGCGGCCGCATGGGCGAGGCGATCATCGCGGGTCTCGTGGGCTCGGGTTCGCTCGCCCCGTCTCAGATCGTCGTCGCCGATCCCACCGAGGCCCGTCGCACGAAGCTGGCGGCCGACCACGGCGTGGCGGTCGTCGCCGACGGGAGCGCCGCGATCCCGGGCGCCGACACCGTCATCCTCGCCGTGAAGCCTCAGGTCATCGACGCTGTCGTAGCGGCCTTGGCACCCGTCCTCGACGGCGCGGTCGTCGTCAGCATCGCCGGCGGCGTCACCTGTGCCCGCCTCGAGTCGATGCTGCCCGCGGGAACCCCGGTCGTCCGCGTCATGCCCAACACGCCGGCGCTCGTCGGTTCCGGGATGAGCATCGTGAGCGGGGGAGCGGAGGCCACGCCCGAGCAGGTCGCGAGCGTCGCCGCGCTGTTCTCCTCCGTGGGGTCGGTCATCGTCCTCGACGAGGACCTGCAGGACGCGTGCACCGCGATCTCCGGGTGCGGGCCCGCGTACATGGCGCTCGTCATCGACGCGCTCGCGCGGGCTGGCGTTCGCGAAGGGCTGAGCCGCGACACCGCACAGATGCTCGCACTGGCCACCATGCGCGGCACCGTCGACCTGATCGAGAAGACCGGCCAGCATCCCGGCGCCGTCATCGACGCCGTCTCGAGTCCCGGAGGCTCGACGATCGCCGCCGTCGACGAACTCGAGGCGCACGGAGTGCGTGCCGCCTTCTCCGCGGCCGTGCGTGCCGCCGTGAACCGCTCGCGCGAGATGGGTCGGCAGGCATGAGTTGGGGACTGGTCGGGTCGCTGCTCTACCTCTACGGATACCTGATCTTCGCCTACGTCATCCTCAGCTGGTTCGTGGGCGGCAGCCGTTCCGGCCTGCTGGCCGACATCTACCGCGTGCTGGGAAGCATCTGCGAGCCGTACATCGGCCTGTTCCGCCGGTTCATCCCGCCCATCCAGGCGGGGTCGGCGGGTCTGGACCTGTCGCCGCTCGTCGCACTGATCGTCGTGCAGGTCGTCGCGGGCCTCATGCAGAGGGCTGGCTGAGCGAGGGTTCTGCTATCGTGCAAGGCGCAAGCACCGGGGCACCGCACGCGGTTTGAAAGGAATCACCGGAGATGAAGCTCACCCCGCTCGACATCCACCACAAGGAGTTCCGCAACTCCCTGCGCGGCTACAGCCCCGAAGAGGTCGACGACTTCCTGGACGAGGTGGCCGACGAGTTCGAGCGTCTCTTCAAGGAGAACATCGACCTGAGCGAGAAGCTCGAGGCCGCGTCCTCGCGTGTTCGCGCCTATGCGGACATGGAGCGCACCCTTCAGAACACGATGGTGGCCGCCCAGGTGTCCGCCGACGACATGCGCTCCCGCGCCGAGGCCGAGGCCTCCCGCATGGTGGCCGACGCGGAGTCGAAGGCCCAGGAGATCGTCTCCGCCGCCCTCGAGGACAAGCAGCGCTCGCAGGCCGAGTACGTCCGCCTCAAGGCGGCCGAGGAGGAGTTCAGGGCCCGCTTCCGCGGGATGCTCGAAGGCTACCTCGGCGGCGTCGAGGAGCTGGCGGCGCATGGCTCGACCGTTTCCGAGCCCGTCGCAGTCCCGGAGCCGGCCGTCACAGCCGCTCCCGATCCCGCTCCCGATCCCGATCCCGATCCCGAGCCCGTGGCCGAGCCTGCCTCGAAGGGGACCGTCGTCTCGCTGACCCTCGGCGAGAGTGGCGAGGTCGCTCTGGACGAGGTCGACGTGCCGACGCTCGACGTGCTGGACGACTTCGCGATGCCGCCGCGTGGCCCCGTGGGCGAGCGCGACGATGACCTCGACATCGAGGAGATCGACTAAGGCCCCGCGCATGGCCGTCCGCATAACCGTACGTGTCACCCCCCGTTCCAGCCGCGAGAGCATCGAGGCAGGGACGGGGGGTGTTCTGTCGGTACGGGTCACGGCGCCGCCCGACGACGGCAAGGCGAACGCCGCGGTGTGCAAGGTCGTGGCCGGCGCGCTCGGCGTCCCGAAGAGCGCGGTGTCTGTCGTGCGCGGACACACGGCCCGCACGAAGACGCTCGAGGTCGCCGGCGTGACCGAGGCCGATGTGGAGCGCCTGCTGGCGCGTTGACCCTCCACGCTCGCCGCGCTACCCTTGGCTGCATCGCATCAGGGTCTCAGGCGGCCCCCTGCGGAACAAGGCAGCATCGGCGACGACGAGGACGAGTAGAGGCGGCCACCTTCGGCCATCCAGCGAGCGGGAGAACGGTGAGAGTCCCGCGGCGGGTCCGCCTTCGAAGATCACCTCATCAGCCCCGGACCGATACGGCGCTCGCGCCGGGTAGGCTCCGGCGGGGCCCGCACCCCGTTATCGAATGCGGCCGAGTGGCGCGCGGGTCCCTTGCGGGGCGGCGCAAGCTGGGTGGTACCGCGGAGTGCCCATCACGATGAGGCGCGCTTCGTCCCGGCGACGAGACGACGTGCGCCTTTTGCGTGTCCGGAGGGCGCCGGACTTGAAGAAGGAGCGACATGGCTGAGACGCCGGACTACAAGCAGACGATGAACCTGCCGTCGACCGAGTTCCCGATGCGTGCGAACCTCGCTGCGCGCGAGCCCGGTTGGCTCGAGTTCTGGGACGAGATGGACATCTATCGGCTCGCGCTGGAGGCCAACGCCGGCGGACCGGTCTTCATCCTCCATGACGGGCCGCCCTACGCCAACGGACACATCCACATGGGCACCGCCTTCAACAAGGTCTTCAAGGACCTCGTGGTCAAGTACAAGACCATGCGCGGCTACTACGCACCCTACGTCCCGGGCTGGGACTGCCACGGCCAGCCGATCGAGCACATGGTCGAGAAGAACCTCGGTCCCGTGAAGATGAAGGCCGCGACGCAGGCCGAGGTGCGTACCCTGTGCCGCGAGCATGCGATGAAGTTCGTCGCGGTCCAGGCCGAGGAGTTCAAGCGCCTCGGCGTCCGGGGCGATTTCGACGACCCGTACCTGACGCTCAATCACTCGTACGAGGCCGGCAACGTCAAGATCTTCAAGGCGATGTACGACCGCGGCATGATCTACAAGGGTGCCAAACCGATCCACTGGTGTGTCCGCTGCGGTACGGCTCTGGCTGAGGCTGAGATCGAGTACTCCGACGAACAGTCGGACAGCATCTATGTGAAGTTCGAGTTCACGTCGAGGCCTGAGGCGTGGGCCGACCGTCCCGAGCCCGTCTCCGTGCTCATCTGGACGACTACACCCTGGACGCTGCCGGCCAACGTGGCCGTCACGCTCGCCGCGAAGGCGCCGTACGTGGGCGTCCTGCACGACGGCGAGGTGCTGGTGATGGCCGAGGCGCTCGTTGACCAGGTCGCCGCAGCCGCCGGTTGGGACGGGTGGGAGGTGCTCGCGCCGCGCGTCACCGGCGCTGCGCTCTCCGGCCTGCACTACCGGCAGCCGGTCCACGAGGGCGTCGAGGGCGTCATCATCACCGGCGAGCACGTGGAACTCTCGACGGGTTCGGGCGCCGTTCACACCGCACCCGGCCACGGCGAGGACGACTACCTCGTCGGCCAGAAGTTCGGCCTGCCGATGCCGATGCC
>Ga0209638_1001117_pt1 | contig 17263 bp, 18 predicted proteins | sample BarGraNGADG00211_FD_184490 | JGI IMG/M metagenome (GOLD analysis project Ga0209638, IMG submission 184490) | Arctic peat soil microbial communities from Barrow, Alaska - Barrow Graham LP Ref core NGADG0002-211 (SPAdes) (version 2) | ecosystem: Environmental > Terrestrial > Soil > Wetlands > Peat...
CCACCAGATAGCAAACAAGAGCCGAAGCGATGTCAAGGAGAGAGGCGCGTCGTCGTCCCCAAAATTCGAGCCGGTTACCAAACATGTGTTTGCACTGTAGCGAGCCCTACCGTTCAGTCTTTCGTCGTAAGCGCTTCTGCATGAATTGCCTAATCCTTGCTTGCAATCGCGGCTCGCACCCAGTATAATCCTCAGGATAGGCCGGCTAGCGACTTGACAAATTTCTCGGTATAATTACAGTCTACGTCGCTACACACGGTATTTAAGTCCAGAGGACTACAACACATATGGGTAATTGCTGAATATCAGCCGGGGTGCTCGAAGGTGTTTCCCGGCAATGATCGGAGGTTGGAACAATTAGAAACGATTATAAGCACTCTGAAGCGGAGAGCCTTTTTCAACGACTCTATTATCCGCTCGGATTTACATGGTACGCTTACCACTGGTCCATCGCTTTCGGGATCGGTGGTTTTTTTGTTGGACTCTACGCGTATCTACAAGATGCACAACTACTTTGGGGTGTTTGCGCCGGAATCTCAACAACTTTGATTGCGGCGGGAGTGGCATTCTTGATTCGCCGAAGAGATAGACAGCTGGCTGGCCTAAATCCCGGACTGCGGCTTTTCTACTGGAAACATGATTACGCAATCGTCAGTGAGACTCAGTACAAGTACGTTGCTAGTATTCGTGCGAAGGTCTTGCAAACTGGTCTCCAACTTTACAAACACAAATTTGATTGGACCGGAGTTGGTAATGCGAGTGCAACTCCACTAAGTGACTTGATTGACACCGCTGTGATCTATAGCGATCCCACGGGACCGGGAGAGGTATGTGGTATCACTTTCAAGAATTCCTTTCGCGAAGGGCAGATCATCGATTTCAGTTACCAGATTGATTTTCACGATCCGAACGGAAAGGCAAAGCCGTTCATTAATCACAACACGGAAGTTCCGCTCGATTTCCTTGCCCTACGTGTGCGGTTTCCTATCGGTTGGCCGGGACTGAAGTATCGCAGACAGTCATTCGCGAGCTCGGTCACTGATACGGCGCAACCGGAGGATGTGGAATTGTCGCCCAACGCATTGGGCTTTAAGAAAGCCTTTTGGGACATGCCACGACCGCGTCTTGGACACAAATACCAGATTTTGTGGGCGAAGGTTGGCGGAGACATTCCGTCCACAGAAATACCTCCAAACGCGAGTCGTTCCTCTTCGGTGGGGTAGACCCCGGCTATCCCTACCTCTTAATGGTTCGAGTCCACGAAACCCCCACCCATTTCGTGGCTAACTTTCGTCGAGACGGTGCCTGATTCTGCCGGTGATGCAGATAGCAGGATGTCCAAGTAACCAGAGTGGACTATAACGGACTATCACACAGCGCATACAAGACGATAACGGCTTGCCCTAACAATCAAATAAGCTGCTAGTCTGCGTAGCTTCGCGCAGGAAATACTCGGCGCAGGAACTGGTGGGCTTGCGCCGGGTATTTTGCGGGCCGGGGGGGGCGTGTGTGGTTGGCCTTGAGTTCAAATGGATATGAGACTACCTAGTGCGCAAAAGCGCTGCGTCATTCTTGCCGAGCTTTGTGTCCTCGCTAGTATAGGAGGGGTGGCATCCGCATGCCACAGCCTCACCGACCCTCCGCTGGCACCCAACTCAATAGAGTTCGCAGCGCCGAGTGTCTACGCCGATTGGTGGGCTATGACTGAGGCGTGCTCGGGTATCAGTTCTCCGCTCTCATCCGTGACATGGTACGCCGCTCCCATAGCGAGCCGACTTTACCTCGACGGCGAAAGTGTTCAAGGATATTGGTCGGCGGCGAGCGACCGAATAGTCCTTCTCGACAGCGCGCGTTTCGACGGCACAGTCGTGCGTCACGAAATGCTCCACGCATTGCTGCAGGTGGGTGGCCATCCGCGGAGTCAGTTTCTCGGGCGATGTGCGGGGATCGTTGATTGTCCGCGGGCGTGCGTGACAACCGCGGAACCGTTGCCACCTGACGCTGCGGGTCTTGTTGTGTCTGCGGACTCTCTTGACGTATGGTCGGAGGTTTATCCGGCGCAGCCTAATGTGGCGAAAGAGAGTGGGACGTTTCGCATTACCGTGTTCGCCCATAACCGGCTGAATCAAGCGATTGTGGTTGATCCGACTGCAGGCATGCCTCCGGGTTGGATTCGTTCAGGGTTTGCCCTTATGCTCACAGGAACTCGAGGCGGGGTCGGGACCGGATGGGTATTGGTCGACGAATCAACGTTGCGCTTCGTGGCCGGCGAAACCAAGAGAGTGGTGTTTGATTTTGTGGTGGGTCCTACTCTCTCCGATCGGAGTGCGCCGCCGGACACGTATACTGCCCAAGGCACGTTCGGGCAGCACGTGGGCGCGGACATCGGATTCACCATTGCACCTTGAGTCCACCCGAGAGAATGGCGGAAGCAATCACGCGCACGAATGCTGCCTCTGAGCGCTGTTGAGATCGGCGCTATGGCAGTCGACCTGCCTTAGGGAATAGGCTCATTCTGAACGATCCGCCCGTCGAACGTGTGAGCGAGTAATTGCCCCATGCACGCACCCGTTCGGATGTGCTCCCGGAGGAGAAAGCACTCAATCAGCGAGATACGACATACCTTGGCGTCAGCGCTGGCCTCGGTAGAGGTCCACGCGCGTCACGGGGTTCTCGCCGCGGTAGCACCGCGCGCAAAGGCAATGAAATCCACCGGCGCCGGCACACACCCGAGTGGTCGAGTCAAAAACCGCATAACTGAACAGTATTGCGTCTAGGTTGTCACTTAAAAGGAGCTTGGCATGACCTTGCCAAGCTCCTTTCGCATTCTTCCTTGTCGCTATTCTGGCAGATTCGCACGATGAACAAGTTCAGTGAGCTCGTTCCAGTCGGCATTCGTGGTACTACGTTGCGCCATAGGTAATTCGAGATTGCAGGCGATGTCTACAATTCCTCGGTCGCTCGGGAGTATCTGGTCCCTAATCTGTCCGGCGATGCCGCAAATCATGTACGATGCTGCTTCGATCGTTTGTTTCCTCGTTTCCACTTCGTGAACGAGCGAAGCACAGTATGTGTAGAACTCCCGACGTCGTCTGTCTACAGGCGCATCTAGAATATTCTGCCACTGCTCTTTGCGATGTTGTTCCATGATTTCTACGACGGTTAACAGTTGGTACTCTTACCGTACAACGTCCCCAACATCCCCACGTCGATCGAGCCGAACTTTGTATCGAGAAATTGTTTGAGTTCTGGTTCCATGACGCCAGTATATCACATTGATTCTGTCCGCCAAGATGAACTGTGGATAGAGGTTCGGTTCTCACTGGGGCCTGAGGTCTGACGCTTTGGCGTCCTTTCATGCAGGAATGGTCGAAAATATCCACCAACAGAAAAGCCCCAAGAATGGGGCTTTTCTGTGTCTAGACGGTTTTTCTCGACACTCCCGGCAGGAATTCTCAAAGGTGCTCGACTCTCAACGATGTTCGAACCCTAACAGCAACAAATGACGCAGACTTCGAGCAGACCATCGCGAGTATCGATGAGATTATAGCCCGGATCAGAGACTCGGACGAGCAGCAGAAAACAGCGTAGAGTACATATCTCCCGCCTATTGTGTGTTCGATGCTAAAGGGTGATCAAGGGCGGACCCGGATAGTCCGGTTCTCCGGGCAACGGCTGAACGATCAGGAAGCAGAGCTCGAGGAAGTTGGCTGCCTCGATTCTAGCTTCGTCCATCGTCAGACGCACTCCACACTCGGCCTCGCTGATCTCGATGTATTCGAGAATGTCTTCGTCGTGAGGTGCACAACTACACCCTATACGCACTCTACTTGAAGAGCTTCAGGAATCGTTGCCACAATGTGGTGCGAGTCAGCTTCTGCTGTGTTGCCTGAGGGGCACCGTCGCGTGTCATAGCGCTGCCGGGCGATCCGAATCGCTGCTCCATCAATGTGCGATCGTGCGCTCGACCTGCTGCGATCCGCTCCGCAGACCAAGGCCGCGCCCATTCGACTCTATTTTGCTTAATCCAGTAGTGCGACCGGCACGGCAGACCCCAATTCCCAATGGACGGAAAGAGGGTCACAGTCTCGCCATCGAATGTGAGTTGCCAATCTGCCGGGCTAAGGGGCGTGGCGACTTCGATGCCGCAACCGCAAGCGCAGCGATGTACCGAAGTCGCGTAGCGGATGCTTACGTAGATCTTTCCGTCTTCAACATGCTCCGGCACATATTCGACAAACTCGTGCGTAAATGTCGCGTGGCGCGTCATGCAAGGTCGTCGTTAATGAGATCGTTCTCGGTCAGTGTGTAGACCGTGAAGTGTTCTGCATGATTTGAGGCGTAAAATCCACGCAGCTTCTTCCACTTGATTACGGCCAGAGCGGCGTTCAGCGCGTTTAACTCGGCAATTTGGATGTTGCCATCATACGCGTCGTTCTCGTCGGCCGCCGCGAAGGAGATGCGGTTGTGTATGTGGTCTCGTTTGCTTGTGGTGCTGGTGGTCGTCGTGACGAGGCCGGCGATCGTGCCGCACTCCGCATCCAGGCCCATCCCGACATCAATGAACCCAATGCCCTTGGCGACAAGGTGCTCGACAACGGCTTTCTTGTCAGGGCCACCGTCCATACACAGGAAGACAAACTCCATATCATCTAGCTCCGAAACGCATGCACCCGTCATCGCGTACTCGTGCCCGAACACCTGATGCCTGAGGTTCTCGTAGACCGTCTTATGATAGGCGACTTTTGAGGGCTTCTCACGAAGGGTCTCTAATGACGCGGCGCCTGGTGATCGAAACGCATTGTGCGACGAAAAGATGTCGCCATCAAAGATATGTATCTCCTTGATTAGTGTCTTGACGAGAAAATCGAGGATATAGGAGCCGGTGCCACCCACGCCGACGATTGCCACCTTGTTCGCTTCGAGTTTCTCTGAAAGCGCTGTGATCTTCGCACGACTCGAGGCCGTATCGGCGTACTTGAAAACAGAGTCGTGAGCCGCCATTTCGTATGGCAGGAATGTACGCGCGTTTACCGATGGGTTGAGGGCGCTAGCTGGTCCCTCAAGGATGCGAACGTACGCGACAATCTTCTCGTAGTAGTCGGGGAAGGGTTCTGCCGGGCGGCCCGACAATGTTCGGGCACCCTTGAGAGTCCTATCAATATCTCGCAGCGCCGATGCGTTTCCGATCCCGGCGATGATCTGCCCATTCATTTCGCATGGCTCCTCGCCGATGAAGTAAATGACGTGGTCCTGCGGTGCGTTAAGAACGTCACCGCTCTGATTCAACTCGGCGATGAGCGTGCCGAAGCGAACTTCTTGTGCCGTGGTTACATAGGGCACACTCTTGACGACGAGGTGATTATTGCCCTCGCTGAGAGCGAGTTCGAATCCTTCGTCACGCAGACGACGGAGGTCTAGGTTACGATCGAACAGCGTGTTTGACATCGAAGCTCGTCCCGTTACGGACCGTTACACTCTGTCCCTGAACGAGGCTCCCGTTCTTCGGGTCCTGATCGGCATTGTGGAAGGTGACCGTGTAGACGATGTCGCCGGCTTCTGGCGGCGTTGGGTACGCAAGCTTGACGACCTCGTCAAACGTTAACTTGGCGTGATCCACCTTCTTGGCCTTTCCGTTTACGACAATATTGAACTCATTCTTGTCGTCTTTTGATTCTGCTGTGGTGTCGTTCATTGGTTTTTTGTGCCTCGGTGAGGCGATTAAAGACTAAAGAGAGACTGCTCGGTGCTCGATCTTCTAAGGCTTGCGCCACTGGTCACGGCCGCCAACGTGCGTGTCACGCACCCGCTCGACCAAAATCGTGGCCTGCGGATCGAGTTTTCTTGCCTGATCGATCGCTTGCGACTGGGTCGGAGCCACGCCACTTGCGCGTTCAGACTCCGGGCGACGAATCGCGTAATCGCCCTGGTCGCGCTGTTCGATGAAGAGCTCGTGTTTTTTTGTCATCATCATCTCCGGGTTATTTGACCTTCTTGAGTCCGTCCCAAGTGCGTGATCCTTCGCACACTATCACGCCGTACTCGTGGCCAGTTGCCTTCGCTGCCCGCTTTGCCTTGCCCAGAACTGCAGACTTGTCGACGTCGCCTTCATACGAGTACTCTGCCGGTGGAAGATGGTATGTCACGCCATCACCCGATGTGATAGTGCGACTAAAGCCTTCAGCTTCCATTTCGTCGTGAAGAAGGTTGTAGTCGTCTCGCGAGCGAGAGGTATGCAGCTCTACCCGTATTAGAAATCTTGCCATTGAAATCTCGGGAGTTATTTCGGGTTTTCAGTTGGAAGTCAGCGATGCGGGAGAGCTCGGAGCCGCACGACTGAGGGAACAGGGTGGGATGCTCTCGCTGTACAGTATCGGGCATTCGGGCCCAGCCGTCAAGTTTTACGGACTTGAAATCCATCGTTGCGCGTGGTGCGTTACGGTGATATACTATGTGTGATATGCATCCGATCCAAGAAAAGCTCCTGAAGCTCGCCAAGCGCGAGAACCTGGCTCAATTGAGTCTGCGTGAGATGGGAGCAGCCATCGACTTGCCGGCGGAGTCACCCCAGAAGATCAAGCACCATCTGTCTCAGTTGGAGAAGAAGGGATTCCTGAGCATTGATCGCTCGAAGGGTTCGATGGAGCTCCAGCAAACCAAGCCGGGTTGGGCTCGAGGACTTCTCGAAACGACGTCGTCGGTCTTTGCGATACCAATTGTCGGATCAGCAAACTGCGGTCCGGCGTCGATTTTCGCGGAGGAGAATGTTGAGGGATTCCTTCGTGTGTCGAGCAAGCTGGTTGGCCGATCAAGCCCAAAGGAGCTCTACGCCCTTCGCGCCGACGGCTCATCCATGAATCGCGCAGAGGTGGACGGTCGGCGGATAGAAGACCGTGACTATGTGATTGTTGATTCGCGAATTCGATCGCCTCGCAGCAATGACGTCGTTGTAGCCATCATAGACAACAAGGCGACAATCAAGCGCTTCATTGATGATCGTGCCAACGGTCAGGTTGTACTTCAAGCCGATTCTTTCTACGACTACGAGCCCATCTTCCTCCACGAGGACGATGACTTCAGTATCAGCGGTAAGGTTGTTGCGGTCATCAAGAATCCCGCGTAATTGGAAGGAACGCTCTTTACATCTACTCCGCTGGCATATAACTATTCCGTTGCACTTGTAAGACAGCCCGTACAGTTCTGCCTTCTCTAACAAGGAACGTCATGAGCAAAGGCGCCGCGTACCACACGAATTCGCCCGAGTATCTGCCCAAAAATCGCGAGGTCTACCACGATCACGACGATTGCCCGGAAGGAAAGAAAATTCTCCCGAAGCATCGAGAGACTGGAACAGGGGGCAAGCCGCGTTGCAAGGAGTGCATCAAGCTCGGTTAGCGCCGTTTCCTTCGCTTTTCTAGGAGAGCCTCAGTCGAAAGAGCCGGCACTATCTACCGGCTCTTTTCATTGACTGATAATCGCACGTGACGAGAGCTAGCTTCCGTTTTCGTCCAATTGTTGTTTGCGGAGTTCAGCGGCGATGATATGCGTGGCTCTGTCGATCTCTACCAGCAACTGAAGTGCCTTTCGCACTAAAGGGAGCAGACTCTTCGTCAGTTGCCTCCTCGTCTTCACGATCTCCTTGTAAGCTTTGCGAGCATTCTTGGGGCAGTCGCACTTGCCGGTTTGTTTTTTGATTGGCATGAGCACATTTTCTATGATCCTCTCTTCCTGCGAGAGAGTGCTTTTCATGCCGACGCTGCTCAAGTGCCATCAGGGCGTAGCTCCGGCATCGTCAGTGCCTCACGCTTCGATTGGCCCTCAGAGTATTCAATATCGCGCCAGTGCTTTCTGCATCCTCCTGCGTCTTGCCTCCACCGGCACGATTCGCCCCCTCTGATGTTCCCGTCCACTTGATAGGCTAGGCAAGGACTGCAACGGCTCAGCCGTTCCGCAGCAGTTCTTTCACCAAACGCAAGCCGCACCCTGCCCGACTCCGGTCGGTGCTCGGTGCGGTTTCTCGTTGCCTACCAGGAGGGAGACATGTACGAATACCGAGCGCCGAACCGCGCGAATCGTGGACTGAGGAACCTTCGCCCAGAGGCGAGGAACACACAGGAGCTACTTTCGAAGGGCAGCGTTGTGACGCTTCTCGAACCTGCTCTTCGGGAACTAGTGAGCGTGGCGACCGAGGAGGCTTTCGTCTCCGTTCATGCGGGCAGTCTTGACGCCGCACGCCGTGCGCTTGAGGACCGGGAGGCGTATGCCGTACTCCTTTCTCCTGGAGCGTTGGAACGCGAACAGATGGGTGATATCGCCACTCTCCTCGCCCGGCATCCTGGAGTATTCCCGGTTGCCGTGATTCACCGCCACGGACCGGGTGTCAGCGAGCGACTGCTTGCTCTCGGAAGGTGTGGCGTAGCCAAGGTTGTTGATCTCGATACGCCGGATGGCTGCCAATCACTGCGCGCTACGCTTGAAGAAAGTGGCGGAGTGATCACGAAGCGGATCGCGTCTGCCCTCGGTGCGCAACTCGTTGGAGCGAGCGAGTCTTCCTTGAAGTTCTTCTCATACCTCGTCCGCTCTGCTCCGTCGCACGCAACCGTCCGCGAGTTCTCACGGTTTCTTCAGGTCAAACCGAGCACCTTACTGTCGCGGTTCCACAGAGTGGGCCTGCATTCGCCGAAGGCGTACCTGGCTCACACCCGCCTTCTGTATGCAGCGGCCTATCTCGAGTCGCCAGCTCTTTCGATCGCGAACGTCGCATATCGTCTCGAGTATTCCTCGCCGCAGAGTCTTGGACGCCACATCCGCACCTGCCTCGGCATTACGGCAAGCGCGTTTCGCCAGCGGGGCTTCGACGCGATCCTTGAGGACTTCGCGGCACGGCTGATCAAACCGAAGGTGGAAACGCTCGGTCGGTTTGACCCGTTCAACTAGCCTACACATTCCGACTTTAGTAGGTCACGCCAGCGAACTCTCGCTGGCTTTTTCTATATGTAACTTTACAGATCCGATGCGGTTTCTAGCCGTGCCGTGAGCCTTCTGAACCGCTCCCGTCTCAGCGACATTAAGTGACTCCTGCGGCGAGAGTAGCCGCCTCCAGCTCACGGCCGACAGACGGCACACTAGCTGGCATGAGCCAGAGCCTGGACACCCGCATCACCTATATCGGCAAGACGAACCACCGCAACGCCGGTATTCTCTTTGGCATACGGGAGAAGGACCGGCGTTCGCATTTCTATATCGTGGGAAAGACCGGCACCGGAAAGTCTCATCTTCTCCGAAACATGATCGCGCAGGATATCGGGGCTGGACGAGGCTGTGCTCTGTTCGATCCGCACGGAGACCTCGTATCGAGCGTTCACGAGCTGATCCCGCCGGAACGCGAGAAAGATCTCGTCTATCTTGAGCTGCCGAACCCCGCGCTCCACTGGCGATTCAACCCCTTGGCCGGAATTGATGCGGACAAGAGGCCGCTCGCAGCGGCGGGATTGGTGGAAGTCTTCAAGAAGCTCTGGCCGGATGACTGGGGCCCGCGTCTGGAACATCTCCTTCGGAACGTGGTGTTCACGCTCCTTGAGATCCCGGGAAGTACCCTCGCGGACATTCCGCCCCTTCTCTCAGACAGGACGCACCGAAACGGCTTGGTATCCCGCCTCGAGAACCGAGCGGTCCGGGACTTCTGGTTCGACGAGTTCAATAACTATTCGCCAGCCTTTCGGGCGGTGGTGACGGCCCCCCTTCAGAACAAACTCGGCGCGCTCCTGACCGACCCTACCCTTCACCGCTTTCTCACTGAACCAGGTGACCAAATTGATTTGCGCCGAGTGATGAACGAGCGAAAGATCTTGCTCGTGAACTTGGACAAGGGAAGGATCGGGGAGGGTCCGGCCATGGCCATTGGTTCCTTCCTCCTCTCGCACATCGCCCTCTCGGGTATCTCCCGAAGCGCTCAAGCGGAAAACGCACGACAAGACTTCTTCGTCTACCTCGATGAGTTCCAGACCTTTACCACGCATTCACTTGCGAACATGCTATCGGAGCTCCGCAAGTATCGCGTTTCGATGATCCTTGCTCACCAGCATCTGAGTCAACTTGAGCCGGAGATACGCGATGCGGTGTTCGGGAACGTCGGAAGCATCGTAGCGTTCCGCGTTGGTGCAGCCGACGCAAGCTACATGGCTCGTGAGTTCGCTCCGGTATTCTCGGCCGACGATCTGATCGCGTTACCGCGATATCACGTCTATGTACGCTTGCACATCGACGGGGAGCAGTCGCGGCCCTTCTCCGCGACAACACTTTCAGATGTTACAGCAACTCATGCGATCACATAGGGTTTTCAAATGTTGGCCGCGTCACTGAACAACATGTAGACTGTGGTAGCCTATTTCCCACTCTGCCATGCCTGCTTCGAGCGAGATCGCCTCTCATTGGCATCATTCCGTCGAAGGACTGAGCACCTCTTCGCTCGACTTCTACGCGTCCGTCGAAGAGGCACTCAAGACGAAAGAAGCTCCGGTGCGCACCGAGCGCATTCAGTTCGGAGAAGGCGGAGTCCTTTCCGCCAAGCGCACGTACCTCCGTGTCTCCTACGAACGCTTCGTCTTCGACATCGGAGCAGCACCTTTCGGAAAGGATTTTTTCTTCAGCTGGTGGCTGGGAAAGCGGGTACCGGATTTCGGCGCCATGCTGGGATGTGTCGTTCTCATTGCAATGCCGATCGTGCTGTTCATCTGCTTCCAGATTGCCGGAGTCTTCGGTGGACTGGTTCTATTTGCTGTTCTCCTAGCCGGAATCTTCCTGTACATGCAGCAAGGTGGACGGATCGGTGACGTGAGAATGGAAGACGTCATGCTCGTGGTACCCATCCTCGGCCCGCTCTACCTGCGCTTCTTCAAGCCGGTGACGTACTATTCCGAAGACACCCGAATGATGTTTGAGGAGACAGTGCATCGGGTGGTGCTTGATGTTTTGGCCGGTATTCTCACAGTGAACAGTCTAAGACCGCTTACACCCGAAGAGGCTCTGCCGAAGGGCCACAAGGTGGGACCATAGCGACCATCATTCGGGTCTACTGAATGCAAAGGGACACCCTCCTTCGCCGTTTCGACGAATGGGAAGCGCGCACGCGCCAGTGTTCATCGTGGCCGTATCGCGTTCCGCTCGAACCCCCGTTCGAGCCGCTTTTGGCGGAGCACCGCGTCCGGGTTGGCATCGTCGACGACGCTCGGTCTCCCGGCATTCTCGATCGCGTTTTCGGGAAGCGCGTGGAGAAGCTGCTCAGTGACGCGAAGAGTGAGGGGGTAACCGTTTCTCCCAGCTCTGCACGGGGCGAGATCACCGAGCTTCAGTTGCTCTTGCCTGAGGGCTTCATCATCAAGGCCGGCATGGCGAGCCGAGTTCTCTCGTCCCTCAGAAACCTCGAATACCCGCTCAGTTTCGAGCTTGTCGGCACAGCCAGCGCAGTCGTGACACAAATATGCTGCGCAGTTATTGACCGTTCCTCAGTTCTCGCCTCTCTCCGAGCCTTCTTTCCAGAGCTGAAGGTACGCGAGCGAAACGGGTATCTACGGACCGAGTGGGAGAGCGAAGAGCGCTTCGCAGCGATCCTTGGATTTGGCCTTCGTGAGCGAGTCTTCAGACAACTCGCCACCGAAGACAAACTTGATTTCGACCCCCTCATTGGCGTCGTCGGCAGCCTCGGCGATCTCTTCGAAGGCGAGCTTGGCTTCGTACAAGTGCTCTTCCAGCCGGCGCGGCAATCCTGGGGAGCTGAGTTCGAAGAATTTGCTTCAAAGATCGACGACGTAGACAAGGTGCTTCCGCACATCCGCGAGAAATTCGCCGAGCCGACGTACGCGGTCTCAATCCGGGTTGGAGCGCTCGCACCTGACGAAGATGGGGCTCTCAAGGGCGCCCGTATCCTCGCGGGTGCCGTGCATGCCGCCACTCGATCAGACACGAACGAGCTGGAGCTTCTTCCGGCGTCCGAGCCGTCTTTCGAGGACGAGGCGAACGATGTACTGGATCGCGAGACCCATCGAAGCGGCATGCTGCTGTCCTTGGGGGAATTGCTCACCCTTGTCCATCCGCCCTCTGCCGCAGTCCGCTCCGAGCGACTCTTGCGCCAAGGCGGCCGAACAAAGGCAGCCCCTCTCGCGACAGTCGGTCACGACCTCATTCTCGGTGTGAACGAGCATGACGGTGAAGAGCGTACCGTATCCCTCTCGACGTCTGAACGCCTCCGCCACTCATACATCATCGGGGCTTCCGGCACCGGGAAAAGCACGCTGCTTCTCTCGATGGCGATTCAGGACATCGAGGCGGGAAACGGCTTTGCCGTCCTCGACCCGCATGGGGATCTGATAGACGATATCCTCTCGCGCATTCCACCAAGTCGCTTAAGGGATGTGATCCTGTTCGATCCCGGGGACGAAGGATTCCCAATCGGGTTCAACATCCTGTCCGCGCATTCGGAACTTGAGAAGACGCTACTGTCTTCTGATCTGGTGGCAGTATTCCGCCGTCTCTCTACAAGTTTCGGCGATCAGATGGTGACCGTGCTCGGCAACGCCATACTCGCGTTTCTCGAATCGAGCGATGGTGGAACGCTTCTCGACTTGCGCCATTTCTTCGTGGACAAGGCCTTTCGAGCTCGCTTCCTCGAGACCGTTCAAGACCCGGAAGTTGTCCACTACTGGGAGCGGGAGTTTCCGCTCCTGAAGGGGTCGCCCCAAGCTCCACTCTTAACCCGCCTCAACACCTTCCTACGGCCGAAGCTCATTCGACACATGGTGGCGCAGAGGGAAGATCGGCTGGATGTGCGCGCAATAATGGACGGCCGGAAGATTCTCCTCGCCAGACTTTCGCATGGCGCGATCGGAGAGGAGAACGCTCATCTCCTTGGCTCGCTTCTGGTGGCGAAGATCGCTCAAGCGGCGATGAGTAGGCAGGATGAAGAGGCGGCGAGACGGGTGCCGTTCTTCCCGTACATTGACGAATTCCATCATTTCGTAACGCCCTCGATCTCATCAATCCTTTCAGGGGCGAGAAAGTATGGACTCGGCCTGGTGCTGGCTCATCAGGAGATGCGCCAGCTCAAGAGCAGAAGTGAGGAAGTGATGAGTGCCGTGCTCGGGAACGTCTACACGCGCATCGTATTCCGGCTGGGAGACCAGGATGCGCGCACTCTCGCAGACGGACTCTCCTTCTTCGAGGCGAGCGATCTTCAAAACCTCGGCATCGGGGAGGCTATCGCACGCGTTGAAAGACCGGACTTTGATTTCAATCTGCGAACGCGCCGCGTTGATGCCGTTGACGATAGGTTCGCCTCGGAACGGCGCCGAGCTGTGATCGACGCCTCACGAGCTGCCTATGGAACACCGAGAGCAGAAGTGGAGGCGAGACTGCAAGCCGATCGCGAGGAGCGTCAGCCAAGCGAGCAGGCCGCGCCGAAGGCAAGTCAGCCGCGCGCGGCGGTTTCCGTCGAAGAGCCCATAGCACCAGCGCAGAAGATCAAAGCACCTCTTCCCGGCAGAGGTGGCCCGCAACACAAGTACCTTCAATCCCTCGTGAAGCGTCTGGCTGAGGATCGCGGTTTTGCTGTCTCGCTCGAGAAGACGGTCCTTGATGGGCATGGCTACGTAGATGTCGCGCTACAGCGAGAAGGGCTTTCGGTCGCCTGCGAGATTTCCGTGACGACACGCGTCGCCCATGAACTTGGCAACCTCACCAAGTGCCTTGCCGCCGGATTCGATCACGCAGTTCTTCTGTCTTCAGACGAGCGCACCTTGAAATCCGCTCGCACTCAAATACCCGACGCGGAAATCGATCGCATCCGTCTGCTCAATCCAGATGACTTCATCGCCTTCTTGGACGAACTGATCGGCGTTCCGAAGCCCGCGTCACCTCTCATTCCTCGAAGGATGGGGAATCAAGGTCGAGTGCCCATTAGCGCGCCTTCGGCACCGGATGCCGGAAAGCGGATGCTCGGAACCGTGGACGCCGCGGCGTATGTGGGTCTCGCGGTACAGACGCTCGCCAAGATGCGAGTGTCCGGAGAATCGCCGCCCTTCTACAAACTCGGACGGCAAGTGCTTTACGATCGCGCCGAACTGGACGAGTGGGTCACCACGCGAAAGCGACGTTCCACTTCGGACACGGGCAAGCGAAAGTGATGCTCGTGCTTACTCGGTGCTTATTTGAAAAAGAAACCGCCTCGGACAATGTCCGATGCGGTTCTCATATGTCATTGCTATTATTGCACTTACATAATCGGGACGGCGGGATTTGAACCCGCGACCCCCTGAACCCCATTCAGGTGCGCTACCGGGCTGCGCTACGTCCCGTCCGCTCTACTCAACCAACTAGCGGGCAGGTCCGAAAGTATAGCGACCCTTCCACCCCCAGACAACCGCGCTCTTCCACCTGGCTCCGCTCAACCGACATACGCTGCCATCTGTCGCCGTCCTGGACATGGCTGATCTCCACCCAGGACGTCCGAGAACGGGACTTGCCTCCCGAGAGGGGGTCGCTGCGCGAATCAAGCCGGCGAGCGACACCACAAAACGCCGGGCAGAGGCCGCACGGATGCGCTTGTCTCCCAGGCGTGACACGCCATTAATTACAGTAGCCTCATCACCCGTACCGAGATGATCGCGTGACTACCGCATCCACCGCATCTAGCGCTGCTCCCGCATCTGCCCCTACCACCACCGCCACAGCGCCTTCGACCAACGCACCGCATCTGGCGAATCCCGACCTCTATCCGTCCTTCACCAAGGGCGTGTTCCTCGGCGAGATCCGCGAAGACCTCGCCTTCCCCTTCCCCGCGCCCAGCGACGAGGACCGCGAGTCGCTCCGCATGATCCTCGATTCCTTCCGCGGCTGGGCCGCGGAGAACGTGGACACGAAGCAGCTCGACCACGACGCCAAGTTTCCCGACAGCGTGCGCGCCGGGATGGCCGAGCTGGGGATGATGGGCGTGAACATCCCGGAGGCCTACGGCGGCTTCGGCGCGTCGGCGCAGGTTTTCAGCCGCGTCTTCGGCGAGGTCGGCTCCACGGATCCCGCGCTGGGGGTGTACTTCGGCGCGCACGGGTCCATCGGCTGCAAGGGCATCACCCTCTTCGGCACCGAGGATCAGAAGCAGCGCTGGCTTCCCGGCTGCGCGAGTGGGAAAACGGTGGCAGCCTTCTGCCTCACGGAGCCGGGCTCTGGTTCCGACGCGCAGGCGATGACGACGAGTGCGACGCCGAGCGCGGACGGCAAGTCTTACACGCTCAGCGGCACGAAGATCTGGATCTCGAACGCGATGTACGCGGGGCTGTTCACGGTGTTCGCAAAGGTGCCGGTGACGCAACCCGACGGCACGACGAAGCAGCGCGTCACCGCCTTCATCGTGGACGCGAAGGCGGCGGGCATCACGCTCGGAAAGCCGGAAGAGAAGATGGGCATCAAGGCAAGCGACACACGCACGGTGACGTTCGAGAATGTTCGCGTGCCCGTTGAAGACCGGCTCGGCGAAGTGGGGCACGGGTTCAAGTGCGCACTGGAGATTCTCAACACCGGCCGGCTCGGTCTCGCCGCGGGCTCGGCGCGCGGCGCACGCAGGATCATGCACGAGGCGCTCGTCTACGCGAAGCAGCGCGAGCAGTTCGGACGGCCCATCGGGTCGTTCGAGATGATCCAGCAGAAGATCGCCGTCAACGCGGCGGAGACATACGCCGCTGATTCGGCATGGATGCTCACCGCAGGCATGGTGGATCGCGGCGGGATCGACTACTCGCTCGAGACGGCGACGTGCAAGATCTTCGCGAGCGAGCTTGCATTCCGCGCGTCGAACGACGCGTTGCAAATCGCCGGCGGCATCGGCTACTCGAAGGAATATCCGTACGAGCAGTCGGTGCGCGATTCCCGCATCAACCTGATCTTCGAGGGAACGAACGAGATTCTTCGCGCGCTCATCGCGCTGACGGCGCTCCAGCAGCCCGGCGAGCGGCTCAAGACGCTCGGCAAGGCCTTCAAGGATCCCCTGCACTCGCTCGGCGCCATCGGCTCGTTCGTCGCCGGACGCGCGAAACGGCAGATCAACAAGCCATCGTTCAACTTGGTGCACGAGTCGCTCGCCGAAGAAGCCGACGCGGTGGCCACGATGGTGCACCGCCTCGCGCTCGCGGTCGAGGGCCTGCTCCTCAAGCACGGCAAGGAGATCATCGAGCGACAGTTCCTGCAGCTCCGCCTCGCCAATGCCGCAATCGACATCTTCATGTCGGTCGCTGTGCTCTCGCGCACGACGTGGGAGATCGAGCGCGCGGGCAGCGTGGACGCCGCGGCAGCGGAGCTCGATTGTGCGCGCGTCTTCATTCCGGCTGCGATGCGCCGAGCGCGGCGGAACGTTCGCGCGCTGCGGAACAATCAGGATGCGCGGCTCAGCGCGATTGCGGCGCGAGCGCTCGAGAGCGGGGAGTTGACGCCGGAGACGCCGTCAGACCGGTGAGACGATGTCGTAATTCCCAGGGAATTTGCTAGTCGCCGACGTCGCGGACCCAAAGCTCCCTCGTGACTCGGCGAGCCGGCGTGGCCTGCGCACAATACTGCTCGAGCCGCTCGCTGGGGCAGCGCTGCCAGTCACCGGGTATGGGCGTGAGCCGGCGCTTCTCCTCTTCCGCCTCGAAGCAGAGCCAGCCGCCATTGAAACCCGAGGTCAACACCGAACGATGACCTGCCAGACTCCGCCGATCGAGTCGAGAACGACGATCGGTAATGGGAGGCTGCGCGACTCGCGAACGGCGTTCGTTCACGCGTCGCTCCTCGAGCCGAGGGACGACGTCCCATGTCTGCCATTCGGTGCCGTGCGAGTCCTTGAATATTCGATATCCCATCTGCCGCTTCCGTTGATGAGGACGGCCGAGTGCAGCCGAGTTCGCTCAGAGCGTTTGTTTTAGGCCCTTTTGTAATGCACGCGGAGTGCCACCGTAGTACACCGCACTGAGCCGAATTATAGCGGGTTCGGCCGCATTCATTGGCCTGTACGGATGAGCGCGGCACGAGCGGTGCAATACCAGCTACCCCTAACCCTGGATCCGGGAGTAATTTCTTGCGCCGATACGCCACCATCGCTCTCTCGCTCGCCATGCTCGGACAGTCTGCCATTGCGCAGCGTGTCGATACGAGTGGAGTCAGCAAGACCTTTTTCAATCGGCGAGATCTCGCCATGGCCGGCGTCGCGCTCGCTGCGACAGGTGCGATTTCCTACTTCGAT
>Ga0209638_1001118_pt1 | contig 17254 bp, 13 predicted proteins | sample BarGraNGADG00211_FD_184490 | JGI IMG/M metagenome (GOLD analysis project Ga0209638, IMG submission 184490) | Arctic peat soil microbial communities from Barrow, Alaska - Barrow Graham LP Ref core NGADG0002-211 (SPAdes) (version 2) | ecosystem: Environmental > Terrestrial > Soil > Wetlands > Peat...
TAGCTCGAGTTGACGGTCAGGCGCGAGTAAAGGAAGAGAGAGAGCGCGATGAGTGCCATTCCGCCGGCCATCAGCCAGCGCGAGCCGATTCGATCTGAGGCGCGGCCGGCGATCGGCGCGATCAGCATGATCAGGATCGTCATCGGCAAGAAGCTGGCGCCGGCCTGCGTAGGCGAGTAGTGCAGGACGTTCTGGAGATACAGCGAGACGAAGAACAGGACTCCGAACATCGCCAGCGTGACGAGCAGGACGACGACATTGGCGCCGATGAAGTTTCGCGCCCGAAACAGGGACAGCTCGAGCATGGGCAGTCGTTGACGAAGCTCGAGCAAGATGAAGACGGCGAAGGCGACCGCGCTGACGGTGAAGAGCGCGTAGATCAGAGGTGAGCTCCAGCCGTAGGTGTCCGATTCGATCAGGGCGAAGGTGAGCGTGAACAGGGCGACTCCCGAGGCGACGAGGCCCGGGATGTCAAGACGCCGTTCGCGCGAGCTGTGGCGCGTCTCGGCGATGGCGATCCGAGAGAAGAGAATGGCGAGAACGCCGATCGGGATGTTGACGAAGAAGATCCAGTGCCAGCTCAATTGCTGGGTCAGCACGCCGCCGAGCAGCGGGCCAATTCCGAGCGCCGTCGCCGCGGTTCCCGCCCAGATGCCGATTGCCGTTCCCCGTTGTCGCGGCGGGAAGGTCGCTGTGACGATCGAGAGCGTCGCCGGATTCATGATCGCCGCGCCGGCGCCCTGAATCGCGCGGAATCCGATCAGCATGTGGGCGCTGGTCGAAAGCCCGCAACCCAGCGAGGCGAGAACGAACAGCGCCAGCCCGACATTGAAGATGCGACGCCGGCCGAACATGTCGGCGAGTTTGCCGCCCGTGATGATCAGGCTGGCGAAGGTGAGCGTGTAGGCCGCCACGATCCACTGCAACTCCGTCACCTTGATCTGGAGATCCCTCTCCATCGTAGGCAGCGCGACGTTCACGATCGTGTTGTCGAGCATGATCATGAACAGCCCGATCGACACCGCGCCAAGCGTCCACCACTTACGGTTCTGATCGTTGATTAGCCTCGTGAGCATCGGCGACTAGAATTGCAGATAACCGGCACGGCACGACTGGAACCATGAGTTGCAGTTGCGAGCAGAAGCCGCTGGCGGCGACTGATCGTGGGAGTTACGCGAGTTCGCTGGCTAGCTTTGGCTCCTCGGCGTGCTCGTGATGTCGCTTACGCACGAGAGTCGCGCCGACGACCGCGGCGCCGAGCGCGATCATGGCCGAGACGAGCAGGGCGCTGTGCAGCCCGTGTACGAACGCTTCGTGCGCTACCAGCTGCTTCTGCTGAGCAGTCGGCGCAGGGAGATGAATTCCCAGCGCGGCGGCTTTGTGCACTTTGGCACGGTATGCGGCCTCGGCGCTGCTTACGAAGGACGAGCTACGTGAAGCCATGATCGCGCCGAGCAGCGCGATGCCGAGCGAACCGCCTACCTGGCGGAAGCTGTTGAGGACACCCGAGCCCACCCCCGCCTTATCCACGGGGACGGTGGCCATCGCCGCGGCGGTCGTCGGCGACATCGCCATCGGCATGCCGATTCCGCCGATGATCATCGCCGGTAAGAGCTCCGGAAAGGTCGTGTGTAGGCCAACCCGCGAGAAGAGGTAGAGCGATATCGCCACGAGCGTCATCCCGGCCGCCATCAGCCAGCGCGAACCGATGCGATCGGAAAACCGTCCGGCGAACGGAGCTACGAGAATGACGAGAACGGTCATCGGCAGAAAGCTCGCGCCCGCTCGCGTCGGTGAGTAGCCGATGATGTTCTGGATGTAGAGGGACATGAAGAAGAAGACGCCGAACATCGCCAACGAGACGAGCAGCGCAACCAAGACCGAGCCGACGAAGTTCCCGATCCTGAACAGCGACAGCTCGAGCATCGGCAGCCTCTGGTACAGCTCAAGCAGGACGAAGGCGAGCATCAGCACGCCGGAGAGCGCGAACAGGCCGATGATGAGCGGCGATGTCCACCCCTTGTTGTCCCCTTCGATCAGCGCATAGGTCAGCGCGAACAGCGAGGCTCCCGAGCTGAGTAACCCGGGCAGGTCGAGGCCCTGCTCGCGGGATGTGTCGCGCGACTCGGGGATGACGACGCGCGAGACGACGATCGCCAGCACGCCCACGGGCACGTTCACGAAGAAGATCCAGTGCCAGCTCAGCTGCTGGGTCAGAATGCCTCCGAGCAGCGGGCCGATCGCCAGCGCCATCCCGGCGGTGCCGGCCCAGACGCCAATTGCCGTTCCGCGCTGGCGTGGCGGGAAGGTCGCGGTAACGATCGACAGCGTCGATGGGATCATGATCGCCGCGCCCACGCCTTGAACCGCACGTGCTCCGAGGAGCAAGTCGATCGAGCCCGCTAGCCCGCAGGCAAGGGACGAGATCGTGAAGATGGCGAGGCCGACGTTGAACATCAGCCGGCGACCGAGTAGATCGGCGAGCTTGCCGCCGATGAGAATGAAGGCGGCGAAGGAAAGCGTGTAGGCGGTGACGATCCATTCGAGCTCGGAGACGCCGATACCGAGGTCGCGCCGGATCGTCGGCAGGGCGACGGTGACGATCGTGTTGTCGAGCATGACCATGAACAGCCCGAAAGCGACCGCACCAAGCGTCCACCACTTACGGGTTTGCTCGCTCACGAATCGCATCTGGTCCCCCTTGATCGATTAGGTCACCCTCCCCGTGCTTACGCCAGAACTCTCGGCGAAAAGGCGGTCCCGGTGGCGCGGCGGCAGACACCAGGGAATCGAGAGGGTAGCCGATAGGCGACGCTCCTTCGTCGTATGGGCTTGCGAGGCGAAGGATCGTCGCGCCGAGCATGGTAAACTCGGTTTTAGACCTAGAGTCGTAAACCTGGAGGAACAATGCGCCTGGCGCTGGCTCAAATCGACACCGTAGTTGGGGACATCAGAGGCAACGAGAAGAAGATTCTGGGCGCGCTCGGTGATGCCGGTTCGCAAAAGGCGGATCTGGTTCTCTTTCCCGAGCTGGCCGTGACCGGATATCCGCCCGAAGACCTTCTTCTGCGCCCCGGTTTTCTCGAAGCGGCCCAGAGCTCGCTCGAGCGAATCGCTCGCCAGGTGCGCGGGCCGGTCGCCCTCATCGGCGCGCCGCATTTGGGCCGCGACCTCTACAACGCCTGCGCCGTCTGCGCCGGGCGCGAGATCAAGGCCTTCTACCGCAAGCGCTTCCTTCCCAACTACGGCGTTTTCGACGAGGAGCGCTATTTCGCCTCCGGGAGAGAGCTTCTCCTGCTCGAGCTCGGCGGTGTGAAGGTCGGAATCACCATCTGCGAGGACATGTGGCAGCCGGGGCCGCCGGCGACCGACCTGGCGCTCGCCGGCGCCGAGTTGATCGTCAACATCTCGGCCTCGCCCTTCCACGTGGGTCGCGAGCGCATGCGCGAGGAGATGTTCCGTACCCGCGCGCGAGACATGGTGTCGTTCGTCGCCTTTTGCAACCTCGTCGGCGGTCAGGACGAGCTCGTCTTCGACGGGCACTCGGTGCTGATCGACGACGAGGGCGAGGTGATCGCGCGGGCGGCCGGCTTCGAGCCCGAGCTGCTCGTAGTCGACATCGATCCGACCGCCGTGATCGCACGCCGTTTGAGCGATGTGCGCAAGCGGGCGCTTGCGCGTGAGCAGGGCAGTCCCGAGGTCTCGTCGATCGTTCTGGACGCGTCGAAGCGTCGCGCGCGAAGGCGGCTCGCGCCCGTCCGGGTAGCTCCCTTCGCGAACGATCTCGAGCAGATGCGCCGGGCGCTCACGCTCGGCCTGGGCGACTACGTGCGAAAGAACGGTTTCAGCGACGTGGTGATCGGCGTCTCGGGTGGGATCGACTCCGCGCTGACCGCCGCGCTGGCGGTCGAGACGCTCGGCGCCGCTCACGTCCACTGCGTCTCGATGCCGTCGCGCTTCTCGTCCGTGGCCACCCGTGCCGACGCGAAGCTCCTGGCCGAGAGTCTCGGCACCGACTTCCGCGAGATCGTGATCGAGCCGATGGTCACCGAGTTCGAACGCTCGCTCGCCCCGGCTTTCGCCGGGCGCGAGCCCGATTTGACCGAGGAGAACGTGCAGGCGCGCGTGCGCGGAGTGCTCCTGATGGCTCTCTCGAACAAGTTCGGCTGGCTGCTCGTTGCGACGGGCAACAAGTCGGAGCTGTCGGTTGGCTACGCGACGCTCTACGGTGACATGGCCGGCGGCTTCGCGTTGCTGAAGGACGTTTTCAAGACGGATGTCTTCAGGCTGGCCCGCCACCTGAACGAGCGGGCGGGAAGGGAGCTGATCCCCACGACGACCATCGAGCGCGCGCCGAGCGCGGAGTTGCGCAGCGACCAGCTCGACGAGGATTCGCTGCCTCCCTACGCCGATCTGGATCGCGTGCTCGAGGCTTACATCGAAGAGGATCGCTCGCGCAGCGAGTTGCTCGAGGACGGCTTTCCGGCCGACGTTGTCGAACGCGCCCTGGCAATGATCGACCGAGCCGAATACAAGCGCCGCCAGGCGCCGCCCGGCGTGAAGCTACGCACGAAGGCGTTCGGACGCGATCGGCGCACCCCGGTCACGAACGGCTGGCGCGATTAGCCGCACCTAGCGGGCCGGTCGCCGCGAGCGCGCGAAAGCCCGGATGGACTTTCGCAGGGAGGAAGGGGTACCGCTCGATGAGTGGGCGATTCAGGCGGCCTCGGCCGGCCGCACTCCTTGTCGCTCTTCGCTCACGTCATCGGGAATCAGCTTCGGATCGATCTGGAGCCGAGGCGCCGGACGGTCGGGCTGGCGCCTGGCCGTATTGACGACATCGACGGTGCCTGTCCTGTCTCCATAACAACGGAGATAGCAGTCAGACTCGGACAAGGCCCGAAGCCATTGCACATCTCTAGGCTAAGTCGGCAACCGGACGGACGAACTCGTCTCGACTGTTTCTTGTCTGAAGTTAGGCCCGCCGGCCAACGCGAGCTATCAGGCTTCGAGCGGCGCCATCGTAAGTCCCCTCGTCTCGAGCTGCGACCAATAGAGCTCGGCCAGCTCGCGGTGCCCACTCCAGACGATCGCCTGTCCGGTCCGGTCGATCTCGGTCGCCAAGTTCATGCCTACCTCGAAGCCGATGCCCGGAAGCACCGCGGCGAGCGCCCGCGCCACACCATCGAAGGTGTTGTGGTTGTCATTGAGAACGATGACGCGCCAGAGCTCGCCGAGCCCGCTGCCGCCGCTCGAGGCATGCTTCGGCTTGGTCGGGCTCACCAGCGTCGCTGACACGAACGAAGCGTAGCGTTCTCGTTCCGGAACCGAGTTCGATTTGGCTCGGCCAACGAGAGTCACTATCCCGAAGAGCCGCCGCTCCACGAAACCGCCGAACAAAGAGAATCGCTATCTCGCTTTCTCGGGGCGCCGCTGAGCGTGCGAGCCCGGAGGAGACAGTGGAAGGAACTCGCCTGGAAACGATGCACTCCACCGTCTGAACGCGCCCGGCGGCGCGATGCGTTGTCCTCGATCGCGCCCGTAGCCTCCGCCTACGAACGCGACACTGCGTCCTAGCCTCGCATCCACCGATCACGCCCAGCCGGCCGGCGATCGTCCCCAGGAGAGTTCCACCACACGGGCTCGTAGAGGATCGTGCCGCCAGCGGTGTAAGACGACCCCGCGGGCCGGTCGCGCCCGGCCGGAAGGAGCCGCCGACCGAGAAAGCGAGATTAGGTTGGGTTCGCCGAGAGCTCCTGTTGCGCGGCCGCTTCCCGGGCCAGTTCGTCGACGACCGAGAGGAAGAACTCGATCACGACCGGGTCGAACTGGGCGCCTGCACAGCGACGTAGCTCCGAAGCGGCGTTATCGGTGTTCATGCCGAGCCGGTACGGGCGCGGCCCGATCATCGCGTCGAAGGCGTCGCAAACGGCAATGATGCGCGACGGAAGCGGGATCTCGTCGCCCTTGAGCCCGTCGGGATAGCCCGATCCGTTGTAGCGCTCATGGCTCGAGCGAACGATCCGCGATACCTGGGAGAGCGAGGGTGCCGCCGAGATGATGCGCTCGCCGACGACCGTGTGCCCGCGGATGAACTCCCACTCTTCGCGATCGAGCGGACCGGGCTTCTTGAGGATCGCGTCGGGAATCGCCATCTTGCCGACGTCGTGGAGCTGCGCCGACTGAGCGAGCTGGTCGAGCTCCTCGCCGCTCATGCCCAACCGCCGTCCCACTTCGGCAGCCAGCCGGGCCACGTCGACCAGGTGATCGCCGAGCTCCGGGCTGCGCTCATGCAGAGCCTGCAGCAGCACGTCCGCCGACTGGCGTCCCGCCGAGCGCCGACCGCTGTTCTTGTTCGCGTACAGGCGCTGGTCGGACAGGCGCAGCGCGATCGATACCTCGTTCGCCTCCTGCGGCAGCAGAACCGATCCGTACGAGCTGCCGATGGCGAAGCCTTCGCCGCGTTCCGACAGGGCAGCGCTCGCGTCGGCGATGATCGTTCCTTGACCGTCGGTCCCGATCGTGACGATGATGCAGAACTCGTCGCCGCCCATGCGGTAAGCCTCGCCGCCGTGCAGCTGCATCGCGGTCTGCAGATTGCGGCCCAGCCTGGTCAGCAGGGCATCTCCGGCGGGGTGCCCGAAGCTGTCGTTGTAGTTCTTGAAGCCGTCGAGGTCGTACAGTCCGAGCAGAAGCGGTGCCGTCTCGTCTGCGTCGGGTAGCGCCTTCTGCAGGTCGTTGACGAGCTTGCGCCGGTTACCGAGGCCGGTGAGCGGGTCGGTCAGAGCCTGGTTCGAGGTGCGCACCCAACGGCGGCCCATGACGAACGCGATGGCGAGCAGAGCGACAACCATCAACCCGACGGGGACCGGGTTGCTCGTCAATACGTTGCCGGAGGGTGCCGGTGCGGCCGAGATGACCGTCCAGCCGTTCTCGTTGAGCTTCGTGATGTTCATGCGCTGCCAAGCGACGCGTAGCGAACCGCGCTTCGTATTGATCGTCGTGATGCCGCTCGGCGCCTTTTTCTTTGCAATGGATGCGAAGCGCGTGTCGTTCGCGCCGACGAGCGCGTTGCCGCTCTGCTTGATCTGGCTGTTCAGAATGACTTTGCCGCTCTGTTCGACGATCAGCATGTCGAGGCCGTGCAGCTTGGCCTGCCTCACGGCGACCGCCGCGGCCTTGCGGAAGTTCTCGAGATCGAGCTCGAAGTAGAGCATTCCTCGATCCTTACCCGCCGTGGACGGCAGCAAGGTCGAGAAGTTCACGATCCAGCGAAGAGTGTCGGACGACTGCGTTACGCCGCTCGTGTAAACCTGGCCGGGCTTGAGCTTCCGAGTGGCCTGGATCCATTTCTTGTCGGCGGCGCTCGGGATCCTGATCCTGAGCGAGCCGAGCTCTTCCGCGCCGTAGCCGCGTGACGTGACGGCGCCGCCCCTCGTACCGAGTTGGTTGGCGAAATAGACGCGTGCAACTTCGTACCTACATCCCGCGTTGTTCGAACAATGGCCGGCATTGTCGATCAAGCCGGCGGCGCTGAGCAGCTTGTAATAGATGCGCTGCCCGATATAGATGAGCGCTTTGTCCACCTTCGCGCGCTCGGCGTCGGCCCTGGCTAGCGTCGGCGCGGGCCCGGTGGTCTTGTTGAAGAGGGCCGAATCGGTGAAGGGAAGCTCGAGAACGGGGTTCTGACTCAGGATCTTGAGACTCGCGGCCGCCTGAGCCTCGACGTTCTGGAAGCGGTTGCTCTGCTCGAGCACCTGGCTGGTAAGGGCGCGGTCGAGGTTGCTCTTGGTGTTCTGCTGCTGTTTCAGCATCACCAAGCCGACGCTCAGCGGCACGAGCGCGATCGCCACCACCAGAACCATTACTTTCACGATCCGCATCAGTGCCTCTTTCCCTCTTAGCCGCTTGGGAGACGCCGTTTAGATCGGGAAAAAGACGGCCGGGCTTGAGAGTGAATTCGCGTAGTTGTCACATCGGTTCTCGGCCAGAGCGGCGAGACCTTGACCAGAACCGTCAAAGGCGCCCGCACGATCTCGCTGTGAAAGCCGTTTCGCCGGCTCGTATGAGCGGGTACTGCGTTAGCATGGCCAGCGTGACTTTCGAGCGCTCAGTTCTCTCCAACGGGCTCCGCGTCGTGATGGCGCCGATGCCGGAGGCTCGTTCGGTGACCTGCATGATCATGGTCGCCGCCGGCTCTCGCTACGAGACGCGCGAGTCGAGCGGCATCGCCCACTTCAGCGAGCACATGTTCTTCAAGGGCACGGAAAGGCGCCCGACCGCGCGCGACATCGCCGCCGAGGTGGACGCGATCGGAGGTGAGTTCAACGCCTTCACGGGCAAGGAGTACACCGGCTATTACGTCAGGTGCGCGGCTGAGTCGCGCTCGCTCGCGCTCGACGTGCTCGTCGACATGATTCGCTATTCCAAGTTCGACTCGGGCGAGATCGAGCGCGAGAAGGGTGTCATCGCCGAGGAGATGAACATGTACTTCGACTCCCCTCGTGATTACGTCGACTCGATCTACGAGAGGCTGCTCTTCGGCGATCAACCGCTCGGCTGGGACGTGATCGGGACGAAGAAAACGGTCAAGGCGGCGACCCGCGAAACCTTCCTCGACTACCTGGGGCGCTGGTACGTGCCTTCGAGAATGGTGGTCGGACTTGGCGGGCGCCTCGACGGCGACATCACGGCCGAGGTCGAGAAACTGCTCGGCGACCTTGCGCCCGCCGAGACGGGAAGTCCCGCGGCGGCCAAGGTTCCAACACCGACCAAGGCGCGAGTGAAGGTCCGCCACAAGGCCTCCGACCAGGCTCACCTGATTCTCGGAATGCTCAGCGAGCCGACGCAGCATCCCGATCGCTATGTACTGCAGGTGCTGGCTGCGATTCTGGGTGGCGGCATGTCCTCGCGCCTGTTCACCGAGGTCAGGGAGCGCCGCGGCCTGGCCTATTACATCTTCTGCCACAACAGCACCTACGCCGAGACCGGGACGTTGTACGCGCAGGCGGGCGTTGACCTGAAACGCGTGGACGAAGCGATCGAGACGATCGTCGCCGAGCTCCGCCGCATCGCCCGGGAGCCGGTGCCCGAGGCAGAGCTGGCAAAGGCGAAGGAGTACATGAAGGGCCGGCTCGTTCTCCAACTCGAGACTCCGCAGGGCTTGATCTCCTTCGGTCTCAGGCGCGAAGTCATCGAGGGAGGCGCGGTCGATCCGGCCGAGGTGCTGGCAGGGCTCGACGCCGTCAGCCTCGAGGACATAACGCGCGTGGCGGAAGAGATCATCGGCAAGCGCGCTCTCCATCTCGCGCTGATCGGTCCTTTCGAGGACGGCGAGCATTTCGAGCGCCTGCTCGTCTGAATTGCGCTTCGATTCGGCTCGGCCTGGCGCGCATCCCTAGTGGAGCGCGAACCTCTCGCACCGTTTCGGAATCGGCTCCGGCGCGAATAGACTCCTCGATATGAATGACGCGTTCGTCTGCGCCGAACTGTTGATCGCCGCTTGGGAGGCGAAGCTTCGCGCCGAGCTTCCGCAGACGCCCATTTTCGACGCGCATGTTCATCTCGGCAACGACGTGGACGGCATGGCCGGCACATACGAGGAGCTGACGTCGATCTGCGAGCGCTACGGAATCGAGCGCTGTTTCGCCTTCTCGCTCGACGAGCCCGACAGCCATCCCGCGTTCAGCAAGCCGAACGACCGGATGCTCGCTTTCGCCGAACGATCGCAGGGCAGACTGATTCCGTTCGTGCGCCTCAATCTCGACGAATCGCCGCTCGAGGAGACCGAGCGCTGCCTCGACAAGGGCGCGGGCGGGATCAAGCTGCATCCGCGCTCGCAGGGGTTTCGCATCAACGACGCGCGGCTGGAGCCGATCGTGGCGCTGGCGGCGGAGCGAGGAGTGCCGGTTTTGATTCACGGGGGTCGAGGCCTGCCGCCGATCGCCGATCATCTGGCGCAGCTGATCGAGCGCTACCCGCTGGCCCAGCTGATAGTCGCCCATGCCGGGATCGCCGATCTAGGGGCGCTGGCGCGCGCGCTCGGCGGTAGAGCAGGGGCGTTCTTCGACACGTCGGTCTGGAGCCCGATCGACCTGCTCGACTTCTACCGGCACGTTGCGCCCGAGCAGATCCTCTACGCCTCGGACTTTCCCTACGGACAGCAGCCCAGCTCGCTCTTGATCACTATCCGTACCGCGCGCCTCGCGGGCCTCAACGAAGGTGACCTGCGCATGATCCTTTGGGAGAACGCCGATCGCATCTCTCGACACGAGCCGCCACACGTGCCCAGTGCGCCGCACGGTAGCTCGACCTTTACCCAGTCGATGACGATGGCCCGCATTCATCAATATCTCTCGATGGCGATCCCGCTTCTGTGGACGCGCCAGCAGGACACCGTTGGCGTGCTCGGGCTGGCGCTGAACGCCTGCAACGAGGTCGACACGCACCCGCGTGAGCAGAAGCAGATCAGTGAGCTTCTGACCTGCGCTCGAGAGCTCTGGCGAACGCTCCCCGAGGTCGAGCGCGAGTCTGACCGGGTTCGCGTGAGCAGGCTCACTTTCCGCCTTGTTCACCTTGCCGACATCCTTGCCGTGACGTCCGGCGTCTAGGCGGCGAGCGCCCGGGTTTCGCCCGCCGGCGCGACTCTCCCGAAAGGGGGGGCGATGGGCACCCGCCAGGAGCGTTAGGATCTTGCCCGTGAGCCGCCGTCTATCCCTGCTCTTTTCCTTTGCTCTGACACTGGCGCTGGCGACGCAAGCTCTCGCCAGCGCACCCAACGACGGGCAGAAGAGCGTCACTCGGGCCAGTGGGCGAATCGCTGCGATCGTCTCCGCCAAGCCAAACGTAAGCGGAAAGACGACGCCGAGCATGCGCTGCCCGCTGCCCGCACGTTTCCGCACAGCGTTCGAGTACGCGTCGGGCAAGTCCGGAGTACCGCTCTCGCTTCTCGCCGCGGTGGCTCAGGAAGAGTCGAACTTCGAGCCCAATGCCGTCTCGCACGCCGGCGCGCTCGGTCTTCTTCAGGTGCTTCCGTCGACCGCTCGGGAGCTGGAGATCGATCTCAACAGTCCGGGCGCGAATGTTCTCGCGGGCGCACGCTACCTCCGGCGCATGCTCGATCGCTTCGACTCGCTGGAGATGGCGCTAGCCGCCTACAACGCCGGCCCGACCGCGGTCGAGAAAGCCGGCGGCCCGCCGACGGAAGAGACTCGCGTCTACGTCGACGAGATCATGCGGCGTTGGCAGAAGCTCGCCGGCTGCGCGTAGGACGCGGGATACCGGCGGCGAAGACCTCAGAGCTCGGATTTCGCCAGGCTGGTTCACCTTGCAAGGCAATCTCGGTTATCGAGGGAGACTCCGGATCTGCCGATGACAACCTCTAGCGTGCGACCGCTCGACCCGAACGACCAGCCACAACTTGCGCTCGCCTTCGTTTCGTCGCTGGAGAGCGGCGCAGCGGCGACTGTGTTCGCCAACGCGCGCTTACGACGCCAGCTGAGCCGCGAGCAGGTTGCGCATCGCTCGGGGCTCACGACCGAGCAGGTGATCTGGCTGGAGGAGGGACGCGTTTATGCCTTTCGCAGCCCGGAGGATGCGCTCGCAGCCGCCCTTCTCCTGGCGAGCGGGCTCGAGATCGACAACCACGAGGCGCGCGAGCTGGCCGGCCTGCCCGTCCTGCCGCGGCCGATCGAGCGCAATCCGCGCGCGCGCCTGGCCACCGCCGCCGCGCTGATAATCGTCGGTATCGCCGGCGCTGTGATGCTCGGCTACGCCCTGCGTGGCCCGGCGGCGCACGTCTTCACTCCGGGTAGTAGCAAAGCAGCATTGCCGGCTACCTGGAAGGTCAAGGTCGTAGTCGAGAACGGGGCCGGTGACATCACCTACACGCGCCGGGTCGCTTCGCATGTCGCCTCGCTCGGCTACCAGATCGCATCGGTCAAGCGTGCGAGCCGCTTCAACTACAAGCACACGACGATCTTCTATTCCAGCATCGGGAAGGGAAGGGAATTGGGTAAGCGCCTGGCGAGTCAGCTCAATGCCGATCTCTTGCCGCTTCCCAGCGGCACGGACCAGCTTCGCCTGCTCGTAATCGTCGGTCCGGCGAATCTCGCGCTTGACGGATGACGGATGTGATTACGGGCCGTCGGCCGGCCGGGCGTCGCTTCTGAGTGCGGCGAGCTTGATTCTGAGCTCCGGGCTCATTGGCTCCTCGCCGAGCGCCTTGCGCAGATGCTCGCGGAAAGCTCGCTCGAAGCGATATTGCCGGCGGCAGTAGCCGCAGTCGTCGAGATGAATCTCGGCCTCGCGCGCCTCGATCTTGTTCAGCCCTCCGTCGAGGTAGAGCTGAAGCAGTCTTTCGCACTTGGCGCAAGGACTCTCGCTCATCTTTCCGTCTCCAGCGAGCTTGCCAGGGATTGCTTGAGCAGGCGCCTCGCACGGTGCAGCCTCGACATGACGGTGCCAATCGGGATCGACAGGATCTGGGCCGTCTCCTGGTAGCTGAACTCGCCGAGATCGACAAGAACGAGTACGTCGCGAAAGTCGTGCGGCAGCGCCGTCAGAGCATCGACGATGTCGGATTGAGAAAGCCGGTTGAGAAGCCGCTCCTCGTCCTCGCTCGACCCCGCTCCGGTCGTCTCCTCGAGGCGGTCGTAGAGGGAGTAGTCGCCTTCCTCCAGCGAGCGCTCGGGCGGTCGACGCTGCTTGCGGCGGCCCCGATCGATGTTGAGGTTGGTGAGGATGCGTAGCAGCCAGGCGCGCATGTTCGTGCCCGGCGTGTAGGAGCGCCAGCTCCGAAAAGCCCGCGCGTAGGTTTCCTGCATCAACTCCTCCGCATCCTCTTTCGAGCCGGCGAGGTGGCGAGCGACCTGATAGACCTGATCGGCACGGCTGAGTGCCTCCTCCTCGAATCGCACCCTGTCTCGGGCTTCCTCCGCGAGCTCACGCCCCGCTGTATCCGGCGCCTGCTCGCTCATCGCGACCGCTTTTCATGCGTTCGACTTCTTTGCCAACGCGGAGCCATGCCTACGTATTCCCGGCCGGGTGCCCGAACAGTCACCGCGGCGCGTGGGATTTGCGCTCCGACCATCAGCTTGCCCGGATGCCGTGCACCGGGCGCCCCGCCGCTTCCCAGGCGTAATAGGACGCGCTGGGACCGAACGAGCGCTGGAACTCGGTGATGCGCGGATTGCGCTTGACCTCCTTGGCGCGCTGCGCGTGACGGAGGAGATTGGGGTCGTCCTTCCTCTGCCAGACGAGGATCAGATGCGCCGCCGTCATGAACTCGGCGACGAACGGGCAACCGGGGGCGGGACAGGGGAAGGGATCGGTTGCGACGCAGAACCAGCCGGTGTGATCGTCCTGCTCATCGTCGGTCCAGAGATCTTCCTCCTCGCTCGGTGGATCGGCGAGGATGGGGGTGCGCGCGGGGCGAAGGGGCTGGGGCTCCATGGCTATAGCGCCGTCAGTATGGCGCGGGCCGGGGCGCCGTCGGCGCCGGCGACACGAAGGGGAAGGCAGATCAACCGGTAGCGGCCGGCCGCTACTCCGCGCAGGTCGAGACCTTCCAGAAGGACGACGTCGTTGGAGAGCAGCTCGCGATGGGTCTCGGGAGCGCCGACCGAGAGGTAGTCGATGCCGACGAGCCGGATGCCTCGCTCGGTCAGGAGCGTCGCGGCCTGAGGCGAGATGCCGACGAAGTCGCTGCGGAAGCCGGGCTCGTCCCAGAGCTCGGAGTTTCGCGTGCTGAAGAGGACGCGTTCGCAGCCGGCCGGAAGCTCGCGCTCGACCAACTCGACGCCGATCTCCTGCACGACGTCACGCGCATCGACGACGAGCACGGGCCCGATCAGGGCATCGAGGGGCAGCTGGTCGACCGAGCCGCCCGCGGCGATGAAGTGCAACGGCGCATCCACATGAGTACCGGAGTGGGTGCCGAAGACGAGCCGGCTCAGGTTGTAGCCGTCACCGGCTTCGATCGAGTGCACCCGTTCGATCACGGGAGTCGACTCGTTCTCCCAGCTGACCGTGCTCGGGCTCAGCGGGACGCTGATGTCGATGATCTCGGGCATGCGCCTGCGCCTATGATCGCCGCTCGACGCTTTTCGTGTCGAGCCGAAGCCGAGGCGCGAAGGCTATGGGCGATTACCGAGCGTCGCCGTGATGGTCAGCTTCTGGTTGCCGCGGTAGATCTCCAGCGAGATCTTGTCGCCCGGGTTGTGCGCGGCGATCATGTCCGCGAGCTTCCCGTACGAGCTGCCGACGCTCTTTCCGTCGACGCTGACGATGATGTCGCCGCCGAGCAAGTAGCTCTGACCCGCGACCGTCACCTTGCGCGTCCCCGGCTTGAGCCCGGCCTTAGCGGCACCGCTGCCCTTCCGCACGCCGCCGAACAGCAGACCGTGATCGACCGGCAGCCGATACAGGCGGGCAACTTCCGGCGTGAGCTCGCTGATGTTGCTGATGCCGAGGAATGCGTGGCTCACCTTCCCGGTCTTGAGAATCTGCGCCACGACCTGCTTGACGGTGTCCGACTGGATGGCGAAGCCGATACCGACGTTTCCCTGGCTGGTGCTACCGCCGGTCTCGATCTGCGAGTTCACGCCGATCACCTGTCCCAGGCTGTTGATCAGCGGCCCGCCCGAGTTACCGTGGTTGATGGCCGCGTCGGTCTGAATCGCCGGGATCGGGAAGTGGTTCTGAGAGAGGAGAGGGAAGCCGTTTGTGGCCAGCGTGCCGGCGCCGACGTTGTAGATGGCGCTGACGATGCCCCCGGTGGCCGTGCGATCGAGGCCGAACGGATTACCGATCGCCACTACTGGATCGCCGACCTCCATCGCCGCGGAGTTACCGAGCGTGAGCGGCGTCAGGGCGCTGGGAGAGACCTTGACCCTCAACACGGCAAGATCGGTCGATACGTCGGTACCGACCACGGTCGCCTTAGTGGTGACATTGTTCGAGAACAAGACCTGGATCGAAGTGGCGCCCTGGATGACGTGGTTGTTGGTGACGATGTCGCCCTGCTTGTCGATCACGAAGCCGGAGCCAAGCGCCTGGACCTTCTGCGCCGGCGTCTGGAAAAAGGGGTTGACCTGTTGCGCCTTCACGACCTGGGTGCTCGTAACCTGTACAACCCCGGGTGCGGTGCGCTCGTAGATCTCGGGGATGGTGAGTGCCTTGCCCCCGGTAGACGCAACTTGCTGCAGCGAAGCCGACGTTTCGATGTTCTGAGTCACGACGGTCGACGAGCCCAGGTCGCCGAGCGCGGCCGCGATTCCCAGCGCGATCCCGGCTCCCGCGGCGCCTGCGACGAGAACGGCCAGAGCGGTGGCGATTCCTCGCGGCCTCGAGTTCATGCGAAAACCCCCTTCTTTCGACTTCGATCCGGTAGTTCCGGGTTATACCCCGCTCGTTCAGGCGGCTGGTTAGAGTCGGCTTTTCCCGGATTAGGACTTTGTTAAGCGGCAGCGAGAGAGCACAATCGCTACAACCGTCGTGCGTCGAGAAGGCCAGGACCGACTTCCGATCGAACTTCGGACGGTTTCGGTCGATAGAGAGGGAGACGCGCCTTTGCGGCGGGCGATGAAAATGGTTTCTATCAGCGAGTGGACTAGCCAGTTAATTTCCAGACTGCGGGATGCGGTCGCTACTCCCGATCCGGAAACCCGGTTCGAGAGCACCTCGCGCGCCGCCGCCTCGCTTGCCGTTGCGTCGGGCTTCGTGATGCTTGCCCTGACCGCGCTCGTCCCTGCCGACAAGCGTGTGATCATACTCGTGGTCGCGCTGGGCTTCTTCGCGCTGGGTCTCGCATATCTCGCGCTCTCGAAGCGCTGGCCGGTATTGCCCACCACATTCGGAGTCTCGGCTTCGCTGCTGGCTTCGGTAGGAGTTTGGGCCGATACCCGAAGCTGGGCGCTCGGTCTGGTCGTTTACTGCCTGGCCTCGCTTTACGCGGCCTACTTCGTTTCAGCGCGCGGCCTGGCGCTTCAGCTGACGGTGGCGTCGGGCTCCTTCCTGACAGCTCTGATCGTTGCTGGATCGAGGCCGCGGGTAGTAGTCGAATGGATTGCCGTGACGGCGGCGCTGACCTTCTTCGCGCTCGCGGTCTTTCTGGCGCGAAACGCGGTCGACAAACTCGTCGAAGATCTACGGGCCAGGGCGCGCGATCAAGAGATCGTCGCGCGACTTGGTCAGCGCGCTCTGATCGAGACCGATATCGACGCGCTGATGCAGGAGGCCGCTCGGGCCGTGGACGAAGCGTTGACGCTCGACCGCGTTGTCATCTTCCAGAACATTCACGGTGACGGGTTGCTGTCGATGCGCACCTCGGCCGGTCGTCTGGCGGATGCCTCCGAGCCCGACTCGGCTCTGGCGCCGGACGCCTTCTCGCGCTACGCGCTGTCCGAAAACGAGCCCGTCGTCGTGACCGATCTGGCCTGGGAGACGCGCTTCGATCCGCCGCCGGCCCTACTCGAGCTGAAGATCGTCAGTGCGGTAAACGTGGTGATCCCCGGCCACGAGCACCCTTGGGGAGTAATCGGCGCGCGCTCTGTGCAAGGCAGAGTGTTCAGCGACGTCGATATCGACTTCCTTCGCTCGCTTGCCAACGTGCTCGGCTCGGCTATCGAGCAGCGCGAGTACGAAGAGACCGCGCGGACGATCCGAGCCAAGACCGCCGAGCTGAACGAGCGCCTGGGCGCCGTGATCGACGCTTCGCCGGTCGCGATCATCGAGATCGACCTCGAGCATCGCGTCACCGTCTGGAATGAGGTCGCCGAGACCATCTTCGGCTGGTCGAGCGACGAGGTGGTCGGAAGTGTCCTGCCCGTCGTTCCCGAGCATCTGGTCGAGGAGTTCGAGGATCTGGTCGGGAGGGTGGTTCAGGGCGAGCAGATCAACAACCACGAGACCGAGCGCCGGCGCCGTGATGGAACGATCATCCCCTACCTGATCTCACTAGCGCCGCACCGCGATGCCGACGGCAACACGGTCGGCGTGATCGGCATCGGCTCGGATCTGTCCTCGAGCAAGCTGGCCGAAGAAGAGCTTCTGAGGAGCCGAGAGCTCTATCGCGTCGTGGTCGAGAACTCGCACGACATGATCGCGGTGCTCGATCCGATGGGGCGGTTCGTCTTCGCGTCCCCCTCCTACGAGGAGGCGCTCGGCTACGGGCCCGAAGAGCTGGTCGACGTATCGCCGATCAGCCTCGTTCATCCCTCGGACGTTCAGCGCGCCAGCGATGCTCTCCGTCAGG
>Ga0209638_1001120_pt1 | contig 17238 bp, 16 predicted proteins | sample BarGraNGADG00211_FD_184490 | JGI IMG/M metagenome (GOLD analysis project Ga0209638, IMG submission 184490) | Arctic peat soil microbial communities from Barrow, Alaska - Barrow Graham LP Ref core NGADG0002-211 (SPAdes) (version 2) | ecosystem: Environmental > Terrestrial > Soil > Wetlands > Peat...
CAGCGGCTCCTTGACCGAACCATCCAGCGCGTGCCATTCTTTCCAGGCCGAGGGTACGAACAGCAGACGGTATTTGTACTTGCGGGGCGACTCAGAGGGTGTCAATGTCCACCTCGAAGGCTTGACTACACTCTGTCATGCGTGTCAAAACCAATCGCTTCAATTCATCGTCCGCCAGTTCATCAAGCATGGCTGAAAACAAGGCGGGCTCGACCATATAAAAAGCCGCCTTGTTATGGTTCAACACGGCAACCGGGCGATTTTCTGCCTGCCTGAGCACAGCAGCCGGATTCTTTTTGAACTCTGACATGCTCACCGTCACGTCTGCAAAAATTGCTTCCATCATTTGGCTCCGTTAACTTGGCTAAATTTTAGCTACAAATTTAGCGCTGATTAAATCCAGGCCTCAAGCAGCGTGCCTTCACCAAGGCCGCCGACACCACATCGCAAACGGTTTTGCGATCGGCTTCCGGCAGCGTCAGGTACTTGGCCGGTCCGCGCTCCGCTCCGCGCCGCCCGCATGGACCCAATCGAAGCACTGCGGCATGAGTAAAAATGAAACAGAACTCCGGCGCCGACTGCAGCGGCGGGATCGCACAAAAAATGAGGTTGACGAGCCTTGACCCCGGCACTGGCTCTGCAGTTAGGGCTGCTTGGTTCCCCACCTGACCCGGTTGGCCGCTTCACCATGCGGGAAGGCCCGTCGGTTCGCATTGTAGGCGACGGAACTTTTTTGCGCTGGCTCACACTTTAGAATCAGCCTCATGTCTTACCTCGTGCTCGCCCGCAAATACCGCCCCCGCAATTTCTCCGAGCTGGTGGGACAGGATCACGTGGTCAAGGCGCTCAGCAACGCGCTGACCACGCAGCGGCTGCACCACGCTTACCTGTTTACCGGCACGCGCGGTGTCGGCAAGACCACAATCTCGCGCATTCTGGCCAAATCGCTGAACTGCCAGGGAGCAGACGGCACCGGCTCCATCACCGCGACGCCGTGCGGCGTCTGCCCGGCCTGTAGCGACATTGATGCCGGGCGCTTTGTCGATTACACCGAGCTCGACGCCGCCTCCAACCGGGGCGTGGACGAAGTGCAGGCGCTGCTGGAGCAGGCGGTCTATAAGCCGGTGCAGGGGCGCTTCAAGGTGTTCATGATCGACGAAGTTCACATGCTCAGCGGCCACGCCTTTAACGCCATGCTCAAAACGCTCGAAGAGCCGCCGGCGTATCTGAAATTTGTGCTGGCCACAACCGATCCGCAAAAAGTGCCGGCCACCGTGCTGTCGCGCTGCCTGCAGTTCAACTTGCGCCCGATGGCACCCGAGACCATTGCCGAACACCTGCAAAAGGTGTTGCAAGTCGAAAACGTGGTGGCGGATGCCGCCTCGCTGCGTTTACTCTCTCGAGCGGCGCGCGGTTCCATGCGTGACGCCTTGAGTCTGGCCGACCAGGCCATCTCTTTTGGTGCCGGCCAGCTTGAAGAAGCCAGTGTGCGCCAGATGCTCGGCAGTGTGGACCGCTCCTACGTGTTTCGTCTGATTGATGCGCTGACCCAGGGTGACGGCAAAACGGTGGTCGAGACGTCTGAGGCCTTGCGCCTGCACGGCTTGAGCGCCGCTTCCACCCTGGAAGAAATGAGTGCAGTGTTGCAACGCATGGCGGTGTTGCAGGCGGTGCCCAACGCCGCCGCTGCAACCGATGAGACCGACCCGGATGCCGCTGACGTGGCCCGCCTGGCCGCTCTGATGCCCGCCGACGAAACACAACTGCTCTACAGCATCTGCTTGTACGGGCGCGCCGAGCTCGGGCTGGCACCCGATGAATACGCTGCGCTCACCATGGTTTTATTGCGGTTGCTGGCTTTCAAGCCGAGCACCGGCACGGCCAGCACGGCTCAAAAAAAAACTCTGATTGATGCCCCGCTGATGCGGGCGGCTGCGCTAGCCCGGTCGGAGCCTGCGCCGGCAACCACGTCAGTGTCGCCTGCGCCAAAGACCAAAGCTTTGCCCACTGCGCCGGTGTCGGGAACATCGACGTTGGCAGCGTCGTTGCCGCCACCCGGGCGCCAATTGCATGTGCACAGCGCATCATCAGCGAACGCTCAGACCATGGTTGAACCGTTGACTGCGGCTGGCAGCCTGGTCGCTATTCCGGTACGGGTACAGGCCGATTCACGCATTGAGGCGCTGGCGGGCCAATCAGCGGCACCGTTGATTCCGTCCGAGGAGGGCGAGTTCTGGCAGCGCACGGTGCAGCAGTTGATCGCCAGCGAAACCATCACCGCCATGGTGCGCGAGCTCGCCCTGCAGTCGCAGTTGATCGCGCGCGACACCGATCAGTGGCTGCTGCGCGTCGAGCGTGAGTCGCTCAACCAGAGCGGCAGCCGTGACCGCCTGGCAAACGCACTCCAGGGGGCCGGACACGCTGTGAGTTTGGCGGTGGAGGTGGGTCGGGTGACCGACAGCCCGGTGCGGCGCAACGCGGCGCAAGCGGCGGAGCGCCAATTGGCCGCTGAAAAAATCATTTTTGACGATCCGTTTGTGCAGACCATGATGCGCGATTTTGCGGCGAAAATTGTGCCCGGCAGCATCAAACCGGGTTGAAACCCAAACATAAACCAAGGAACCCACCATGTTCAACAAAGGACAACTGTCCGGCCTTATGAAGCAGGCGCAGGCGATGCAGGACAATATGAAAAAAGCCCAGGACGAGCTCGGCAATATCGAAGTGACCGGTGAATCGGGCGCTGGCCTGGTCAAGGTCCTGATGACCTGCAAGCACGACGTGCGCCGGGTCACGATCGACCCGAGCTTGCTGGCCGAAGACAAAGACATGCTTGAAGACCTGGTGGCCGCAGCGTTCAACGCCGCCGTGCGCAAAGCCGAAGACACCTCCAACGAGAAAATGGGCAAGATCACCGCCGGCATGCCAGCCTTGCCAGGTGGCATGAAATTCCCTTTTTGAGGTTGGTTACCGAGCAAGCGTGATGCGTCGTTGATCTATGTCCAATGCCAATTCACTTGACGCACTGATCCAGGCGCTGCGGCGCTTGCCGGGGGTGGGGGTGAAGTCGGCCTCGCGCATGGCGTTTCACTTGTTGCAGCATGACCGCTCCGGTGCCCAGACCCTGGCGCGTGCGTTGCAAGAAGCCACCGAGAGCGTGCGCCATTGCGAGCGTTGCCACACTTTCACGCAGGCCGAGGTTTGCGCCACCTGTCTGGACCCGCGCCGCGATGCCACCCAGTTGTGCGTGGTGGAAACACCGGCCGATCAGTCGGCGGTCGAGCGCACCGGCGCTTACCAGGGTCTGTATTTTGTATTGATGGGAAAATTAAGTCCGCTCGACGGCATTGGCCCCAAAGACATCGGCCTCAAAGGTTTGTTTGATCGCGCCTGCGATGGCGTGGTGCAGGAAGTGATAGTGGCGACCAACTTCACTGCCGAGGGCGAGGCCACAGCGCACATCATCAGTGAAGGCCTCAAGGACAGGGGCCTGCACCTGACGCGGCTGGCGCGTGGCGTGCCGATCGGCAGTGAGCTGGAGTACATTGACCTGGGCACCATCGCGCACGCACTGGTTGATCGGCGCTGATAGCTGGGATAGGTACAAACCCTTTCGGGGAAGTTACTGATGCGCCAGGGGACTCGACCGGCTAAGCTCAACTCCGCTCGTACGCTATCTACGCAGCGCAGTCATCATGAACAAACCTCAACTCAGCCGCCGCACCTTTGCCGCTGGCACAACTATGTTGGCGGGGTCTTTGGCAGTAGCCCCGCTGTGGGCTCAGTCGCGGCTACAGCAAACAAAAATCTCCATCGCCGCTGTGGATAAAGCAAGTTTTTATCATCTGCCACTGACCATCGCGGAGCAGCTCGGTTATTTCAAGGCCGAAGGTCTGGTGGTGCAAATCCTCGATTTCCCCGGCGACGCGCGCGCTCTGCTGGCGCTCGGCAACGGCGGCGCCGATGTGGTTTCTGGCGCCTATGAACACACCATTGAACTCCAGTGCGTGGGACAAAAATTTCAGGCCTTTGTGCTGCAGGGCCGCACCCCCGCAATCGCCATGGGGGTATCGCTTAAAACCATGCCGAATTTCAAGGCAGTGGCTGACCTCAAGGGTAAGAAAATCGGTGTTTCAACCCTGGGCTCATTAACCCACGGGGTGGTCAAGCTGGTTTTATCGAATGCCGGTCTCAAGATTGACGACGTGCGCTTGCTGGCTGTTGGCACCGCAACCGAGGCGCTGGCAGCGTTTCGTGCCGGTCAGATTGACGCCCTGTGCAATGTCGATCCGGTGCTGACCCTGCTGGAGCAAAAGGGCGAGATTCGCCTCATCGCCGATACTCGCACGATCAAAGGCACGCTGCGCATCTTTGGGGGTGTCATGCCAGCAGCTTGCCTCTACGCCCCCGTCGCTTTTGTCCAAAAAAACCCCGCCGCCGTGCAGGCTTTGACCTACGCAATGGTACGCAGCCTGAAGTGGCTGCAGACGGCGGGCCCTGGCGACATTATCAAAGCGGTGCCCGAAGCCCAACTGCTGGGAGATCGGGCTTTGTACCTGACGGCGTTCAACAAGCTACGCGAGGCCATTTCTACCGACGGCTTGATCCCCGAAGATGGCCCGCGCACCGCCTTGCGGGTGCTGACCAGTTTTGATTCGGCCATGAAGACAGACAAAATCGAGCTCGCCCAAACCTTCACCAACGAGTTTGCCATGAAGGCCAAAGAACGCTTCAAAGCCTGAAACCAAGACCAACTTTCCCGGATTATTTATGGGCCAGTTGGGTGGATTTGCTGATTTTCTTGAGCGCGTGTTGTGAGCCTGGTTTAGTCTTTGCCCTGGCTGTCGCCGGGCTTCTTGCTTTTGTTTTGCCGTGGGCTGTCGGGCGGCCTGTTTTGGAAGCTTTGCGCTTTTGTACAGCCTCCGGGGACAAGGTCAACTGGCCATTGTCAGCCAGATGCAAGCCAACATCGGTTCCCAGGTGGGCCGAGCGCGGCACCAGCAGGCTCGATCCCGCCTTGATCAGCACCCGGGCCGGAATCTTGTTGACGCTGCGCAGCTCTGCCTCCGTCATGCCCACAAGTTTGGCCGCAGCAGAGGGTTTCATGGTGCTGGTTGCCTGCCAAACAGTCCAACTCGCCAACTGACCAGCGCTGTAGGCTTGCAGATTGCGCTGAAAAATGACCGCGTTGTCCCACGGCAGCAGGATCTGCGGTGTGCCGGCCGCCAGGATAACCGGCCGGCTGGCTGAGGAGTTGAGCGCCTTGAAGTCTTCCAGCGGCACTTCGGCCAGCTTGGCCGCCAATGCCACATCCATGTCGCGCTGGATATCGACCGTCTGAAAGTAGGGGTGGTTTTCAATCAGTGGCAAGCGTGCGCTGAAGGTCTGCGGGTTAGCCAAAATGTTTTTTACAGCCTGTAGTTTTGGCACATAGAACCGGGTTTCTGCGGGCATTTTGAGGTCGCTGTAACTGATGCCCAAACCAGCGCGCTGGTTTTTTGCAATGGCACGCGCCACACTGCCTTCACCCCAGTTGTAGGCAGCCAGCGCGAGTTGCCAGTCACCAAACATGGTGTGCAGTCTTTGCAGGTAGTCCAGTGCGGCACGGGTCGAGGCCAGCACGTCGCGCCGGTCGTCGCGAAAAGCGTTCTGTTTGAGCTCGAAGGATTTTCCGGTGGCGGGCATGAATTGCCACATCCCGGCGGCTTTGGCGCTGGAGACCGCTTGCGGGTTGAAAGCGCTCTCGATAAACGGCAGCAGCGCCAGCTCGGTTGGCATGTTGCGCCGTTCCAGCTCTTCCACAATATAAAAAAGATATTTGCGCGAGCGCTCAGTCATGCGCAGCATGTAGTCGGGTCGGGTGTTGTACCACTGCTCGCGATCAGTCACCAGACTGCTTTCCAGATTGGGCATGGCAAAGCCACGCTGAATGCGGTCCCACAAATCGGTCGGTGGCGCCAATTGCGTCACAGCCCTTGAGCTGGCTTGCGCCGCTGTAATGGGTTGCAAGGCGCCACTCGGGATGAAGGAGCTGGCGGCATTGGAGGCCAATGGGTTGGACCTGGAGAGTGCCGATCCGGCCAGGGTGTCAATCCCATCCGGGTTGGACGGCGTGATCACACCGGTGCTGGCGCAGCCGCTCAGCCCGAGGAGAATCATCAGGCCAATAAAAGCAACAAACTTCATCAGGACTGGTCTTTCCATTGGCGCAGGGCAGCAAAGATACTGACCTCATCGCTGGCGGCGGCGTCAAAGCCGCGCACAGCCTCCATCACGCTCGCTTGGCGGGTCCGCAAAAAAGGGTTGACCTGACGCTCCAGCAACATGCTAGAGGGTAGCGTCGGTTGTTGCTTCGAGCGCAACGTCCGGGCTTTTGCGGTGTACTCAGCGATCGCCTGGTTGTTGGGCTCAACCGCAGCGGCAAACGCCAGACTGCTCAAGGTGTACTCGTGCGCGCAGCAGACGCGGGTGGCGCCAGGCAGCGCGGCCAGTGCATCGAGCGAGGCCAGCATCTGGGCCGGGCTACCTTCGAACAGACGGCCACAACCCGCGCTGAACAGCGTATCGCCGCAAAACAGCAGGGGTGCTGCATCCACTTCGGCACAGTAGTAGGCAATATGGCCAGCGGTGTGGCCGGGCACGTCAATCACCTTGAAGGTCAGACCCAACGACGGCACCGAGTCGCCACCCTTGAGCCGGGTCAGCGGCTCGGGCATGATTTCGCGCGCCGGTCCAAACACTTTGGCTCCGGTGGCTTGGCGCAAGGCCGCCACGCCCCCGGTGTGATCGGGGTGATGGTGCGTGACTAGAATGGCGTCGAGTTGCAAACCCCGTTGTTGCAGGGCGTCGAGCACCGGTTGCGCGGCACCGGGGTCAACCACCAGGGCGTGCTGGGCATCGTGCAACAGCCAGATATAGTTGTCAGAGAAGGCGGGTAGTGGAATTAACTGCATGAGTGATCAAATTATAGGTTTGCGGGACTGGTTTGCGACGCCGCCGGGACGCTATCTGTTGGCGTGGGAAAAAACACAGATGGATCTGGCCGTGGCCAATATTTTTGGTTTTCATGCTTTGCAACTTGGTTTGCCCGAATTGGCGGGTCTGGCGACCAACCGCATGCCACACCGCTGGCTGGCCAACGACGCCGCGACGACGGGCGCTGACTTCATCACAGATTATTCGGCTTTGCCGTTTCCGGCGAACAGTCTGGATTTGATGCTGTTGCCGCATTCGCTGGAGGTGGCGAGTGATCCGCATGCCGCGCTGCGCGAGGTTGAGCGGGTATTGGTGCCCGAAGGGCGCGTTGTGATTTGTGGTTTCAATCCGGTTTCGCTGTGGGCTTTGCGTCAACGCCGCGCACGCCTGTATCGGCGGCTCGGTTTGAGTCATCTGTTTTTGCCAGACGACGGCAAGTTCATTGGCTACTGGCGTTTGCGCGACTGGCTTGGTCTATTGGGTTTTGAGGTGGAAATCGGTCGCTTCGGCTGTTACCGACCGGCCATCTCCAACGAAAAATGGCTACAGCGTTTTAACTGGATGGACCCCATAGGCGCGCGTTGGTGGCCGATTTTCGGCGCTGTCTATTTTCTGGTGGCAGTCAAGCGTGTGCGCGCCATGACGCTGCTCAGCCCGGCCTGGAAGCCGGCCAGAATACCGGCGTCAGTGCCGGTTTCTGTAGCCAACAGTGAAACCCTGATGGGCACTTTAAACACCAAGAACAAAAGGACTTCTGATTGAATCTGATCGATATTTACACCGACGGTGCTTGCAAGGGCAATCCGGGGCCGGGTGGCTGGGGCGCGCTGCTCAAATCAGCGGACTCGCAAAAAGAGTTGTGCGGCGGTGCGCTGCTTACCACCAACAATCGCATGGAAATGACGGCGGTGATTGAGGCGCTTTCAGCTTTGAAACGTCCCTGCCATGTGCGGCTGCATGTGGACAGCCAATATGTGCTCAAAGGCATGACCGAGTGGCTGCCAGGCTGGAAGTCCCGCGGCTGGAAAACCGCCGCCAAGGCACCGGTCAAAAATGTGGACTTGTGGCAGTGGCTCGATGCGCTGGTCAGCAGCGCGGGCCACAAGATTGACTGGCACTGGGTCAAGGGCCATAACGGTCACCCCGGCAACGAGCGCGCCGATGAGTTGGCCAACCAGGGTGTTGAGCAGGCGTTGGAAAAACGTTAAGGAAACGCAGATTTATTCAACCCGTTCGGGCTGAGCCTGTCGAAGCCTTTGATCAGTCATTGATTTGTATAGGTGGCATTTCGACAAGCTCAATGCGAACGGATTTAATCTGCGTTTCCTTAATGCCTCAAATCACGTCTTCAAGCATCATCACATCCACTTCATCGCCCGCCGCAACGCTGCCCTGGTTGTGGTGCAGCACGATCAGGCCGTTGGCCTGCACCATCGAGCTGAGCACGCCCGAACCCTGGTTGCCGGTGGTCCTGACTTGCAGCGAGCCGTCGGCGGCACTGCTGACGATGCCGCGCTGGTACTCGGTGCGACCGGGCTTCTTGCGTATCGCCTCACTGCTATGGGCTTTGAGCAGCGGCGCTGGCGCTGCCGTGCTGCCCATCATTTTCAAAAGAGCCGGGCGCACAAAGGCCAGAAAAGTCACCATCACGGCCACCGGATTGCCAGGCAAGCCAAACAATACTGATTTGCCGATGCGCCCCACCGCCAGCGGCCGCCCCGGGCGCATGGCAATCTTCCAGAAAGCGACGTCGCCAAGCTGGTGCATCATGGCCTTGGTGTAATCGGCTTCGCCCACGCTGACACCACCGCTGGTAATGACAGCATCGGCCTGGCTTGCTGCCTGTTTGAAGGCGGCTTCCAGCAGTGCCGGCTGATCGCAGACCACGCCGAGGTCGATCACGTCGCAGCCCAGCCGTTGCAGCAATCCCGTCACGGTGAAGCGGTTGCTGTCGTAGACGGCACCCTCGCGCGGCGCTTGGCCCAGGCTCAAAATTTCGTCGCCGGTAGAGAAATAGGCGACCCGCAACTTGCGCCAGACCTTGATTTTCTCGATGCCCAAACTGGCCAGCAGCCCCAGCGCAGCGGGGGTGAGTAGTGCGCCTTTTTGCAGCGCTGGCTGACCTTGCATAAGGTCCTCGCCCTTCAGACGACGGTTGTCACCGGCGCGCAGCAAACCCGCAGGGATGGTGATGCCGGGCTCAGCCGCCGACCTCACCAGCTCTTGCGGCACCACGGTGTCAAGTCCCTTTGGCATCACGGCACCGGTCATGATCTTGATGCATTCACCGCCGGCCACCCGGCCTTGCCAGGCCTTGCCAGCCAGGGCGGTGCCGACGACTTTCAAGCTCAGTGCACTGGCGTTGGAGAGTTGCGCCCCGTCAAAGGCGTAGCCGTCCATGGCCGAGTTGTCATGCGGGGGCACGCTGATGGGCGAGATGATGTCGGCTGCCAGCACGCGTGCGAGCGCCTGAAAAAGGCTTGCTTCTTCTGCTTCGGTGACCGGCGCGACCAACTCCGACAAAAAAACATTGACCATGTCCGCACGCAGGGCCTGGGGGTCGTAGCCCTCCAGTTCAGCAGCAATTTGCGCTAGCGTTTTCACGTGGCGGCAAGCTCCAATTGATGCAGTTCTGCCAGCGTGTTGGTGTTGCAGAAAGCATTTGGATCATCGCCCGGTTGGTCAAACGGCACCAGCACCGTTTTGTGCCGGGCAGTCCAGGCGCCAATCTTGCGACCGCCATCATGCATGAATTTGATCAGGCTCTCCAACAAATCAACTCCCAGCAAACAGAACACCGGCTGCGCGCGAATTTGCACTTGGCCGTCAGGCCCGATTTCAGGCGCGCTGACCATGGCAATGTCGGCGTCTGCGCTCTGCAGCGCCTGCGCCAGCCGGGGCACCAGATCCAGCGGCAACAGCGGCGTGTCGCACGGTACCGTCACCAGGTAAGGCGTTTCACAACGCTCAAGCCCGGTTAAAAAACCCGCCAGCGGCCCGGCGTAGTCAGACAGGCCATCGGGCCAGACCGGTACGCCAAATGATTCATAAGCGGCCAGATTACGGTTGGCGTTGATCGAGATTTTCTCGACACCGCCCATTTGCAAGCGCTGCAGGATGTGCAGTGCCAGCGGCAGGCCGTTGAAGCTTTGCAGACCCTTGTCGGTGCCGCCCATGCGCAAGCCACGGCCACCGGCCAGAATCAGGCCGGTAATGTCATTCAGGTTGATCACTTCAGCCTCCGATGTAACTCATTTCAACGCGACGCATAACGCTGCCTGCATCCGCTGGCAAGGCACTGCGCTGCTCGGAGTAATGATCCGTGCGGCGCTGCCAGATGTGGTCGATGGCAGCGCCCAGATCAGCGTCTGTGCCATCAGCGCGGATCAGTGCGCGCAAGTCGTGACCGTGGGAGGCAAACAGGCACAGGTAGAGTTTGCCTTCGGTCGAAAGGCGGGCCCGGTTGCAGTCGCCGCAGAAGGCTTGCGTGACGCTGCTGATAAGGCCGATTTCACCCGCCGCCGGGTCGTGCCGACCCGCCGCGTCGGCATAGCCCCAGCGCGCCGCAGTTTCGCCCGGCTTGGTGGGATCGAGCGGCACCAATGGCAGCTCGTCGCCGATCAATTTGATCACTTCGCTCGACGCCAGCACCTCGTTCATGCGCCAGCCGTTGGTTGCGCCGACATCCATGTACTCGATCAAACGCAACACCATGCCGGAGCCTTTGAAGCGTCTGGCCATGGGTAATATTTCCTGCTCGTTGGTGCTGCGCTTGACCACCATGTTGATCTTGATCGGCCCCAGGCCCGCGTCCTGCGCCGCCTCAATACCAGCGAGTACCTCTGCGACCGGAAAATCGACGTCGTTCATGCGCCGAAACACCGCATCATCGAGGGCGTCCAGGCTGACCGTCACGCGTTGCAGACCGGCCGCCTTGAGCGCGTGCGCCTTGCGGGCCAGTAGCGCGCCATTGGTGGTGAGTGTGATGTCCAGGGCGCGACCCGCCGGGGTGCGCAGCGCTGCCAACTGCTCGATCAGCTGCTCAATGTTTTTGCGCAGCAGCGGCTCGCCGCCGGTCAAGCGAATCTTTTCGACGCCATGGGCCACGAATACCTTGGCAATCCGGGTGATTTCTTCAAACGACAACAACGCGGTGTGTGGCAAATAACGGTAGTTCTGGTCAAAAACCTGTTTCGGCATGCAGTAGTTGCAGCGGAAGTTGCAGCGGTCGGTGACACTGATGCGCAAATCACGCAAAGGCCGCTGGCGCGTATCGAGCAGCGGCAGCATGGGTGGTGTGTGCCGTTCAGTCATGGGAGTAGGTGTGCATCGGGTTCATGATCAGGTTTGATTCTGGCATGAATAAAAAGACCCGCATTGAGCGGGCCTATTTAAAGGATGCAATCCCGATCAAGCGCCGTGAATCTTCATCATCACCGGCACAATCAGGAGCGCTACGATGTTGATGATCTTGATCAACGGATTAATGGCCGGGCCCGCAGTGTCCTTGTAGGGATCGCCCACGGTGTCGCCAGTAACGGCAGCCTTGTGGGTTTCAGAGCCCTTGCCGCCAAAGTTGCCGTCCTCGATGTACTTCTTGGCATTGTCCCAGGCACCGCCACCGGTGCACATGGAGATGGCCACAAACAAGCCGGTCACGATGGTGCCCATCAGCAAGCCACCCAAAGCGGCCGGGCCAAGGATCAAGCCGACCAGAATCGGCACCACCACCGGCAGCAAGCTTGGAATCATCATTTCTTTAATAGCCGCCGTGGTCAGCATATCAACTGCCGTGCCGTACTCGGGTTTGGCCGTGCCTTCCATGATGCCTTTGATTTCCCTGAACTGGCGGCGAACTTCAACCACCACCGCACCGGCGGCGCGGCCAACGGCTTCCATCGCCATGGCACCAAACAAGTAAGGGATCAAACCACCGATGAATAGGCCGATGATGACCATCGGGTTGCTCAAGTCAAAGCTGATGTGCGAGCCATAAGCATCGAGCTTGTGGGTGTAGTCGGCAAACAGCACCAACGCTGCCAGACCGGCCGAGCCGATGGCATAGCCTTTGGTGACAGCCTTGGTAGTGTTGCCGACAGCGTCCAGCGGGTCGGTGATGTCGCGCACGCTCTTGGGCATTTCAGCCATCTCGGCAATGCCGCCGGCGTTGTCGGTGATCGGGCCATAAGCGTCCAGTGCGACCACGATGCCCGCCATGCTGAGCATGGAGGTGGCGGCAATCGCAATGCCATACAAACCGGCCAGGGCAAAGGCGCTATAGATGGCAACGCAGACAAATAGAACCGGCCAGGCGGTGGAACGCATCGAAACGCCCAGGCCGGCAATGATGTTGGTGCCGTGCCCGGTGGTGGAAGCTTGTGCAATGTGCTTCACCGGTGGATATTGGGTGCCGGTGTAGTACTCGGTAATCACCACCAGGGCGGCGGTCAAAATCAGGCCGACGGCGCAGGCACCGAACAGCCGCATTTGTGTGCCGGAGGCGCTGATCGCGTTGTCGGGGATCAGCCATTGGGTGACAAAGAAGAAAGCAATGAGTGACAAAACACCGGCGACCGCCAGACCTTTGTACAAGGCGGGCATCACATTCTTCATGCCCGGCGAGGCCTTGACGAAGAAACAGCCAATGATGGAAGCGACGATCGAGACCGCACCCAGCGCCAGCGGATATACCACCGCGCTCATGCCAGCCCCGGCCACCAGCAGGGCGCCGAGCACCATGGTGGCAATCAGCGTGACAGCGTAGGTTTCAAACAGGTCAGCAGCCATGCCGGCGCAGTCGCCGACGTTGTCGCCCACGTTGTCGGCAATCACCGCCGGGTTACGCGGGTCGTCTTCGGGAATACCGGCTTCGACCTTGCCCACCAGGTCGGCGCCGACGTCAGCGCCTTTGGTGAAAATGCCACCGCCCAAGCGGGCGAAGATGGAAATGAGGGAAGAGCCAAAAGCAAAGCCGATCAGCGGATTGAGCAACTGGGCCAGGTTTTTATCGGGCGTCAGGTTGCCGTTGCCCACCAGGAACCAGAAGAAACCGGTGACACCGAGCAAACCCAGGCCGACCACCAACATGCCGGTGATGGCACCGCCACGAAAGGCAACGTCAAGTGCCGGGCCAATGCCGCGGGTGGCCGCTTGCGCGGTGCGCACATTGGCACGCACCGAGACGTTCATGCCAATAAAGCCGCATGAGCCTGAGAGCACGGCACCAATGATGAAGCCAACGGCGCTCAAGCCATCCAGAAAAACACCGATCAAAATGGCCAGCACCACGCCAACGATGGCAATGGTCTTGTATTGCCGCGCCAGATAAGCGGCAGCGCCGGTTTGAATGGCGGCCGAAATTTCCTGCATGCGCGCATTGCCGGCATCCTGGGAAAGAATCCAGCTGCGCGCCCAAAAGCCGTAAGCCACGGCAATGAAGCCACAAACGAGCGCCAGAATCAGCGCCGAGTTGCTAGTCATAAAAATCTCCTGTCTGTTGTTTCGCGAGGTGGTGGTGCGACGCATTCGGCACCACCGCTGCGTTGCTTCCTCGTCGTGAAACACCAAGGCTTGATGCGGACGATTGGCCAACTACAGGACTGTACCGTAAAAAAAACCTGGTTTCGGAATTTGGGAAGTCTGAAAACGAGAAAAGTCAGGGTTAATCCCTAGTTTCACTGACTTGCCTCAATTTGGAGGAAGTGCCCGGTATCATGCCAGGAGATGACTTGGCGGCGCGCGTGTATCATGCCCCAACGCCCAGTTTCCAACACCATGACACTCAACATTTGCCTGGCCCAGCTCAACTTCGTGGTCGGCGACATGGTCGGCAATGCACAAAAAATCATAACTGCGGCACGCTCGGCCTATGCCGATGGCGTTCGTCTGCTGCTCACGCCCGAGCTCTCCATTTGCGGTTACGCCGCCGAAGACCTGTTTCTGCGCTCGGCTTTCATCGCTGCTTGTGATGAGGCCGTGGCCAGCGTGGCTGGGGCGCTGGCCGACCTGAAGGATCTGACGGTGGTGGTCGGGCATCCGAGCGGTGGCGACCAGCGAACGCGCTCGCTGGCGGTGCCAGGCCGCTTCAATGCCGCCAGCGTTTTGTGCGCCGGCGCAGTGGTCGCCCGCTACGCCAAACGTGAGCTGCCCAATTACCAGGTGTTTGACGAGCGCCGCTATTTCACGCCGGGGCGCGAGGTCTGCGTGTTTGAAGCCGGTGCTGACGGGCACAAAATCAAAGTGGGTTTGCTGATCTGTGAAGACGCCTGGTTTGAAGAACCAGCGCGCCTCACCAAAGCAGCGGGTGCCGAGTTGCTGGCCGTGATCAATGCCTCACCTTTTCATCTGGGCAAAGGCGATGAGCGTGAACAGATGATGCGCGAGCGCGTCAAGGCGTGCGGCTTGCCCCTGCTCTATGCCCATCTGGTCGGGGGGCAGGATGAAGTGGTGTTTGAGGGGCGCTCGTTTGCCCTGAATGCGGATGGTTCACTGGCGGCGCGTGCCCCAGGTTTTGAGGAATGCAAGTTGCTGGTACTGGCCACGCGTGTGCCGACGACGATTGGCTTGAGCGGTGCGGTGGCAGCATCGTGCTCAACGGATGCCGATCTTTGGGACGCGCTGGTGCTGGGCCTGCGCGACTACATTGGCAAGAATGGCTTTCCCAGTGTGATTCTGGGCCTGTCGGGCGGCATTGACTCGGCGCTGGTGCTGGCAATCGCCGTGGATGCTCTGGGTAAGGAGCGGGTGCGCGCCATCATGATGCCATCGCCCTTCACCGCCGACATCAGTTGGATCGACGCCGGGGACATGGCGTTGCGTCTGGGTGTGCGTTACGACGAAATTTCCATCGTGCCCGAGTTTGACGCCTTCAAAGCCTCGCTGGCGGAAGAATTCAAGGGCCGCTGCGAAGACACGACCGAGGAAAATATTCAGGCCCGCATTCGCGGCACCCTGCTGATGGCGTTGTCCAACAAATTTGGCAGCATCGTGCTCACCACCGGCAACAAGTCCGAGCTGGCAACCGGCTATTGCACACTTTATGGCGACATGGCGGGCGGCTTTGCCGTGATCAAGGACTTGGCCAAAACGACGGTATTCAGATTGGCGCACTGGCGCAATACCCATGATCCGTACGGCACTGGCACTGCGCCAATTCCAGAGCGCATCATCGCACGGCCACCGAGCGCTGAGTTGCGCGCCGATCAAACCGACCAGGACAGTTTGCCTGCGTATGAAATACTCGATGCGATTTTGGAGCGTTACATGGAGAACGACCAGAGTATCGAAGACATTGTTGCTGCGGGTTTTGCCCGAGCCGATGTCGAAAAAGTGACGCACCTGATCAAGGTCAACGAATACAAGCGCCGTCAGTCACCGGTGGGAATTCGTGTTACGCACCGCAGCTTTGGCAAGGATTGGCGTTATCCTATTACCAATAAATTTCGCGCCTGAAGATAAACATTTCGGTCATCGCGAGCGAAGCGTGGCGATCCATGGCCCCTGGATGGCCACGTCGCTGTGCTCCTCGCCATGACGAATTATTGGAAGCGCCCCAACGAAACGTGCAAACAGCCTAAAGGAACGTAAAAATGAAACAGATCACTGCCATTGTCAAACCCTTCAAACTCGAGGAAGTGCGTGAAGCGCTGGCCGAATGCGGCGTGACCGGTCTGACCGTCACCGAGGTCAAGGGTTTTGGCCGCCAGAAGGGTCACACCGAACTCTACCGGGGTGCCGAATATGTGGTGGACTTCCTGCCCAAAGTCAAAGTCGAAGTGGTGGTCAAAACCGTCGATGTGGAACGCTGTGTTGATGCCATCGTCAAGGCCGCCCATACTGGCAAGATTGGCGATGGCAAGATTTTTATCACCGCCGTGGAGCGGGTGGTGCGGATTCGCACCGGCGAGTTGGACGAGTCGGCGATTTGAATGCGTACGCCTGCATGTCGACTGGCACGGCAGGGTAAAATCAAAACGGGAGGTCTGACTGATCGCCCCCTTTTGGTTGGCGCGGGTGGCGAAATTGGTAGACGCACCTGGTTTAGGTCCAGACGCTGAAAGGCGTGCAGGTTCGATTCCTGTCCCGCGCACCATTTTTTTAACCTCGTGAGGCTTGGACTTTCAGCCGAATTGAGCCAAGCTCCCAGCCCTTGACGCGCAATTGGGCTTCAAGCGCTGGCACAAGCTGGCGAATTTTTGCCGCCGCCGCGTTGTTGTCCAGAATCAGACACCACACGGCTCCTTCAATCGGGCCGGCTTTGACGGCAGGACGCAGAGGTGCCGGAATCAGGGATTCAATCGCCTTGAGCCGCTCCACCGAATCACGGCTCAACTCAATCAGTCTCGCCAGCGTGGGCGAATCCTGACTGGCCTGTAGCAGTGTGAGCGGATGATGACGGCGGTTCATGGACGGTTTGTTGCGGAACTATTGGAATGCAATTGATTATCGCGGATGCCTGTCCAGTCAAAGGTAAAATGAGCCCATCAGGTTTCTCAGCGCTGCGTCTGCCACCCAACGGTTGTGATGCGTGCGAGCGACCCCATTTCATCCAGATTAGAAAAAGGATTGCACTGTCTTGTTGGCTCTGGTAATAGCAGGCTGACGGGTCCGTCTTGCATTCATGGCCACCAATATTCTTACCAAAATCTTCGGCAGTCGCAACGACCGCCTGCTCAAACAATACCGCAAAGATGCGGTGCGTATCAATGCGCTGGAGGCCGGGCTCGAAAAGCTTTCCGACGACGCCTTGCGCGGCAAAACTGACGAATTCAAGGAACGAATCAGCAAGGGCGAGTCACTCGATACCCTATTGCCCGAAGCGTTTGCGGTGGTGCGTGAGGGCTCCAAGCGCGTCATGAAAATGCGTCATTTCGACGTGCAGTTGCTCGGTGGCATGTCGCTGCACAACGGCAAGATTTCCGAAATGGGCACGGGCGAGGGCAAGACCCTCACCGCCACCATGCCGGTCTATCTCAATGCCCTGTCGGGCAAGGGCGTGCACGTGGTTACGGTCAACGACTACCTGGCCAATCGCGACGCACAGTGGATGGGCAAGCTGTACAACTTTTTGGGCATGACGGTCGGCATCAATCTGCCCAACATGGCGCGCGAGGAGAAGCAGGCGGCCTACCGCAGCGACATCACCTACGGCACCAATAACGAATTTGGCTTTGATTATCTGCGCGACAACATGGTCTATGAAGCAGGTGACCGGGTGCAGCGCGGCCTCAATTACGCCATTGTCGATGAGGTCGATTCCATCCT
>Ga0209638_1001121_pt1 | contig 17227 bp, 18 predicted proteins | sample BarGraNGADG00211_FD_184490 | JGI IMG/M metagenome (GOLD analysis project Ga0209638, IMG submission 184490) | Arctic peat soil microbial communities from Barrow, Alaska - Barrow Graham LP Ref core NGADG0002-211 (SPAdes) (version 2) | ecosystem: Environmental > Terrestrial > Soil > Wetlands > Peat...
GTAGCCACGTCGGCGCAGGCTGCAGCACGGCCGTTGCGCCCGGGCGACGTCGCGCTGCTCAAGCGCTCGGCGACGGCGGAGGAACTGGTCGCGCAAGCGGTCGCAAAGCGCCTGACGCGGCTATCGCCCGTCGTGCGCTGCGGAGACCTCGGCATCGACGTGCCCGCCGGCATGCTCGTGAGCGGCGTCACGCTGCTGCCGCCCCGCGGGCCGGCGACGTACTTCTTGATGCAGCCCGAGATGTGCAACTACCTCTCCTGGTTCCGGCAGGATCCGGAGCGCTACGACCCGACGGCGTGCGCGGACAGCGCCTGCCTCGACGCTGCCTCGACGGCCGCCTTCGCCTTGGCCACCGTCGCGCACGAGTCGTACCACGTGCTCGGCTACCGGCTCGAGAAGCAGGTGGAGTGCTACGGCATGCAGTCGATCTGGTTCGTCGCCACGAGCCTCGGCGCGTCCGTTGCCGAAGGCCAGCGCATCGCGGCGTACTACTGGCGGACGACGTACGCGGAGCGCCGGCTGTCGACTCCCACGTACTGGTCGGCCGACTGCCGGGACGGCGGCAAGTACGACCTGCGCGCCGCCAGTCACGCCTGGCCGAGTTAGCTGCTAGCCCGAGAAACGACGAGGGGGGCCGAAGCCCCCCTGCCGTACGACGATGAGCGGTTTTCCTAGCGAACGTTGCCGATGAGCTTCCCGAACGGCGCCCAGTCGCCGGTCGCGCCGCCGGCCCACTTGATCATGATCTCCTGCTCGATCGGGAAGTTGTCCTTCGCCGACGTCTGCAGCTTGATCCCCGGGTACACGAACGGGTTGCCACCGGTGTTGAGGCTCTTCAGCGCCTTCAACAGGCCCGCCCGCGTCGGCGTGTTGCCTGCGTGCTGGAGCGCGTAGACGAACGTCCACGCCGAGCCGAACCCGTACATGACGTTCCCGTCGCCCCTCTGGAAGCTGGGCAGCAGCGAGGGCGCGTACTGGTTGATGATCGAGGTCGCGAGCTTGACCCCCGCGAGGCTCGTCTGCGTTGTCGAGCTCGCGAGATACGTCGTCGAGATGACGCCGTTGACCGATGCGCCGGCCGCAGCGGCCGCCAGCAGGAACAGCCGGTTTGCCGAGACGTTGTTGATGAACGTCGCGGTGGGCGTCCAGCCGACCTTCGCAGCGGTGACGAGCGCCGTGATCGTCGGCGTCGGCGTCGCGAAGACGACGAACGTATCGGCGCCCTTGCTCTTCAGCGCGAGAATCTGCTGCGTGAGGCTCGGGTTCGTGACGTCGTACGACTCGGCATCGACGATGTTGGTCTTCTTGGCGCCGAGACCGACGCGCAGCCCCGCGTAGTAGTTCCGGCCGTAGGAGTCTGCCTGATAGAGCACGCCGATCTTCGCGTTCGGCATGTTCGCCACGATGTACCGGCCGTAGGCCTTCGCCTCGCCGGGGTAGTCGGGCTGCCAGCCGGTCGTCCACGGGTACTTCTTGGTGGAGAAGCCCCAGTAGGAGTCACCGGTCGCGAGCAGGACCTGCGGCACCTTCTTGCTGTTCAGATAGCCCCAGGTCGCGAGGCCCGGCGCGGTGCCGAGGCTCCCGTAGACGGCGAAGACGTTGTTCTGCTCGACGAGCTGCTGCGCGAGCGGCACCGTCTTCGACGGGTCGTACCCGTCGTCGAGAATGGTGAAGTCGATCTTGCGCCCGTTGACGCCGCCGTGGTCGTTGACGTATTCGAAGTACGCCTTCTCGGCCGCAGGAATCGTCTTGTAGAGCGACGCCGGCCCCGTGAGCGGGAACGTGCCGCCGATCTTGATCGAGGACGAGGTGACGCCCGGATCCAAGCGCTGCGCGCCGGCTGCGGCCGAGACCGCGATGCCTGCGACGATCGCAGCCCCGGCGAACATCGCCAGGATTCTGCCCTTCATACCCATCCGTACCCTCCATGACGTTGGGATTGGCCCCGGGTTCGAGACGACCGAGGCTGAGGAGTATGACGTCCTCGGATCCGATTAGATAGTGGGAATTGAATCGCGAGTCAAGTCCGGACCGGACTGGGAACCGGTCAGGAGCGGGCGTGCCGGCGGCGGCCGACGGCGGCGAAGAGGCCCACGACGCCGTTCGGCAGCAGCAGCATGATCAGGATCACGATCAGTCCGAAGACGACGTCCTGGCCGTGCGCCGAGCCGATCAGCGGCGCGCTCGCCGAGATCGTAGGCAGCAGCCCGACGAAGGCGGCGCCCGCGAGGACGCCCCAGAGGGAGCCGAAGCCGGCGACCGCGGCCCCGATCAGGAGCTGGAGCGAGAGGGTGACCCCGAACTCCTGCGGCTGCGCGAAGCCGTTGGTCGCGATCACGTAGAGCGAGCCGGCGACCCCCGCGTAGGCCGCCGAGACGCCGAACGCGAGGGTCTTGTAGATCGGGAGCGAGACACCCGAGGAGGCGGCGGCGACCGGGCTGTCGCGCGTCGCGCGGAAGGCGCGCCCGATCCTCCCGCGGAGCAGGAGCCACGCGAGCACGAGGCTGATTCCGGCGCAGATCCAGCCGACGACGTAGAGCTTCAGGTGGCTGAACGACGTGTCGGTCTGGGTGCCGTTGCTTCCGCCCGTGAACTTGGAGAACTTGAGCGCGAGTTGCGGCACCGAGACCGCGAAGGCGAAGGTCGCGAGCGCGAGGTAGACACCCGAGAGCCGGAGCGCCGGCAGGCCGACGAGGAGACCGACGACGAAGCTGATCGCGAGCGCGATCGGCAGCGTCAGCAGCAGATTCATGTGGTGGTCGTGCGAGAGGATGGCGGTCGTGTAGCCGCCGATCGCCATGAACGCGCCGTGGCCGATCGAGATCTGCCCGGTGTAGCCCGTCAGGATGTTCAGGCCGAGGATCGCGATGAAGTAGATCGCGACGCGCGCGGCCAGGCCCTGGTGGTAGCCGTCGAGCGCAGACGGCAGGAGCCCGATCGCGACCACGGTCGCGGCGATGACGATCAGCCGGGAATGACGCCCCGCCCTCATACGCGTCTCACCTGCGTTCGGCCGAGCAGTCCGGTCGGCTTCACGACGAGCACGATGAGGAGGACCGCGAACGCGGCGGGCAGCCGCAGCTCCGAGGTGACGAAATGCACGTACTGCCCGACGAGGTTGAGGAACACGCCGAGCAGGACGCCGCCGATGACGGCGCCTGCCGGGCTCTCGAGCCCGCCGAGCACCGCGGCGGCGAAGGCGTAGATCAGGATCGCCTGCATCATCGTCGGCTGGAGAAACTGCGTCGGCTCGGTCATCAGGCCCGCAACCGCCCCGAGCACCGACGCGAGCCCCCAGCCGATCGCGAGCATCCAGTTCACCCGGATGCCGACGAGCGCGGCGGCGGCGGGACGCAGCGCGGCCGCGCGCATCGCGAGCCCGAGCTTCGTGAACTGGAAGAGCACCCACAGCAGGATCACGGAGAGGATCGAGACGAGCAGGACGCCGAGATCCTGGCGCGCGAAGGCGACGCTCCCGGCGTGGTAGACCTGGTTGCCGAACGGAGCGGCCATGAACTTGAGGTCGGCGCCCCAGATCCAGGTGACGATCCCGTCGGTGAGGATGAAGAGACCGACGGTGACGATCACGACGGCGATCACCGACCGGTGCTGCACGGGGCGGATCACGGTGAGCTGCACGACGACGCCGAACACGAACGCGATCGCGAGCGTCAGCGTGAACGCCAGCCAGTACGAGAGGCCCCACAGCGTCAGTTGGTAGCCGACGTAGGTCATCGCCATCCCCATCTCGCCCTGGGCGAAGTTGATCACCTCGGTCGCGCGGTAGATGAGGACGAGCGCGAGCGCCAGGCTCCCGAAGACCGCTCCCTGCGCGAGGCCCGCCACCGTCTGCTGGGCGAAGATGCTGCTCGAGAGCGAGCCGACGACCAGGAAGATCGCGACGGCGACGAGCGCTCCAACGATCGGAAGCGACACGCCGGCGCCGACGGTGCTCTTGCGCCTCTGCGCGACGACTCCGAGCTTGCGGGCGAGGGCGCTCATCAGTACCCCAGGTAGCTCCTGCGCACGGATTCGTGCTGCTGCAACTCGGTGCTCGGCCCGGACAGCGCGACGCGGCCGACCTCGAGCACGTACGCCTTCTGCGCGAGCTGAAGCGCGATGTGCGCGTTCTGCTCGACGACGAGCACGGTGAGGCCTTCGACGTCGTTCAGGTCCTTGATGATGCGGAAGATCTCCGTGACGAGCTTCGGCGCGAGACCGAGGGACGGCTCGTCGAGCAGGAGCAGCCGGGGGCGCTGCATGAGTGCACGAGCGAGGGCGAGCATCTGCTGCTCGCCGCCGCTGAGCGTGCCGGACTGTTGGTCGCGGCGCTCGTCGATCCACGGGAAGTGGGCTGATACCCGGGCGAGGTCGTCCTTGATGGAGCCGCGGCGTGTGTACGCGCCGAGCCGCAGGTTCTCCCAGACGGTGAGCTCGGCAAACGTCCCGCGGCCCTCGGGCACATGCGCGATGCCGAGCCGGGCCACGTCGTCGGGCCCGCCTCGGCCGACGGACTTTCCGGCAAAACGGATGCTGCCCTCGCGACGGACGCTGTTCGAGATCGCGCGCAGCGTCGTCGTCTTGCCCGCGCCGTTCGCGCCGAGGACGGCGACGATCTGGCCCTCGTCGACCTCGAGCGACACACCGTGCAGCGCCTGCACGGGCCCGTAGCGCGCGCGGACGTTCTCGAGCTCGAGCAGCGCCGCCACTATGCCGTCGCCTCGAGCTCGCCGCCGAGGTACGCCTCGATCACCTTGGGATCGCGCTGGACGGTCTCGGGTGGCCCGCTTGCGATCGTGCGGCCGAAGTTCAGCACGTGCACGTGGTCGGAGATCCTCATCACGAGGTTCATGTGGTGCTCGACGAGCAGGATCGTGAGCTTCAGATCGTCGCGGAGGCGCGTGATGAACGAGGCGAGCGCCTCGACCTCCTCGTGATTCAGCCCGCCGGCCGGCTCGTCGAGGAGCAACAGGCGCGGCTTCGAGACGAGTGCGCGGGCGAGCTCGACGCGCTTGAGCGTGCCGAACGGCAGTCCGGCGGCTTGATTGCGCGCGTGCTTCGCAATCCCGACCAGCTCGAGCGTCTCGAGCGCGCGTTCGCGCAGCGCGTGCTCCGGCTGGAAGCGCGAGACGGTGTGCGCGCCGACGAGCACGTTCTCGAGCACCGTCATGTTCGGAAAGAGCTCGACGTTCTGGAATGTCCGCGCGATGCCCAGCTTGATCACGCGGCTCGCAGGCGTGTGCATGAGCGAGTGACCGTCGAAGAGCACGTCACCGGAGTCGACGCGGTACAGGCGCGTGATCACGTTGAACGCGGTCGTCTTGCCCGCGCCGTTCGGTCCGATCAGACCCGCGATCGTGCCCTCGACCACGTCGAGTGATACGTCGTCCAGCGCGACGATGCCGCCGAAGCGAAGTGACGCATGCTCGAGAGAGAGGAGACCCATCCGGACCGGCCCCAACCCTACGGAATCGGGCGGCGGCGGGATAGGGCTACTGCGTCTTTCGGGTCCGGGAGGCGAGATACTCCTCCCAGAGGTGCTCCATCGTCGTCGTGCGCGGGGCGTCGACATGGCCCGGGTCATAGGCCGTGTGGTTGACGGCGCGGACGATCGAGGCGCCGTCGGCCGCGACGTCGATGATGTTGATGCACGCGGGCGACTGCTCGAACCCGCCGAGGAAGACCCGCTCACCGGTGAGGGCGTGGCCGAGGATCGCGCGATTGACTCCACCGTGCAGAATCAGGAGCAGTACGTCCCAACCGGCATCCGCAAGCAGCGTGTCGAGCTCGGGCAGCACTCGGTCGAAGAGCGCGTCGACCGACTCTCCGCCGAGGAAGCGCGTGTCGAGGGGAACGACGCCGCGGAATGCGGTCTCCATCAGCTCCTGCACCGTCTCGGGGGCGAGGCCGCGCAGCTCGCCGCTCTCGATCTCGCGCAGGCCGTAGCGCGCCTCCGGCTCGATCCCGGGCGCGACGATGGACGCCGTCTCGAGCGTGCGCACGAGGCCGCTTGTGACAACCCGGTCGAACGTGACCTCGGCGAGCGCAGCCGCGGCGGCAGCGGCCTGGCGTCGCCCGTCCTCCGTGAGCACGACCTGCTCCGGGTCGAGTGTTCCGAAGTAGCGCACCTGTGCGTGCCGCATCAGGTAGATGCGACGGCGCTCACTCACGTCGCGCGAAGTGAGCGGCCGCCCGCGGCCTGCATGCCCGCCATCATCCCCGGCGGCGCAGCCCCATCCGGGAAGCGGGCGACGAGCTCGCCGAGCAGCGCGTCGGCGTCCCACTTGTCGCCGCTCTCGAAGAGCTCGCCGGGGCTCCAGCCCTGGAGGGCGTTGATCGCGCCGCCCCAGACGTGGAACACCTGGCCGGTGATGCGCTGCGCATCGTCGGCGCTGAGCGCGACGACGAGCGGCGACATGTTCGACGGGTCGAGCGGATCGAAGCCCTCCTTGGGGGCGACCATGTCGAACGTCTCCTCGGTCATGCGCGTGCGCGCGTTCGGAGCGAGGCAGTTGACCGTGACGCCGTAACGCTCGAGCTCCTGCGCGACGATGAGCGTGAACCCGGCGATGCCGGCCTTCGCGGCGCCGTAGTTCGCTTGGCCGATGTTGCCGAAGACGCCCGACGGGCTCGACGTGTTGATCACGCGGCCTCGCACCTCGTCGCCTGCCTTCGAGCGCTCGCGCCAGTAGGCGGCGGCGTGGCGCGTCGGCGCGAAGTGTCCCTTGAGGTGGACGGCGATCACGCTGTCCCACTCTTCCTCGGTCATGTTCACGAGCATCCGGTCGCGGAGGATCCCGGCGTTGTTGACAAGGATGTCCAGGCGTCCGAACGTGTCGACGGCGGTCTGCACGAGCTCGCCCGCCTCCGCGAAGTCGGCGACGTTGGCGCCGTTCGCGACAGCTTCGCCGCCGGCGGCCTCGATCTCCTGCACGACCTGCTGCGCGGGCGAGAGGTCGTTCCCTTCGCCGGCCAGCGAGCCGCCGAGGTCGTTGACGACGAGCTTGGCGCCGGCCTGCGCGAGGGCGAGCGCGTGCGCCCGTCCGATCCCGCGCCCCGCACCCGTGACGATTGCGATCTTCCCCGTGAGATTCGGCATCTGAAGCAGAATACGTGCATGGACTTCACGCTCACCCCCGAACAGGAGCTGATCCGCCGCTCAGCCCGCGAGTTCTGCGATCGGGAGATCGTTCCGAACGCCCGGGACTGGGACCGCAGCGAGCGCATGGACGAGGGAATCGTCCCCAAGCTGGCCGAGATCGGCTTCCTCGGCTGCGCGCTGCCCGAGGAGTACGGCGGCATGGGTCTCGACACGATCTCGTACTGCCTCGTGATGGAGGAGCTCGGGCGTGCCGACTCGTCGGTGCGCGGCATCGTCTCGGTGAACAACGGCCTGGCGGGCAAGACGATCGCCAAGTGGGGGACGGACGAGCAGAAGCGACAGTGGCTGCCGCGAATGGCGTCGGGCGAGGCGCTCGGCTGCTATGGGCTGACGGAGCCGGGATCTGGATCGGATCCCGCGTCGCTCGTGACGCGCGCGACACGCGACGGCGGCGACTGGGTGATCGACGGCTCGAAGATCTTCATCACGCTCGGCTCATGGGCCGGCGTCGCGCTCGTCTTTGCGCGCAGCGGCGGCGAGGGGCCGCGTGGCATCACGTGCTTCCTCGTGCCGACGGACTCGCCGGGATTCAGCGCGCGCAAGATCGACGGCAAGCTCGGGCTGCGCGCGCAGGACACCGCAGAGCTCTTCTTCGACGGGGTGCGCGTCCCGGACTCGGCGCGACTCGGTGACGAAGGCGTGGGCTTCAAGGTCGCGATGTCGGCGCTCGACAACGGGCGTATCTCGCTCGCGGCGGGAGCGGTGGGCCTCGGCCAGGCTTGTGTCGATGCGTCCGTCGCCTACGCATCCGAGCGGAGGCAGTTTGGCAAGCAACTCGCGCAGTTCCAGCTCATCCAGGAGCTGATCGCCGAGATGGCCGTCGAGACCGAGGCCGCGCGGATGCTGGCGTGGCGGGCGGCCGCTCTCGCGGACCGCGGCGAGTCGTACACGCTCGCCGCGTCGCAGGCGAAGTACTACGCGAGCGAGGTCGCGGTGCGGGCGGCGAACGCGGCGCTCCAGGTGCACGGCGGTTACGGCTATGTCGACGAATTTCCGGTCGCGCGCTACCTGCGCGACGCCCGTGTGCTGACGCTCTACGAGGGCACGAGCCAGATCCAGAAGCTGCTCATCGGCCGAGCCCTGACCGGCGAGAGCGCGTTCGTCTAGCCGTTTGCTCCAGGGCCAACTTTGTGCGCCATGGCGCTGCGCTCGAGCCGCTTAGCCGGACTTGAGCGTCTTGATATACGTGGCGAGCGCCGCGAGCTGGTCGTTCGGGATGATCCCGCCCCAGTGCGGCATGCTGACGATCGGCGCACGGCCGATCACGCTGCCCGACCGGATCACGTCGATGATCTTCTGATCGGTGTTGAACTGTGACCGGAAGTCGGCGCCCGAGAGCGGCGGGATCGTCTTGTCGGGTGACTGTGGGTTCGGCACGCCGCCGAGGCCGTTCGGCCCGTGGCAGTTGATGCAGCCGAAGCGCACGTAGAGGACTGAGCCGGCGACGGCAGCGCCCTGGCCCTGCGGGATCGGCGGGGGATCTGCGGTCGGCACCTTGGGCAGCCCGGCACGGAGGTAGGAGATGAGGTCGGTGACCTGCTGCGCCGAGATCACTTGCCCCCACACGGGCATGTACGGCTTCGTCGGGTCCTTCGACGCGCCGAGCCCGTGGTCGATGATCGTGCGAAGCTGGGCCGGCTGGAGCTTCGTCGCAACGGTCTTGAGTGCGGGCACGTCGGGCGAGACGCCGCCCTTGCCCTGCTCGCCGTGGCACTGGGCGCACGCGAACTGGACGAAGATGTGTGCACCGGCTGCAACGTGCGGGTCGAACGTCGCCGTCGAGGCGGCGCTCACCGTCCCGGAGGCCTTCTCGTGCGTGTTGTGCCCGACGATCCAGCCGACGAAGCCGGTGACGAACATCAGCCCCAGGACGAGCAGGATGATCGCTGCCTCAGCGGTGTGTGCGGCGATGGAGGAGCGCTTGCGAGTGATGCGGGGACGATACGCCTTTTCTCGCGCCCGTGCCAGACGTTCCGCCTAGCGGTACCGCTCGAGGAACTGCGGTGACGCGATGCGCAGACGCGCCTCGACGCTTGCCTGCACCCGGGGCAGCGCGTCGTGTGGGACGTCGTCAGCGCGGATCATCCGCGCGAGCTCGCGCAGCTCGGAGTCGTCCTCGACCGGTAACTCGGCGAGCTCGCGGTAGACGATTCCGAGCGCGTTCATCGCGACGAGCATCCGGAAGCGCAGCCGCGGATCGGTGAGCGTCGGCAGGACCTCGCCGCCGAGGAACTCGAGGATCGCCTCGGTCAGCTCCTGCGCAGTGGGCCGCTCGCTCATGCGTTCGCCCGCTCGAGCAGGTGGCAGATCTCGTACTCGACCTCGGCCGACAAACGGCCGAGGATCGCGAGCTCGACGCTGCGATCGCGTCCGCTCAGGTGGCGCTGCGCCTGGGTCAGCGTTCCGATCGCCCAGGCGACGTTGCCCGCGAGCTCCCAGTAGTCGAGCTCCTCGGGCCGCACGTCGAGGCCGGTCAGCTCGTTGTAGCGCTCGACGAACGGCTCGACGTCGCCGATCCCACCAAGGCGTTTCTCCGGCACGCCGAAGCGCCACGCACGCACCAGCGAGAACGCCATGTCGCGCACCGGATCGTCGAGATGGGCGAACTCCCAGTCGAGCACGCCGACGAGCCCTTCCGGGTCGACGACGACGTTGCCGACCCGGTAGTCGCCGTGATTCACGACGGCGGGCCGCTCGGTCGGGCGGTTCTCGCGCAGCCACCAGAGCCCGAGCTCGATCGCGGGGTGCGGCTCGTCGACCTCGTCGAGCTCCTCGACCATCCGCTCGAGCCGGGCTTCGGGCAGGAACGGCAGCCGTTCTGCGGGGATCGCGTGGATCTTTGCCAGCTCCTCCGCCAGCTGTACGGGAAGCCGCTCGCGCGCCGTCGCGAGCTCCTCTTTCTGCACGATGCGGCGCCCAATCGTGTCGCCTTCGAGTCGCTCCATCGCGAATGCCTCGCGGCCGGCGAGGTCGGCGATGTATCCGTAGGGCCGCGGCACCTTCACGCCGGCCTCGAACGCCGCCTCGATCACTTCGTACTCCTGGGCGAGCGTCAGCGTGTGGTGATGCATCACGGTGACCGCGGCGCGCCGCACGAGCAGCCGCTCGCCGCCGGCATCGACCGCCCACGCCTCCTTTGAGGCCCCACCGGCGAGCAGCACCGGCTCGGAGATCTCGACCGTGCGGCCGAGCAACTCCGAGAGGCCGGCCTCGAACGCGTCCTTCATCACTGTGCGATCATTGCTGCACATGGAGACGGTTGTCATCCCGGACCTCGTTGCCGAGCGCCGGGAGCGGGTGCGCTCCTTCATGGAGCAGCACGTCTATCCGAACGAGCGCGCCCTCATGGCGGAGGACGAACGGGCCGACGCGCTGATCGTGGAGCTCCAGCAGAAGGCGAGGGACGCAGGCCTCTGGGCGCCGCACCTCCCGCCGGAGGCCGGCGGCAGCGGCAGCGGCTTCATCGAGTACGCGTATCTGAACGAGGAGATCGGTCGCAGCTTCATCGCGCAGCTCATCTTCGGCTGCCAGGCGCCCGACGCAGGCAACGGCGAGATCCTCCACCACTTCGGCACCCCCGAGCAGAAGGAGCAGTTCCTCGTTCCGCTCGTGGCCGGCGAGACCCGTTCCTTCTTCGGGATGACCGAGCCGGAGAACGCCGGCTCCGATCCGACGAACCTCGACAGTCGCGCGGTGCGCGACGGCGACGAGTGGGTGATCAACGCGCACAAGTGGTTCTCGTCGGCCGCGGACGGCGCCGGCTTCGGGATCCTCATGGCGGTCACCGAACCCGACGCGGCGCCGCACAAGCGGGCGTCGATGATCATCGTTCCGACCGACACGCCGGGCTACGAGCTCGTGCGGAAGGTCCCGGTGATGGGCCACGAGGGTCACGGCTGGGCAACGCACTGCGAGACGCGCTGGACGGACGCGCGCGTCCCGGTGACGAACACGCTCGGTGCGCCCGGCGACGGCTTCAAGCTCGCGCAGAAGCGCCTCGGTCCCGGCCGCATCCATCACGTGATGCGCTGGCTCGGGCAGATGCAGCGCGCGTTCGAGCTGATGTGCTCGTACTCGCTCGAGCGCAAGGTCGGCGGCGAGCCCCTCGCCGACAAGCAGACGATCCAGAACTGGATCGCCGAGTCGGCCGCAGAGATCCAGGCGTGCCGGCTGATGACGCTACAGACCGCGCACCGGCTCGACGAGGGAGACGAGGCGCGCGTCGAGGTGTCGCTGATCAAGTTCTACGCCGCGAAGGTGCTGCACGACGTGATCGATCGCTCGATACAGGTGCACGGCGGTCTCGGCGTAACCGACGACACGCCGCTCGCCGTGATGTACCGCATGGCGCGCGGCGCGCGAATCTACGACGGCGCGGACGAGGTGCACAAGATGGTCGTTGCGCGCCGGATCCTGCGTTCGTTCGAGAACGGCGGCACCTGGCGCTTCACGTAGAAGTCGAAGGCGAGCACGTGCGCCTCGAGCCGCTCGAAGCCCGGCACGAGGAACCGCTGTGGGAGGTCGCCCAGGACGAGCGCATCTGGCGCTGGATGAGAGTGCGCGCCGACGAGAGCCGCGAAGCGTTCCACGAGTGGTTCGAAACGATGGGCGCGAGCGGGACGTTCCCGTTCGCCGTGCTCGTCGACGACGCACCGCTGGGCCACACGAGCTACCTCAACGTGCGCGAGGCCGACCGTGTGGTGGAGATCGGGAACACGTGGCTCGCGCCCCAGGCGTGGGGGACGAGCGCGAACACGGAGGCGAAGCTGCTGCTCCTCCGGCACGCGTTCGAAGACGAAGGATTCCTGCGCGTCGAGTTCAAGACCGACGCGAACAACGAGCGCTCTCGTGCGGCGCTCGCCGCGCTGCCGGCGGAGCTCGAAGGCGTCTTCCGCAAGCACATGCTCGTGCGCGGCGGGGAGCGGCGCGACTCCGCGTGGTACAGCGTGATCGACGACGATTGGCCGGCGGTCAGAGCGGCGCTACGTGAGCGGCTCGCGCGCGATGCGCGGTAGCCGCGCGCTCCACAGCGAGAGGAGAGCGAGGCCGACCAGCGCAGGAGCCTCGATGCCGACCATGTAGTAGCCGCTGTCCAGCGGATCGAGCAGGAGCCGAACGAGCACGACGACACCCGGCACGAGCCAGAGGACGTGGGGCGAGCGCCGGGCGAGGCGCGCGAGCACGACTCCTCCGGTGAGTGCGCAGCCGCCCTGCAGGATGCGCAGCGGCCAGCCGATCGACGTCCCTGCGGCCACGAAGTGCGACAGGAGCGACGTGTCGGAGACGTGCCATTGGTAGGAGCCCATGGCGAACTGGTGCTCGAGGATGAAGGGGAGGTACAAGGCGGCTGCGACTCCTGCGGCGAGCGCCGCGGCCGGCAGGGCCGAGCGGAATCGCGGCGCGAGCGCGAGCACTGCGATCCCGAGGATGCCCCACGTCTCGAAGCCGGCGCTCAGGCCGACGAGCACGGCGGCGCTCAGCGTCTTCCCGCGGTGAGCCTTGCTCGCCGCGAGAATCCAGAGCAGCGGGAGGAGTGCATCCGCCGGGTGGCCCGAGTCGATGCCGCTGCTCGTCAGGCCGGTGAGGATCGAGAGAAGCCCGATCAGCATCAGGACCTGCGGGTCTCGGACGCCGACCGAACGCACCGCCGCGACGACGAGGAGAGCCAGCGCCGGTGCGATGACGAAGCCGACCCAGTGCCCGAGCGATCCGAACAGCACGAGCTGGAGCGGCCCGACCTGGACCACCGGATCGGCGAACGTGTGGCTCCAGCTCCCGGAAAGCAGCCCCTGGCCGGCCCTGTGGAAGAGGTCGAAGTCGCCGCTCGCAGGCGGCGCGAGCGCGGCGGCGCAGGCCGCAGGCAGAAGCCAGGGAAGGTATCGCTTCACCTGCCGGTTATCGGCTGTTACGGGCTGGTGCTTGAACCCTCCCGCCGCACGATCTGGGTGCAGCGGGAGGACGCCAGGAGGTTGCCCTCGCCGTCGTAGAGCTCCGCGCAGCAGAAGGCGACGCGGCGGTTGCGCTGGACGACCCGTCCTTCGGCCCGCAGCGTCCCCGGCATCGCCGAGCGCATGAACTCGACGTGCAGGTCGGCGGTGAGGAAGCTCTCGTCCTCGTCGAGGACCGACCAGCAGGCGCCGCCCATCGCGGTGTCGAGGAGGGTTGTGACCATGCCGCCGTGCACGATCGGGCCCGAGGGGCCGTGGAAGCAGTACTCCGGCGTCGCGTCCCACTCGATCACCGCCATGCCGTCGCCCTGCGAGACCGAGCGGTAGCCGAGCGTCAGCCAGATGTGCGGTGCGGGGAGATCGCCGCCCCAGGCGCGGCGGAGCCTGGGGCTCACTGTCTCTCCATCAGCGGGGCCCCGGGATGTGCGGGAAGCGGAACTGGAGGATGCGGTTCGGCTGCACCACCCATGCGCCGCCCGTCTCCTCGTCGTTCAGCGCGTGCAGGGCTGCCTCCGCGACGAACGACGGGTCCATCAGCGGCACGTCGAGGACGCCGCGCAGCTCGTCGGGGACGATGCCGGTGTCTGTGTAGCCAGGGCAGAGCGCGTTGATGCGGATGCGCTGCGCCGCGAGCTGCGGCGCGACGCTTCGCACGAAGCCGATGACCGCATGCTTCGTCAGCGCGTAGATCGGGTCCATCGGTGTGGCGGTGAGGCCCGCCAGGGACGCTGTCGCGACGATCGAGCCGCCGTTGGGCATCAGCCGCGACGCGAGCTCGCGCACGCCGTAGACGACCCCGTCCATGTTCGCGCGCACCGCGCGCCGGTACAGCTCGTCCGTCAGCGCGGCGATGGAGCTCTCGCCGGTGATGACGCCGGCGTTGAGGAATGCCGCGTCGTACTCGCCCTCGAGCGCGCGCCATGCGGCACTATCGCCGACGTCGAACTCCGGCAGATCGAGCGCCGTGATCTCGGCGTCGCCGAGTGCGGCCGCAAACGCGAGGCCGAGCCCTCCGCGTCCGCCCGTGATCAAGACCTTCACGGGGTCAGCACCACCTTGCCGACGCTCCGCCGCGATTCGACGAGCTCGTGCGCCTGCTCGACCTGGTCGAGCGGCAGCTCCGCTCCGACGAGCGGCCGCAGCGCGCCCGTATGCCAGAGGCCGAGGAGCTCGCCGACGGCCGTACCGACGACCTCGGGCTCGAAGCGCAGCAGCCGGCCGAGGTAGAAGCCGTACAGGCCGACGTTGCGTCCGACGAGCCGCGCCGGATCGATGTCGTCCCAGGCGCCCGCCGAGGATCCGATCGCGACGACCGCTCCGAGCGGCTTCAGCCGGGCGAAGGAGCCGGCGAAGAGCTCGCCGCCGACGGGGTCGACGACGACGTCCACGCGGAGGTCCTCGGGCAGCTCGGCGTAGACATACGCCTCCTCGGCTCCGAGCTTGCGGCACACGTCGAGCTTCTCCGCCGAGCCGACGCCGGCGACCACGCGGGCGCCGAGCGCGCGGGCGACCTGGATCGTCGCCGTGCCGACGCCGCCCGCGGCTGCGTACACCAAGACGGTTGCGCCGCCCCGGATGCGCACCTGGCGCGTGAGCGGGATATACGCGGTGAGAAAGGTGAGCAGGAACGAGGCGCCTTCCGCGAAGCTCGCGTTGTCGGGCAGGAGCACGACCTGCGCACGGTCGACCGCCGCAAGCTCCGCATACCCGCCGCCACCCGACGTGAACGCCATGACGCGCGTCCCGTCCTCGAGCTCGCCGGCGATCTCGGAGCCGAGCACCGCAGGCAGCTCCGGCATCTGCGGATAGCGACCGCGCCGGATGAGCACGTCGGCGAAGTTGATCCCCGCTGCGCGGACGCGAACGAGCACCTTTCCGTCGTCGGCGGCCGGGTCGGGAAGGTCGACGAGCTCGAACGGCCCGTCGACGGTGTTGATGACTGCGGCTCTCAAGCGGGCTGGGCCGGTGTCGGCTCGCTCGCAAACTCGTCGCGCAACGCGGTCTTCCGGAACTTGCCGACGCTCGTCTTCGGGATCTCCGTGACGAACTCGAAGCGCTCGGGCAGCCACCACTTCGCGAACTGCGGCGCGAGGAAGTCGCGCAACTCGTCCGCAGTTGCACTCGCGCCCTGCTTCAGCGCGACGACGGCAAGCGGCCGCTCCGACCACTTCTCGTCCGGGATCGCGATCACCGCCGCTTCGGCGACGGCGGGATGGCCCATGAGCGCGTTCTCGAGCTCGACCGAGGAGATCCACTCACCGCCGGACTTGATCACGTCCTTCGAGCGGTCCTTGATCTGGATGAAGCCGCGCGGCAGCATCGACACGATGTCGCCCGTCCTGAACCAGCCGTCGGCCGTCCAGCGATCGGCCTGCTCGGGCGTGTCGTAGTAGCCCGACGCGACCCACGGCCCACGCACTTCGAGCTCGCCCATCGCCTCGCCGTCCCAGGGGATCTCGTCCTCGCCGACACGCGCACGTATCTCCACGAAGGGGAGCGGCATGCCGGCGGTCGCCATCAGGTCGAACCGCTCGTCGTCGTCGAGCCCGGCGAGGTCGTGCGGCAGGCAGGCCGTCGACGCGACGGGCGACGTCTCGGTCATGCCCCAGCCCTGCACGATCGGCATGCCGTGCCGCTGCTCGAACGCGGCGATCATCGCGCGCGGGACGGCGGCGCCGCCGACGAGCATCGCCTTGATCGACGAGAGATCCCACCGGCCGGGGTTCTCGTCGAGCAGCCGGAGGATCCCCATCCAGATCGTCGGCACGCCTGCGGCCCAGCTGACCTTCTCCTGCGCGAGGTCGTCGAGCAGGCTCTCGGGATCGAGGTGCGGGCCGGGATACACGAGCTTCGCGCCGAGCATCGTCGCGAGATACGGGTAGCCCCAGGCGTTCGCGTGGAACATCGGCACGACCGGGAGAATCGTGTCCTCGACGGAGATGCCGAGTCCGAGCGGGTTGTTCGCTGCGACTCCGAGCGTGTGCAGCACGGTCGACCGGTGCGAGTACGTGACGCCCTTCGGCAATCCGGTCGTGCCGCTCGTGTAGCACATCGCCGCCGCTTCCCTCTCGTCGAGCTCCGGGTCGACCCACGCGTCCGCGTCGGCGCTTGCAAGCAGCTCCTCGTACGAGTCCTCGACGACGAACACGTGCTCGATCTGCGTGCGGTCCTTGAACTGCTCGAGCAGCGGCAAGAGGCTTCGGTCGATGATCACCGCACGGTCGCCGGCGTGATTCGCGATGTATGCGAGGTCGTTCGGATGCAGCCGCAGGTTCAGCGTGTGCAGGACGAAGCCGCCGCACGGGATGCCGAAGTACGCCTCGTGATGCTGGTGGTGGTTCCAGCAGAGCGTCGCAACCCGGTCGCCGCGCTCGAGGCCGAGGCCTTTCAGTGCGACCGCGAGCTGCCGCGCGCGCCGCATCGTGTCCTTGTACGTCGTGCGGTGGAAGCTCTTGTCGGGCAGGCGCGTGACGATCTCGCCGTTGCCGTGGTACGTCTCCGCCCGCCGCAACAGATGCGGCAGCGTGAGCTGGAAGTCCATCATCAGGCCGTCCACGAAGCTCCTCGGTCGCGGTTGATGGATGCTCGCAGGTCTACGCGGTCACGGGAGCGCCGATCACCGCGTCGGCGATCTCCGCGCGCAGCGCTGTCGACGTGGAGCCCGTTCCCTGCAGCCAGAGGGCACGCTTGTAGAAGCGGTGCAGCGGATGCTCCCAGGTGAAGCCGGTTCCGCCGTGCACCTGGATCGAACGCTCGCAGGCGGTAACTGCAGCCTCCGCCGCGAAGGCCTTCGCGGCAGCAGCCGCGACCGGCGCCTGCTCGTCGCCCTCGGCGACGCTCCACGCTGCCCAGTACGCGAGCGAGCGGGCGAGCTCGACGTCCGCGTACGTGTTGGAGAGCTGGTGGGCGACCGCCTGATAGACACCGATCGGCTTGCCGAACTGCTCGCGCGTCGACACGTACGCGACCGCGAGCTCGAGCACGTGCTGCGCGATCCCGACCGCCTCGGCGGCCATCGCGGTTCGCATGCGCGGGATGTCGCGCGACCCGGCGAGCGGCGTGCCGTTGCCGTTCTCGAGGCGTCCGACCGGGCGTCCCGGATCGATGCTCGCGAGCT
>Ga0209638_1001123_pt1 | contig 17210 bp, 27 predicted proteins | sample BarGraNGADG00211_FD_184490 | JGI IMG/M metagenome (GOLD analysis project Ga0209638, IMG submission 184490) | Arctic peat soil microbial communities from Barrow, Alaska - Barrow Graham LP Ref core NGADG0002-211 (SPAdes) (version 2) | ecosystem: Environmental > Terrestrial > Soil > Wetlands > Peat...
GCTGAAATAGAGTGTGAAACAAGGGTAAAACTACCGCTCTGCTTGGTCGGGACGTTAATATATAAACTGTTTAGAACGCAACAAAAGAGAGATTGAAATGGTTTTAAGAGAGAAAAATAGAAATAACATGAAGAGCGTTTTATTGTGGCTACCTGTCGAAGTAATAGCCGAAGTAGATGCGCTACAAAATGCTTTATGGGAGCACAATCAGACTTCAAGAACTGGCGTTATACGCTCATGCTTATTAACTGGCATGGATAGGCTTAAAACTGACATTGCAAGGATTAACAAGATTCGTCAGGAAGAGGCCGTATCATGAGTAATGCAAATTACAACCTATTAAAAGCACTACTTGATGACATCATGGCCCGTTTGGATGAGCTAGAAAGAAAACTGGATGCATTAACAAAAAAGGCCGCTCAAGTATCGCTACCTGAACAGCCCAATATTAAATAAGACAACAACTGCTTTTGATGTTCCGCCAAGATTCTCAAAAGCTAATAACAACAGGCTATCATTTACTACTCAGGCTATATTATACATCACAACCTAATGAAAAGTCAAGACACTTTTAATTGGTAGATACATAATTAAAAAGAGAAATAAAGTGATAGTCATCATTACAACACAATTAAGATGACTAATCAAAATGTTTTAAAGTTACAAATAGTTCAACACAACGCACCAGCTATCAGCACGGTAAGCGCACTCATGACTTCTGGCATAGGCCAGTTTCATACCAACGAGCCTGATGCAGAGTTCCCTAAGCCGTACAGAACGATTGACCTTGCGGGTATTCGTGCGCTAGTCGATTTCCCTCAAAAACTAGATAAAAGCAAAGCACAATGGCTAATTCCCTCAAGTTATCCGTCCAGAAACTTTAAAGAACAGGCAGCGCACGGCAAATACTGGTTACTTTGGGCTGATCTGGATAAGAACCCCCCCACTTTGCCGGACTTGGAACCCCACGTAGAAAGCATTCTTAATGGCTATGATTTTGAGTTGTATAACACCAGTTCGGCTACCGCAGACAATCAAAAGGCAAGATTGTTAATCCCTGTGCAAACGCCCATAAATGGTTATGAATGGGTGATTATGCAAGAAATTCTTAACGATAAACTGGAAGCACAGGAATTTCTTAATGAAGATGCCGAAATACTTAACATCATCACTGACCGCGCGAGTGAGAGGCCGGCGCAATTATGTTACTTGCCAAACAAAGGCGCGTTTTATGGTAGCCAGTCAAAGCGTGAAGGTAAATTCTTCAATCCTACTCAAGCCTGGGCGCAAGAAATCGCCGCCAAGCGCGATGCAATAGAAGCCCAACGGGTAGCACTGGAAGCGGCTAAAAAAGTCACCATAGCAAGGCGCGAAGCCTTAAACGTATCTGATGCTGGTATTAAGCTTTGGGATTTTTTTAACGAAATATACACCCCTCATGAATGGATGACGACCTATGGCTATGCACAGAAAGGGGATTCTTTCAGACATCCCAATAGCGAGTCTGGCAGTTATTCATGTGGCGTTCGGATAAGTGATTCCGGCGTGTTAAGAGCAAATGCCCTTAGTCCTAATGACCCACTTTATGTTGATGGCAGTAAGAGCGGACATAGCGCGTTTAGTGTGTATACCGTCCTATTCCACAACAATGACAGAGACGCTGCTTTAATTGATGCTGGCGACAAGCTATTAACCATTGATGGTGTGCCTTATAACGAAGTATGGAAGGCTAACCAGAATAAACAACCCAAAAATACATCAAAGGAAAGTAACGTGATCCAGCTTAATAAGTCCGGGAACGATACGGCCAAGACCACTTCTACATACGAAATTGATACCAGTAGTTTTAAGGATGATATTTTTACACAAAAAGATGATGATGTTCTTGATATTCAGCCATTCCCTGGCCCAATGGCTGAAATAGTTGAATCATCTTTAAAGTTAGCCAATAAACCACAACCAGAATTAACTAATTTGGCTGTTTTGATAGGCATGGCGTCGGCATGTAATGGTCAACACATATTGCCTGGAGGAGGCCGATTAAACTTGTATGGATTGGGTATAGCTGGGACTGGATTTGGAAAAGAGCATCCAAGAAATACAGCAGAACAGGTAGCTGAGGCAGGTGGCTGTCAAGTAACCGGACAGCCGGGTTCTGGGGCAGGGCTTGAGGATTTGCTGGAGCCAAACAATGGCTTGTTACTTGCTATTGATGAAGTAGCACATCTTATGGATGCTATTAACGGCTCTAACAAAGCACCTTATCTTATTGATTTATCTGGCAATCTTTTAAAGTTATTTTCAGCATCAAAGGGCACGTACAGAACACGAGCATTAGCCAAAACAAAGGGAGTTGAGTCAGCAAAATCAATTAAACATCCTTGCGTGAATATGATCGGTTTTGCTACACCCGAAAAGCTGGGTAAAGCCGTTGGTGTGGGTAATATCGAGGATGGATTACTGGGACGGATGCTTTTTGCAATGGGTCATGATGGCGTAGCTCCAAGGCGCGGAGTCGATTCATTCCGACTATCAAATTCTATCCTTAAGATAGCCCAAGAAATTAATGATGCCAATGGAGGTTTTTCTCAGGAAGTGCGTATATCCATAAGCACAGAAGCAAACAGCTTATTAGATAGCTTTATGTATGAGTTTGACACAAATGCAACACAAGCAAGGACATTGTTCTCACGCGCTCTAAAAATGCGTAGTTTTGAAAAATGCGAACGTATTGCAGGTGTTCTTGCTGTTTGGGATGCTCAACAACAGCCAGTTATTAGTGTTGAACACGTTCTATGGGCTGCAAGATTTGTTATGCAATCTGATAGAACAGTGACTAAGTTCTGCACTGATTTTATGCACGGCGGACAAGTACAAGCTGATGCTGCGTTAATTATAAAAACCATTGTGCGTGTAGCTTCTGGAGAAATAAAGCCCCAAAAGGCGAATGAATCTGCGCATATTAAAGCCGGTCGTCTCCCTCGTTCAATTATCCTAAAAATAAGTAGGCTTGCAAAAAAAGATTTTGATAATGCGCTAGACCACCTTGTAGACCTTGGAGAGATTATTTGCACAGAGGCTAACGTTAGAGAGTCGAATGGTAGGGAGTATAAAACGAAATTTTTAATACTTCTTTAGAGCATGATTCCCATGATTCCCCATGATTCCCCATGTTTCCGCGAATCATCAAGCCCACGCACAATAAGGCTTGTAGACTATATATATGATGATTCTCATATAGACACACACACATTATATTTCTTAGGGTTATTTTTGGATATTTGTCTGCGCGTATCTATGTCTCCCTGGGAATCATGCCCTACATGCCCTACAAGTCACGTCTGGCGTGGCGTTGACGTTTCCCAGAAACGGGGAATCATGCGGAATCATGCAGAATCATGCGGGAATCATGAAAAATGCTTAAGCGGATCAAGACACAAACAATGGCTAAAACAGAAACATTCTCTTTTGGCGATGCTTTTAAAACAACCAACACGCCTACGGGCAGGATAGAGAGAAGGGTGTCATTTGAAATGATGCCCTTTACCCTATTGATACCCCTGTTTTGCAATGCACAAGTCGTGCTTTTAGTATATGGCTATAGGGTGTAACGATTCGTTACTCCCATTAATCATAGGAAAAAAGTCATGCCATTCGCCAAGGGTCAATCGGGCAACGTATTAGGCCGCTATCCAAGCATCAAAGCCGTACAAACAACAGCCAAAAAACATTCAATCGAGGCATTACAGGTGCTAATCGATGTCATGCAGGATGATACAGCCAGTGCAGATTCCAGAGTCAGTGCGGCAAATTCTGTTTTAGATCGGGCAGCCGGCAAACAGGAGCAGCAATCATGATTGAGGCTTTAATTTCAGGCAAGCTTATCCGCGAATCCATTTTAAAAACCGGAGCTTCAGGAAAATCTTACTGCAATGTTCTGTTAGCGGTAGCAGTTGGGGATCAACAGCCTATTGTAATCGGTGGAATCGCCTTCGGTGAAACTGCGGAACGGATCGTAAAACTTGGCAAAGGTGATGCTATTTCAGTAACCGGAAGTCTTAAACCGAGTGAGTGGACAAACGCCACTACAGGCGAGTTACATCATGGTCTTAGCGTAACCATTGCGTCAGTATTAAGTGTTTACGACATAAAAAAGAAGAAGGCGACACATGATAATGCAGCGCCCAAGTCTGGCAATGCGCGCCCTTTTGACGATGACATTAGTTTTTAGGAGGTAGAGCAATGGCTAGAAGAAAAATCAAAGATGAGCCAGTGGAAACTAAGGCACCGATCCCGCAGGCCCGCTTCTATGTCCATGATCGAGACTTCAACCCCGCAGGATACATGTGCGAGGGCGTTGAGTTTATGAGAAACAAAGGCGAATCCGACTTTGAGCTTAGAAAACGTTGCCTTGATTCTGTTACCTGGCCGGATAGCCAAACACAAAATACATTTGTACCACTTTAAAATTTAATCATAGAGAGAACTAAAGATGAATACTGAAACAAAAACAGAGACTTATGAACAATACGTGGCACGCAGGGAACAAGAGCTTTTCAACGAACGGATTGAAAAGGACAAATCCAATTTGGAGAAGAATAGAGCGATGTTACATGCGCGCTTTGGTCGTCTGGGGATTAATCGGCCACTTGCACGGACTCAAGCAGATATTGAGGAAATTGCCAAAGAAGAGAGAGCCGTTTTAGGTGCGAATGTGGAAGCTCACCCCGGCATAATAAAGCCTGATAGCGTGAAATCGGAAGAGCTGAACGCTTCTATTAGTGCAGAAAAACAGGCTAAAAACGCCCTAAATGACGTTGTTACTGATCAAAAAACGATTGATGCTGAAACCAGTATTAAGCAATCGCTACACGATCATTTTGATCTTGTGGCCACATCTATTCAGGGTGGGACACATCTTTCTGTTGCGGAGATAATAACCAAGTGCGGATTGCTGGTTAATAAGGCAAATTCCAATGTTGTGGCCTCATTATTAAAAAACACGGGACACATCTATTGTAAATCCAAAGGCCAACGCGGCTATTGGGTGACAGTTCGCGCTTAATATCAGTCTAGGGGGGTGTGTCTAAAAAAGATGTGCCCTATCCGCAGGCATAGCACCATGTTTGCCAATCCCTGGATGGTAGAATCTATGTGAATCAATGGCTTGCAAGCATAATTTTTACAAAACAGTTTAGCGGTACATAATTACTTGATACCGTCATAAAAATGTGTATACTGGCGGTACATTAACTTTATACCGCCATAACTACCGCCATGAATGAGAATACAAATACCGTCAACTCTTTAACCGATACCGCTATTGATACCGCCATAAGATTATCGGATACCGCCATAAGTACCGCACTGCCAAAAGACAAACCTTATAAGCTTCAAGATGGATTGGGAATGCACGTTAAAGTCATGCCCAACGGCTCAAAATACTTTCGGCTTGATTATAGATTGAACGGGAAGAGACAAACCTTGGCTCTAGGGGTGTATCCTGAAACAAGCCTTGAACAAGCCAGGGAAGCCCGTGATAGTGCCAGGAAGCAGATAAAAAACGGTATTAAGCCAAGGATAAAAGACAAGCAGCCTAATAGCGAAGCGCCTAAAAAGATGAGTTCATGTGAAGAACACGAACAGGGGCGGAGCGAGGCTCACGCTCAAGGTGTGAGAGCGGCCATTGAAGCGTTTTCACGTAAAAAGGTTTCATGGCATAGTGAAGCACAGTGTATCAAATCCGAGACAAATGTTCAAAATGACGTAGGTGGTACATTGGCGCATATTAGCGACCAATCTGCGGTACAAACTCAAATAGATACCGCCAAAAATTTAGAACGTCAACTGCAAGAAAAAGATCAAGAAATTACTACGTTGAAGTGCCACTTAGGTAGTTTAAAAGCATTTATTGGTTTGACGAAAGATCAGCAAGCTATGTTATTCACTCCTGATCATCCTGCGCTGATTAAATTAAAAGAATTGGAGGCTCTTCGTGTCAACACCAGAATAAGTGATAGAGCTGATAATGAATTGATTGATGAGCTGAAACGCAGAGGGTATTCCGTTACACAAATATGTAACGAAACAGTTTAACAATAACGTTACTAAAAGGTGTAACGAAATGCCAAGAAAACCGATAGCAGAAAAACCAATGACAAGTGCTGAACGAGTTCGGCGACATCGTGAAAAATTAAGGGAATCAACCGAGCCTAGTTTAAAAAAATGTTTAAGCGAAAATAAGCGATTACAAAAAAGGATTGCCGTACTAAAGGCAGAAAAAATAAAACTTAAAGAGGAAGTCGACTTCGGCAATATGTTTATGAACATGCACAGTTTTTTTAATGATAACGAATCAAAAACACAGCGCCAGTTCAGTATTGATGACATTAAATTAATAAGACAACTTTGTCACCCGGACAAGCACAATCAATCAAAAGCATCGAATAACGCAAGTATTTTGTTGAACAAAATGTTTGCAAACATGGCTAATTAAGAGGATGTGAAATGGCAATAACGCTGGAACAAAAAGAGAGATTGCTGGCGCTGCCGGTGGAGCAAAAAACAAAGATGCTGGAAACCTTACGGAAGTTGCACCCGAAAAAGTTACCAACAGAAGCTGTGGAAAACCTTGCCGGTATCATGCCTGAAGCCCCCCCCAATTCTGGGGTGAAGTCAGATTGACTAAAAACTGGACAGTTCTTTGTTGATAACAGGCTAAACCGCGTCAATTCCAGCGATACAGGGCGGTAGCGGCGCATAGAAAAGAATCCGGTACGATTGCATAGGATGTGCTTCTTCAAGCGGTCATTTTACAAACGACATTTGCAACCTTCATCGTTTTGTCTACTGTTTGGCTGTTGAGAAGCGCTGGAAGCCTTGCTAATACTAGGACGGGTTTTTGAACAGTAGACAAAAGGGTTCAAACTGTCTAATTGCCAAACCAACCCAAAAAGAAATATGACGGCCGAGGCGAGCATCAGCCCCCCCCGGCACGCTAGCTTTACACGCCTTTAAATAAGTGCCATGCCGATAACAATGCATGGATACATAGATGCCATATTAATTCGGAGCCCACTGTGGGATTTTGCATCAATACGACTATGCAAACAGAAATTGAAATAAAACCGGCTAAATCAACTACTTTCGATATTGCGTTTTTCAGATTCATTGTAACCTCCCTTTATTGCTTGGAGATGTGTTGGAACGGCATAACGGTCCGTATCCAGGCCACACTATCCCATGCCGCAACTCAGAAAAATTGTTACGCTGAAATGCAAAACTAGATATATATAGTACCTCTAACGCTAAATTCACACCATTAAAAATAACAAGGTATTTTGTGGTGTAAGTTTCTGTTCAAATGCTTCAGCTAGTCTATTTGAGGTCATTTTATAGAAATAAGGAATCGAGTTTGTGCAGCATTGGGTGAGTTTAAACAAACGACACCAAGTCCCATAGGATTTTGAGCGGTGACAAGGTGTAAATTTCCGGTATATCGCCGCGCACTACTTCCGTTGCTGCATTATTCGATGAATACCGGAAATTTCAGCTTATTCGATAAGAAAACATATAGGAATATCAGACCTTTTTATCTAATCTTCCTTATCGTTTAATCGTTCGTTTAAAGTATGTTTTCAGAGATGCTGTACACCTGATGAGTACCTGTGGTTAATGCTTCCCAAAAAAACGTCGGTTGAACATAACTAAAATCGGGAAGCTCTAAATCGGACTAAAGCCACGCCATCTGTGGTTTTTCAAGAAATCCTATGAAACAATTCTGTCGTTTGTTTAAACGTACCCAAGTTAAAGCCAAAAACAACAAAGTCCACAGGAACACACAACGCAAGCTTGACCAGTTAGCCAAGGCCGATCCTGAACTGGCTGCGAAAGCGATTGCCAAGGTAATTCCAGTCGATGCCTTTTGATCAAATAAGAATGTTTCGCATCTTCTTCTTTTGATTAAAGAAAGATTAAAGAAAGATTAGCAAAAAACGGTAATTCGCCGTAAGCCACGAATAGCAAGGCTTACAGGGTTTTTGTATTGAAAAAATATATCTCTAATCACGGTAAACTTATATCTCTAATCACGGTAATTTACTATCTCTAATCACGCCGATATATCTCTAATCACGGTAAAATATATCTCTAATCACGGTATTATTTTCGCTGCACAATAACCATATTTCCATCAATAGTGTAGCTTTTAAGAAACTCAATTTTTACTAATTCATCAAGCGCAGATGATAATTTCTGCTTGAATGCAAAAAGTTTTTTATTCTTGCTTCCTGATAATTGGTGCAAGGTTTCAACCTTCACTGGATAAGGTGTTTTGTGGCTACTGAAATAACCGTGTAAAGCCTGCGCTAATGGCTTTTTTCGTAGTTTCGCTCTTTGCTCCCAGTCCAGCCAAGTGTTTTGACTGTACAGCTTAATCAACTGCCGGTTTAGCTGTATGGTGTAATGACCTGTTATTTCATCCTTTACCCCGGAATCAATCAATGAACTGAAATACGCACGGCTTCCGTTTAATGATATTTCAACTACACCGCCCGTTAGTCGTATGATGCCTTTATGCAATATTTCACGTTCAATGCCACCGTCCCCTAAGCCCATTGTTTTCAGAATATTATAAGCAGTAAAATTACAGATATCCCCTAATGGTTCACCCTTTGCTAAATGGACAAGTGTCTCCCATAACGTGAGGTCCTCCTGGTTTAATTGTTGACCTGTAAATTTAACCGTTACCCCTGATTGACTGGCTAAAACAACCCCGTATAAAAATACACGGTCTTTGCTTTGTATAGCAGAAAACAGAGCTGACCTTAAAAAACTGTTTGGCGCTCCTCGTGTAGATTCCGGCCAGTCAGGTAATCGAATATCTTTTGATTGGCTTCGTGCTTCTATTTTTTGCCCAAGGCAATCGAGTTTTGTTTGTAGGTTGTTCATAATTTACGTCTAAAAAGCTTCTCAAACAGCCTGGATTCTGGCTTCTGTGCAGTTTGAGCCGGTACTATTTCCGGTTGATGGGTGATTAACAGTGTAAGCCGTCGGCGTTCGTCTGACTCTGCATCGAGGCGGCGGCGTAGGTCGTTTCTCTCATCCTTTAAGAGTTCAACTTGTTCATGTAGTCCATCAACTTCAGCTTTTAAAGCCTTGTTTTCATTACCTGTTTCATGTGTTCCATAGTGTTCTATGAAACTGTTTCCGGTACTGTTGCATGATATAGCTGGATAAACTCTATGCAGCTCAGATGGATCAATATCATACGAACCATCATCTTTATGTGATGCAGAAATCTTGCCGCTCTTTATATCTCTGGATATTGTTGATTTACTTTTTCCTGTGGCTTTTGATGCCGTTCCAATAGTGTATTTCATGGGGTTGCTGATCGTTCGATTTGCTGTTCCTGCAATAGTATCAGTGGAACAGGCGGCTATCAATACCTATCTATGTGTCGTGATGGCAATCTATAGGCTCTTACAACAAAGAGATTTATAGCAATGTCAAAAATGCAATTACCAGAAGAAGGCTTCCTAAGAATGAAGCACATCATTGGGACACCTACCGCACCAGGTTTAATACCCGTTTCTCAAACAACTTGGTTGGCAAAAGTCAAGTCTGGTGAATACCCGCAGCCAGTCCGGTTAAGCCAAGGCACTATTGCCTGGAAGGTTGAGGATATACGAAAGCTGATTGAGAAGTTGGGAGGGCAGTCATGAAGGCTGAAAGACTGGTATCCCGTGACCAATTGACACATGAGCGATTGCTGGAAGTCTTAGATTACAACCAGGAAACAGGAATTTTTATCTGGAAGGTTGCGTGTGGGGGCGCAAAAGTTGGAGATGTCGCTGGTGGGCTAACCAAACAAGGCTATATCGGCTGACCGTAAGGATTCCTTCGTAAAAGGGTAATAGTTCTCTGTAACCATCGCCATACCTACATTCATGAATATTTTTACCGCATAAATGAGAAAAGCTAATTTTTGGTGTTTACAATCTTTATATTTTGCCGATTCTGGACAGAATATAGCTGTAAAACAGTCCCAATTGAACCATATCGGCAAAACTAACCTGAAACCAGCATTATGTCTGAGTAAAATTCAGGTCAATTTAAAGCCTACTTTAAATGGGACGGTTAGCTTTTGAATCTAAACTTAGAGGACATAAAAAATGGCAAAAATTATAGAAGTAACAAATGCTGGTGGAGCCTTTCTAGATAAAAATGATACAAAAATTTCTATTAACGCTGATCTTATCAGTCGATTTGAAGACCTGCCAGAAGACAATGTAGGTAAAACAACAATATATCTAACTAATGGAATATCGCTAAATGTAGTAGAAAGCCAGAAACAATTGAGGGATATTATTATTAATAGCTGAACACTACCTTCGAAAGCCTATTGCGCTGGGTGCAATGCGGGTTACAGGCCACTATTACCCTTTTACGAAGGAATCCTTACGCCTAGCCATATCCGTATCAAAATTAATGGAAAGGCTTATCTAGCTCATCGACTTGCTTGGTATTACAAAACGGAAGCGTGGCCTATTGGTGAAATTGACCACAAAATATCGCTATCGAATGACTGGAATAACTTACGTGATGTAACCCACGCGCAAAATCAGCAAAATCAACGTAAGCCAAGTTCCAATAACTCTACTGGTTTTTTAGGCGTTACATTCAACAAGGGGGCAAGAAAATTCATGGCACAGATAAGAATAAGTGGCAAAAGTAAACACCTTGGCCTATTCCCTACGCCCGAAATTGCCCATGCCGCATACATTACCGCAAAAAGACAATTTCATCCGGCTTGTACGATATGACAGAATCATCATCTTATCTGCTAGACAAAAAACAACGTGGACGGCCATCCGGAGCCAGTAAAAATACTTATCATGGTCGGTTGGATGCCATGGGCAAGCCAATATCCGATAACAGGTCAACTGCCCCCGAAAATGCTCACTACGAGTTGATCCCTCATATATGCACCATCTGTCTAGGTCGTCTGTTGCGTCGGTACATAGGCGGCGGCAGGCGTAAAAAATACGAGTACCGCTGTGCATGTTGTGGCGCTACGCATATTCGTTTTGAGGACGAGGGACCGTCGTGCTGGTGCCAAAAAACAGCTGGAACAGTTCACGGTAAAATCTTTGATTGCGTCCAAAACACGAGTAGGCGACCCGAGCTTCCGAACGAATTTTTAGTAAAGGAAAAACCTGTCGAGTTAAAGCCGATACCTGCCCCACTTACTCGTACAGTTTTCAGCACTTCGACCGATTATTTATAGGAATCACAATGACAAATATAACAGAGCTAAGACACGATTTTAATAAGGCACAGGAACTGATTTATTGCATCCTGAATGATTCCGAGCATGCGGTAATGAATCCAAAGCATCTGCATCATGCCGAAGCCAATACAGCTTTTAGGCAGCTTGAGCAGTATGTGCAGAATTTGATTGATCAGATCGCAAAGCTTCAGCGTAAGACTGCTTAGTGCTGTTTATTGCAGGTTTATTGCAGATTTATAGTCGTGATATTTAAATTAAAGATAACGGAAGCGGCGCAACTAATTTTAGATCGGTTAGGTTCTCTCCAGGGCTCGTGTGTCGCTTCCACCTATTTATTTTGGACAAAAACATGAATCAAAAAATACTTTTCATCAAAAAGCGTGGCCGTCCTGCTGGTTCGCGGAACAAGGAAACGCTGCTCAAAGCCAAGGCTGATTCTGCATTGGAACAGCTAGAATTATTGATGTCGAACCCTGCCGTCTCTCCTGAAATTCGGATCGAGGCTTCATTAACTGTATGGAACCATTACCAGCAGCACCCAAAACTCTAGAACACAATGCCTGATTCACATCCATCGATGCTGGACGCGGCTAAAACTTACCCAGGTAGTCCAGTGATTACCAGCAACCATATTATTTATTTTAGGAGCTACAAAATGTTTGTGTATTCGAATTCAACAGGAAACCATCTTTGCGCGGGCATGGAAGACATGCGAAAAGCGGACGGTTTTCCAACAAATTATGCGAATCGCGTCATTACAGACGAAGAGGGCCAAATTGTGGCAGTAAGTGGTGGCTCGATGTCGCTTGAAAAGTCCGAGCCACTGATTAAGGCCATGAGAGAAGACATTTTAATGAAATCACAAAAACAAGCGGCCACTTTAAAAAAATCCTTCAAACAAGCAAAGCCATTGCACCGCACTACTGCCCAACAAGCATCTGCAAGCCGTGATACAAAGCACGCTTTCGACGGTTTGTTGCGGGAATTGGATGACATGAAACATACACAAAAACAATTTATGACAAAGGTATGGTCATGAGCTTAGGAACCTTATATTTGTTCGACGAGCTCAAAAATGTGACCGATTGGGCGATAGTGCATCATGCGCCCTCAGATGCCGGGATTCGAGTGATTCAGGCCACAAGCCAAGGTAACGGAAAAGTGCAGGCAACGATTCTTGTCGAGGGGTCTAATCTTCAAGATTCACCCGCGTGGGTTTATGTCGGCCAAATTCAACTTTATGGCGTTTCCCCACTGAGCATTTTCAAAGACACAGTTATTCCGTGGATATTCACACGCGTAACTTTGGTTGAAAATCTTTTCGGCCAACCAATTGTCTGTAATATTGCAGCGTAGCAGGCTAGATTATGTCAAAACGTGAACCGTTTTTAATCGACAATTCAACATGTTACGTTGATACCTTACCCACTCAAAAAGTAAAGCGGTATCGTTGTAAGCTGGATACTACCAAAGATATTCAGCACGAGATGGGAAAAATTTTCCGTGAGGCGAGGTCTTTTTTGCTTGATGTACAGGACGCAAGTCGATTGGTTTACATGCTTTCAACTATCGGGAAGGTTGTTGAGACATCCGATTTGGAGCAACGAGTCGAACATTTGGAAGATAGAAAATGAGTTTAAAAACCCGAGTTAAAAAGCTTGAAGCAAAACCCAAGGCAAAAGCCGCAGTGTTTGAAATGCCAGCTGGCGATAGAGAAACCATCAACGATTTTTTGAATGTGTTTATGGCAGGCGGCGAAATTACCGACGAGCTACAGGTGCGCATAGATGCTTTTAATAAAGTAAATGACTGTGATTTAGTGGCAATCAACGAACAGCTTGAAAGTGAGTGCTAACGATGAGTTTGAAAAGTCGAGTTAAAAAATTAGAGTGTTCAAGGCAGACAAATAAAGAACAGCCGTGGTTTTTTGGCAAAAGTCCCGTTGGGTTAATGCCGCCGGCAATTATTGGAATGATGGTAATGTCTGAACGAGCTGGTAGAGGCGAGATTCCCTTCGACCGCGAACTAACTGATGAGTTGGCATGGTTGGACTCTGCTTATCAAGGCGATTTTAAGGGCGAATATTGTCATGGCTACATTGAGTTCTGCGATGCTTTTATGCGTGATTTTGAAGCCAATTATTAGTAAAAAATGATGAGCTTAAAAAGTAGAGTCAAAAAACTGGAATCCGCACCAAATCAGAAAAAACACTTTTCCGAAAGTCCCGAAGAAGTAGCGAGAATACGAGAGCTTAATGACATCCTCAGCGGCAGAGTCCCAATGACGCCCGCGAATCAAGCAAAAATTGACAAGCTAAATTCAGAAAAGCAGTGGAATTTTAATCAGACTTTTGATCAGTTCATTCAGCGGTCGTTTGATCATCAATACCAAATGGATGAATCAACACGCACAAAGCTTGCGCCGATGATAGCTAAATTCGATAACAAAACATTGCTGTATACGGATTACTGGCAAATCATGACCTCGCTTTATTAATTAATTCAGCAACTTAAGTGGCAAACGCAAAAATTACCATACAGGCTGATGTTTCCAGCGTAACACTGGACATTAGACAGTCCGTATCGTTTTGTCTAATGCTGGCTTGCGCCGGATGATTGTAGGTCGGCGTGATGGATTGCAGGTTAAGTTACAAATAATCGGGGGTTGATCGCCCGTCAGTTACAATTAATTCGGGTCGAAACATGCGCTGTTTGCCCGATTTCTATACCTAACCTACCACACGCCTCCCACGTTCACGCTGTGCAGTCGCCTTAAAGCGCGAGGCTTCTCCGGCGACTGTAATGACATTATTTTTTTGGATCGTAACCGTCGGAGAGAGTCTTCAGGAACGCCACGATGGCGCGCTCATCACCATGGTTCAAACCCAAATTTCCCACTTCGGTCGTGTTCATATTAGCAGCCACTTCCGGAGCTGGCCAGCCCGCATCGGGAATATCCCGCGTGTTATAGAAATGGACAATCTCTTCCAATGACTTGAAGTAGCCGTTGTGTCCGTATGCCTTCACGAACTGCTTAAATGGACGCTTGTCCACGTTGCGCAAGGTGGGTACCTTCTGCTTGCCCCACTCAAGGCTATAGTTGTCGTCGCCGGAAGCCTTGAGGAAGCCGCCCAGCCCCGTGTCAACCCATTTTTTGCCGTTCGGGTTCCAGTCTGGCTCTTTGTAGAACGGATTCTTGGGGTTTTTTGGTATACCAAGGTTGTCGTAGGTGAAGTCTGTGAAAAGCGGCGCCACGTGACAGTTGGCACAATTTGCCTTACCGTTGAACAGCTCCAGGCCACGCTGCTCCTGGCCTGTCAACTTGGCCTTGCCTTGCCGCCAGTAGTCGTACTTGGAAGTAAACTGGCTGACCTCTTTCGAGCGTTCGTACGCCGCGATCGACCGGCCAATACAATTATACTCGGTGCTCTGGTCATTGCAGACCTGCAAGAACAGATCTTCGTATCTCGATTTCAGGATTTTATCGATCACGATCTGAGCGCTGGCGTTGTTCTGCTCCAGCGGATTCAGGAATGGTCCCTGGGCCTGTTCGGCTAAGGGATCGCCGAGTGTCCTGCCGGTGGCCCGACCGTCCCAGAACATGCCGCCAACCCATTTACCCCCGTTGTAGGACAGTATCGGGCTGTCGCCGGCATAGGCTGCCGTGGGCGGCTTGCGGTTGCCGAAACGGCCATGCACTGCACCTTCGTAGACTGCTCCTCCGGCATTGATGGCCTGATCAGGACCGGTGTAACCCACCTCTGCACCGTGGCATCCCGCGCACGACAGGCCGGACGGGGTGGAGAGATTCTTGTCGAAGAACAGGTGTTTACCGAGTTTTTCCTGTGGGGTCAGATTTTGGGGCAGCGCCCACGCGTCCGCGATAACCAGCAGCAAGAGCACTGCCGACGCGAACGCTAATCTAGAAATACTTGTGTTGTGCATAATAGTTCTCCAGTAAATTTAAATTAATTTCTTCCACCTAACTGGGGTTTTGAGAACAACGGAACGGAAAGTCCGGTTAAGGCAGTCGTAAAACCATAAAACACTGGTTTCCATATACCAGTCATTTCCGACGGGGTTTTCCGTATCTTTTTAGAGGTCATTCCAAAGCAATTTTGGCAGTAACATAGTGGTGTCGTAAAACAGATGATTTCCGTACGTTATTCTAACTTATTGTAAATAAACCTATATTTCACTACCGTATATTTACGGACGAATGTGAACAGCACCCTCCTTACGGTAGGTTTAGCGTTGATTATTATTGTTCCTTGTTTACTCATTAAATTACTATTCGTATGAATACCTACTTGATGGCTTTATTTATGATCACCTCTGACGGTTTTTAGCCTTACCATCAGACAAAATGAACCCTTCTGTCTACTGTTGAAAAGTCGTCCACAAGCTCGGCGAGGCTTCCAGCGCCTTTCAGATCACCAAACATTAGACAAAACGAACGCCCATCGCCACCGAGTTCCTAAAACAAAAAACCAAGTCATTGCTATGGCAAAAACTGTTCGGCAATGTTTGCGGAAATAACAAATCGGTATAGCTGATTTCCGATCCTAATCTTATGTAACACTTTCAAGAAAAATGTAATAAAAGGTAAGTTTAAGCTATAAATTATTACATTATTTTTTAACACTAATTTTCAAATGTCTTGCAAGCCTCGTCGCATAAGGCAATGTAATAAATTGGATAAAGTATTACATTATGGCAATTCAAGTTGATTGCTTCCCAATAGCAAACAGACTATATACAGTCGGTTAATAATCAAGTTCCTTTGATTAAAGGGGCTATTCTGGATGGACAGCAGCGTTACTGGATAACGATTCCCATCATCATATGAATCATTGGATTTTCACGCAGAAGCTGATTTTCTGACGTTCAAAATAACCACAATCAGTATACACCTTTTGGCATCCGTCAAGCGAAATCCTATAGCAACCTGTTACCAGATTAATTTTCGGCAAGCTTTGACGTATAAATACGGACTTTTCATGTTTGTCAATCTTTTTTTAAATTAATTTTCATTAACAAATCAACAGCTTGCTTGGCTTATTTTCAAAAGCGTTTTTTTTGTCTAAAAAACAGTATATTTTATATACAGAATAGGCGTACGATACAGCCATATTAACAATCACTAGGGAAAACCATGAACCAAAAAAGATTAAACTTCTTCTTGCCGCTAAAACTTGTTACTGAAATCAAATTGGCAGCGGAAGAGCGAGGTCTCAATATGAGCGAATTTGTAAGACAGACGCTATGGTGCGAAATAGATCGCATTAAGGCTTCTAGGCATTTGCCGCCGCTGGAAATTGAACACATGACCATGGAGGATATGAGGAGATAGATTAACTAAAAACCGTAGTAAAACAACAACTAACACAAACTTTTGGAGCACAAAACTGATGGGCATTGCCGAAAAATTACAAATTAAGAACAGCACAGTCGTCCTTTCAGCAACAAGACTTGCTGTTCTATTGGGACGCAAGCATTTAAGCGTGTTGCGTGGAATTGACGCACTCCCGGCGCAATATCTTAGAGAAGGCATGTTCATCCTGGATCATGGCGAGGTGTTTTTATCATCAACCGGCATTTGCATGTTGGATATGAGCAAGCGACATTTGCCCTTAAAAATAAAGATGATATTGGCAATGGGAAGATTCGAGGATGCCTACAAAGCGGCTGTGATGGCAGATTTTCACAGCAAGCAGCCGCCAATGTGGGTAATCAAGCTTATTTTGAAAATGGGTGATGTAGGTCTGACACAATCTACGTTATGGGTGTATCGGGTAGCATGTCTGTTTACAGGTTTTTCGCCTGAACGATACAAAAACGATTTTGAGTTTTAAGTAAAACTGCCGCAATTGTTGCCGCCCATATAAAACAACGGCTTAGTGTTGTTTTGAGCGAAATAG
>Ga0209638_1001124_pt1 | contig 17199 bp, 14 predicted proteins | sample BarGraNGADG00211_FD_184490 | JGI IMG/M metagenome (GOLD analysis project Ga0209638, IMG submission 184490) | Arctic peat soil microbial communities from Barrow, Alaska - Barrow Graham LP Ref core NGADG0002-211 (SPAdes) (version 2) | ecosystem: Environmental > Terrestrial > Soil > Wetlands > Peat...
CATCACCGACGTCAAGCTGCTGGAAAAACACGGCGGCAAGTCGGGTGACTTTGTGGCGGGGTAGTGACCGCTGACTTGCTTGTGACTCTGCGAGTGCCAATTTGAGGGTTTGTCCAGTTCCCCACTGAGGTTCGGAGCTTTTTGACGAAGCAAGAGGCCGAGCAGTGGGCGAGGTCAGTAGAGTTGGACATGGATCGGGGTGCTTTCGTAAGTCTTCCCGACATTCACCACAGTAGCCTGACCGTCAGCAATGTGGTGTCGATTTCGAGGATCTCTGTTCCCGCCATCGACCAAATCGGGTATTTGAGGAGGATGGTCCATAGCAGCCTTTTGCCGAATCGAATTCTCGATACCGGTCGTTCAGCGTGGAAAATGGATTTGGAACGTGGGAGGCTCCAGTGCAACGGGGGGAGCGGTTGTAACCCACAGGCTGCTTTTCGGACACTCAACCAAAGCAATCTCGATTTCCAATCAACAGTCACGCGTGCCGACCAGCGAAGTCCCACACACGAAAAATTATGTCAGTTTGATCGACACAATTGAAAACCGAATTTCGTATGGCTTTCCAAGTTCGCCTGTAAGAATGGACGCAAACCGACAAACTTTTTTCGACAATTGAGACATTTACAAAAGTGCCTGTTGCCGTCTGCTGTGGGTTTGAATAGCGCCATTCAGATGCAATCAGGAAACTGCTTGACTACTCAAAGCTGACCTGTTTTCGATTGTCACTCGACACCCGGTCGATCATCTTGTTGTAGGGGTCCACCCCGACCTCAAACGGTTTCTCCTTCACCGTGACGGTCAGCACCGGCTCGGTGCCGGAAAGACGGCGTTTCTCGCTGAACAGAATTTTTTCATCCGCTTCTTTGCCACTGGGGGGCCGGGCGAAGACAGCGATCTCGACCGGCTCGTCATAGGCGCGAGGCGTCTCTTTGCCGTTGCCGTCGGCTTCCAGCTTGGCCAGATGTAATTTCATGATCACATCCCACTGGCCATCGGAGCGTTGTTTAGCGCTGGCCTCCACCACCCGGTTGTCGTAGAACACAATTTTCTCGAACATGTCAGTTATCAGCTCTTGCTTGTCGGCGTCCGCCTCGGCACGGATGTAGCTCAGCAGCTCCTTGCTGGTGGTATAGGGCGGCGCCTGATAGGCTTTGTCTTGCAGGAAACGCTTGAGTGCGCGGTTCAGGGCTTCTTCGCCGATTTCCTCACGCAGACGGTAGAACACCAAGGCGCCCTTGCGGTAATGGATGTAGGCCTGGTTTTCCACCCGGAACAAGGGCAGCTCTTCGATCTGCTCACCACGTCGCGCGCGCAGGTAGTTGTCGAGCTCGTCCTTGAAAAAGCGCCGCAGGTGCTCGCGGCCATATTCCTTCTCCATCACCATCAGCGCCGAGTACTGCGCCAATGATTCGACCAGCATGGTCGCGCCCTGCACGTTGGCACCAATCACCTGATGCGCCCACCACTGGTGCGCCATCTCGTGCGCGGTGACATAGAACACGTAGTCCACATCCTCCTTGTTGCGCAGATCGGCAATGAAGCCGATGGCTTCTGAGTACGGAATGGTGTTGGCGAATGACTGGGCAAAAGTGGCGTAGCGCGGAAACTCCAGTATGCGCACCTGCTTGTGCTGGTAGGGGGTGAAATTGGCACTGAAATAGTCGAGTGACTTCTGCGTGGCGGTGATCATGCGGTCCACGTTGTAGCCATGCTTGGGGTCAAAGTAGATTTCGATCGGCAAGCCGTGCCAGTCGCCTTTTTTGACCTGCCATCTGGCAGACAGATAGGCGAAGAAGGGCAGCATCGGACGGTCCATCTTGTAGTGAAAATAGCGCCGACCGCCTTTCTCCCAGGTTTGCTGCAAATAGCCCGGTGCCAGCGCGATCTGGTCGGCGCTGGTGGAGACGGTGGTGTCGAAGCTGATCCAGTCGGCCTCGCTGTCGAGCTGGTGATTGGCGCGCGCGGCCTCGTCTTCCAGTTTGGGCATGCGTCGCGGCTCGCCCAGGCCGCGTTTGCGCCGCTCGTTGCGGTCCGTCAATTCGTTGGCGGCATAACCCAACGCCGGGAAGAACTGGGCGTTGTTGAAGAAGGTGCCATTCAGGTTGACGCTGTCGGGCTTGCCGTCGTTGGTAAAGCCCTGGTTGCGCACCGTCACCGTGAAGTCCATGTCGATCACGGCACCCGCCGCCAATGGCTGCGCCAGCTTCAGGATGCGCATGCCAAGCAGTTTGTCGTCGAGCATCACCTGGTGCGCGGGCAGACCCTTCAACACCGTATCCACATCAGGGACCACTTGCACGTACAGCGTATCAAGTGGCGCGGCATGTTTGTTCACCATGCGGTAGTGCCCGTTGATCACCACGCGCCGCTCTGCCGGGAAGATGTCCACATCGGCCTGCACCTGCGTCACGCGCGGTTGGGCCACACCTTTGTATTGGCGATACTTCTTCTCGTAGTTGGCCTGACGGTCCATCTGCTCGTCGCCCGGCAGGTACTTGTTCAGGACGTTGGTGTTGTAGTAAATCCAGGCGCCGCTCGCCCCAAAGCCCAGCAGACACACGGCCAGCGCACCCCCCGCCGCACCCTTGAGCCGTTGCCGCGCCAGAGAAAAGCGCACGCGCCATTCCTGCGACAAGCCGCGCACCCAAAAGCCCTGCGCCAAGATCAGCAACGCCAGCACAAACAGACCCCAGTACAGCAGGAACCAGTACCAGCCGGTCAGGAAATGACCAAAGCCATTCATATCCGAGTACTGCACTTGCGGCAACCCGGCAATGTTGTACAGGTTGTGGTCAAAATGCAGGATGCCGAACACCACCTGCCATGCCAGCAGCAGGATCACCACCAGGTAGCCGACGAACTTGTTGTTGCAAAGCACCTGCAGCGCCAGCGCCAACAAGCCCATCAAGACAAAATAGGCCGAATTCTGTAGGGCGCCTTGCAGGTACAGCATGGGCTCAACGGGAGCGCCGCCCTTGATCAACTGGAAGCACATGGCAGCCAGCACGCCACCGGCCATGAAGCCCGCAATTACCCCCAGCAGTGCCAGGCTCTTGGCAACCAGGGGCACCCAGTTCGGCACCGGCAAGGCGTCCGCTACCTCGGCCACCTTGAACTGGCGTTCCTTGAAGATCAGCTCGCCGGCGTAAAAGGTGACGATCAGCACCAGCATGAAGGTAAAGCTGCCGTTCATGGTTTCCAGCATCACGCGCGTCACCGGATAAACCTTGGTGCCATACATCTGGCCACTCATCGAGGCGCCGCCGATGAAGTTGGCCACACCCACCAGCAACATCACCAGAAAAGGCACGCTCTTGAACACGCCCATGGCATCAAAACGCAGCAGGTGCCAGCATTGCCGCCAGGGGGTGGCGGCGCTGATGACCGGTTGCACCTTCAGGTAAGCGCTGGCCGCTGGTGGCGCCAGCGTCGCGCCCGTCAAAGCCTTGGCGCGTCCCCACTGGCGCTTGCCGGTGTCCGGGCGTTGCGGCTTGAACAGGGCCAGCGTCAGGCCCAATAGCAGCACGGCCACGGCGCTCCACAGCAGGCGATTGACCAGAATGAAACCGGCAACCGGCGGCAGACCACTGTTGGCCTCGGCCACAGAAAAATAGCGCGTCATGCGGCCAAAGGCCCTCAGACCGAAGGGGTCCATCAGCACCGCCAGCCACTCATTGCTGATATCGCGGGAAAACACGCCCGCCACGCTCCACAGCACGAAGAAGACGATCACCCCCACATAGACCAGCAGCATGGAGCGCGTGGTGGCCGCCAGTAACATCAGGAATGCGCCGACCAGCAGCAGATTTGGGATCACAAAGACAGCAAATCCCCACAGGTACGGGGTGATGGAAAACGGGCCGACACGGGCCACGTCCACCCAAGGCATCACGGTGCCGACCATGATGCCGATCGAAATCAACACAAAGATGAACAAGCATGCCACCAAGCCCGCGACGAAACGGCCCAGCAGATAGTCGCGTTTCTTCATGGGCGTGGCGAAGATCATGTCGGACACGCCCAACTCCACGTCACGCAGCACCGAGCCGGCGATGAAGATGGTGACGATGAACATCGCCACCACCGTGAACACGCCTAGAAACTGGACAATCACCATGGGTGCATTGCGGTACACGTTGCCCACCGCGCCGCCCACTTGCACCGCATCGCTGCTGGCCGCGCCAAAAGCCATCAAGCCAAAGATCAGGCCGCTCAGCCACAACAGCGGCTGGCGCAATTGGTAGCGCAGATCAAACCGGAAGAATTCAAGCCACATGCCGTGCCCCTTACGCGACCGCCGCCACGTCGCTTTGGCTACTGTGTATCTTCAGAAAATACACGTCCTCCAGATCGGGTTCGACTTGCACAAAGCCATCATCGGGTTGACTCTCTGAATGCACGTTGATCTGCGGTTGACCAGCAACCAGCCGTGAGGACAGAACATTGAAACGCTGCTGGTAGTCGGGCAAGGACGCCTTGCTGACCCGCTTGCGCCAGACCTTGTCCTTGAGCATGTCGATGGCGGCTTGTGGCTCGCCCTGCAGCAACACTTCGCCCTTCACAATCATCGCCATGCGCGGGCACAGGTCGGTCACATCTTCCACGATATGGGTCGAGAGCATCACCACCACCTGCTCGCCAATTTCGGCCAGCAAATTCAGAAAACGGTTGCGCTCGTCGGGGTCAAGGCCTGCGGTTGGCTCATCCACAATCACCAGCTTTGGCGCACCCAGCAAGGCCTGCGCGATGCCGAAGCGCTGGCGCATGCCGCCGGAAAAGGTACCGAGCTTTCTTTTGCGTGCATCCCATAGATTGGTCTGGCGCAACAGACCCTCCACCATCTCCTTGCGCTCGGCGCGCCGGGTTAAACCCTTCAGAACCGCGAAGTGATTGAGCAGGTCTTCCGCGCTGACCTTGGGATAGACACCAAAATCCTGTGGCAAATAGCCCAACTGGCGGCGCAAGCCCTCTTTGTCCTGCAACACATCGATGCCGTCGAAATGGATGCTACCGCTGTCGGGCTCCTGCAGGGTGGCGATGGTGCGCATCAGGGACGACTTGCCGGCACCGTTTGGCCCCAGCAGGCCATACAGACCGGTTGGAATTTCCAGATTGACATCTTTCAATGCCTGCACGCCATTGGCGTAGGTCTTGTTGAGCGCTTTTATTGTCAGCATGTCAATTTCTTCCTGGTTTCTGTTATCTAATTCCCGATGGACGGGAGAGGCGATGAATGTAGCAGTTCGGTACAAATGCCGCCCCGAGTCGGCGACAGACTGCAGAATTACGGGCGCGATCTGTGCAGGGCCCTGACAAGCTGAGGCCGATTGCACTAGGTAGCTGCCAGTGGTGAGCGGCAGCAACGTGCCTCTTGAGGGTATTCATGACGGCGCCGATGCCAGCCAGAACCAACTGGATAAGAGAGCTGCAGCCCCAGTGGTTGGTCTCGGGTGGGCACTTTTTGTAGTTGTATGTCGGCTGTCAGGTTTCTTGAGCCAGTCAACATTGCCAAGCACCGTCGTCAGCTCGGGCGTGAAGCTTCCTATCCATAAGTTTCATGGCGCCGGGGGTCGATTGCATTGGTCCGCACCGGCCCCTACTGAATCGCTTCGCACTTTGAAGCGACACAAGTCAGCGTGGGCGGAAGCTTGAATATTGCTATGCAAGGTATACCCTTTTTCGGTCCCAAATCACGCCCCTGTGCCGCCAGCTGACGTTGTTCATCTGCGGCTTGCTTCGCCGCCGCATCCAGCCAGCAATGCTGCGATCAGAACAGTCAGTACAAAATTCATGATCAACAGCGTTGTTATGCCTGAACCAGTGTCGTCACCCGCCGTCTGCTTCTCTCACGCAGTGAACATTCGCGCAACCTATCCGCAAGGGATTCCAGATTCGGGATGCCCAAGATCACCACACTCGGAAAATTCGTATCCGACGAACGAAGGTGTATCTGGCATTGACCCACCAGCCGCATACCCAAGGGCTTAAGGACGTCAAAGTGATCAAGACGGAAGAGTTCGACGCTCTCCTTTGACTTGGAGAAAATACCGCGCTCGATCCTGACCCGTTGGGTCGTTATCTCGTAGCTTGTCGAGATACTTCTTACCCAGTAGACGAGGTACGCGATTCCAAGGGTGACAATCACAGCCAACCACTGCCAAGCCGTATAGATCACCTCCGGGTGACCTGTGAACAAGACCTTCTCCGTCTCGGCCTCCTTAGTGGCGGCAAAGGCAATCAGATCGGTATTGCAAAACCGGCACTTGATAGCTACCGCCTTGATGGTTTCACCACATACCGGACAGGGCTTTTCATCAGTCATTTAGATTCCCTTAGAAGGTGTTGTTGCAGCTTGGATTGTGCGCGGAGTGTTCGTAGAGACGAGTCTAGTCATCGCGCCCCCATCGCCAGCGAGGTGGTTCACCAGTAATCCAACAGACTATCACCAGTACTGCGCTCAACGCGACAACGTAGCCAACAAACAGGTTGCGCTCGGTCGCCGGGGGAAACAGCACCACTCCAACGACGATTAGTACGCCAAACACTGCCAAGACCAACCACCCTTGCCAAGTGGCGGGAAGCCCCCATCCCCAGCCGTAGCTCTTCGCGGGAAACCAGTACTTACCTTGGATTGGCATGACACACATTCCTTGCATCGGCAGGGTTGTACGAAATCAGAGGGTAGAACAAGTTCTGTCCCAGATCAACATTGCATTGAGCGCACCACAGCATGTCACCACGGCAACTCAGTTCCGTCATAGTTGAAGAAGTGTCCGCTGTCGGCCATTGTTAACCGATTGAACAAGTGCTGTTGACCGGCGACGGATTGCTCCATGGACACCGGTGCGCTAGCGCCGCCCATGCGGGTTTTCACCCAGCCCGGATGCAGCGCAACTGAAATCACACCTCGTGACCTCAAATCGTTGGCCACACCTTTGGCCACCATATTGAGCGCCGCCTTTGAAATACGATACGAATATCGATCCCCCGAGCTGTTGCCAATCGATCCGAGCTGACTTGACTGAAACGCGATCAACTTGCGTTCTGATCTTGCGACGTTGTCGGCCAATGCTTCTGCCAGTTTCAGCGGCGCAAGCGCGTTGATATGAACCAGCCGCAGCACCTCTTTAACATCCACTGAGCCGAATGGTTGACTCTTGTCACTGCTTGCCCCAGCGTTCGCCAGAAGAAGGTCGATGGGCGTGTCGCCCACTGCGGTCTTTATCGACGATGCGGCCTCAGGATCGGTGGCCTCGTAGGCAAGCACCGTGATGCTTCCAGCACTTGAAGCTGCCAGCGCATTGAGTTCCGGCGACTGGGATAGCGAACGAGTGGTGGCGAAGACTCTCAAGCCTCTAGCGGCGAATACGCGCGTGTGTTGCAGTCCAATGCCACGATTGGCACCAGTGATCAGGACAGTCTTCATTTTCTGGAATCCTTGAAGCTTCAAACGCTGAACATTACCTCATTTTGACGGCATCATCGGCACACAAACGACCCGTCCGCAACACCTGCCGGTAGTTGGCCCGCTCTGGTGCGGGGCTTAACCCGTCAACAGCGCGACGTACGGCTGATAACTGTAGCTGCGGTTTTTCTTCTGCCCGGTCAGCTCGGCCACCAGCCCCAAGTCCTCCAATACCTTCACCGATGCGGTGGCGGTGGGGAAACTGGTGCCCAGCTTCTGGCGCACCTGCTCGATCGTGAAGCGCGGCATCATGGGCAGCAACTCAAACAAGCGGTAGCTCGTTGGCCCGGCTTTGGAGGATGCCAGCAATCGACGGCGGTCTGCCGCCAACAACGTGGCAATGGCCACAATGCTGCGCTCGGCATCAAGAGCCGCCTTGGCCACGCCTTCCAGGAAAAACGCCACCCAGCCCTCCCAATCACCCTCGGTGCGGACGCCAGCGAGACGGCGGTAATACTCGGCTTGGTGTTGCTTCAGGTAGCCACTGAAGTACATCAACGGCTCAGGCAACAGGCCCCAATGCTCCAGCAGCGCGGCAATCAACAGGCGGCCAATGCGGCCATTGCCATCCAGAAACGGGTGAATGGTTTCAAATTGCAGGTGAATCAGCGCTGTCTTCACCAGTGGCGGCAAGGCTTGCGAGGCATCGTGAATAAACCGCTCCAGGTCGGCCAGCAAATCAGGCACTCGCTCGGGCGGCGGCGGCACAAACACCGCATTGCCGGGCCGGGTGCCGCCAATCCAGTTCTGAGAGCGCCGCAGTTCGCCTGGCTGCTTGCCGGAACCCCGTGCGCCATCCAGCAACAAGCGGTGGGCACGCTTTAGCAGTCGCACGCTCAGCGGCAGGCCGCCAGGATCGCGCAAGTTACCCTGCACCAGCCGGAAGGCACGCAGGTAGTTGGTGACCTCTTCCACATCGTCGGTGTTGCTTACCGTGAAGCCTGCTTCTTCATCAAACAAGTCGGCAAGTGTGGCCTGTGTGCCTTCGATCTGCGAAGTCAGCAACGCCTCTTTGCGAATGGCGCTGTAAAGCAGCCAATCAACCGAAGGCACCAGCCCGGACACCCCCGACAGGCGGGCCAGAGCCAATTCGGCCACGCGGTTGGCCTCCACAAAGCATTCGGGTGCCAAGGGCGGCTTGGCTGGCGGCAACGGGTGCGGCACAAATGCCTGGACCGATTCGCCCAGAGTGGTGGAGGTGGTGTAGGTGCCTGTGCTTCGCATGGTGTGAAAGACTTCTTTAATGAATTCTTGTGATATTAAAGAGTTCTTTAATTCCTGGCAATACCATGAAAGAACATTTGCATCACCAGTAACAAGCACCAACGCGCGTAGGAGTCATATCAACGCTTCCTCGACGGTGAGTTTTGGATTGAGCTAATTTCATCTGGAACCTTCAGCCATCTCTACGCCACGAGCCTTTATTTGGGTTGGAGTCGAATTGCTGACCCACATCAAGCCGGCACACAAAAAATATTCCGAGCCTGATTTAAAAAACACCAGATTTAGTGGTTAGGATGATGTTTCGCACTACCTATGGTGTATTGAGAGACAAAATGAAATTACAAACCCAGCCGCCTTTTACGCACATCATCAAGCGCGACGGCGGGATCAAGCCGTTTGACGCGGCCAAAATAGCCCAGGCGCTGGAGCGCGCGGCGCAGGTCAGCGGCGAGTTCGATGCGGCCGAGGCGCAGCGCCTCACGCACTACCTGGTGTGCCCCAAAATCAGGGTGCAAGGGCACGTGACGCCGCACATCGAACAGATTCAGGACGCGGTCGAAGCGGCCCTGTTTGACGCCGGCTACCCCAAGACGCTGCGCGCCTACATCGTCTATCGCGAGCAGCACCACAAGCTGCGCAACGACCGCAAGACGCTGGTCGATGTCGAAGCCAGCATGAACGAATACCTGCAGCAGCTCGATTGGCGCGTCAACGCCAATGCCAACCAGGGCTACTCGCTGGGTGGCCTGATCCTCAATGTTTCGGGCAAGGTGATCGCCAATTACTGGCTCAACCATGTTTATCCGCCCGAAGTCGGTGCCGCGCACCGCAGCGCCGCGCTGCACATTCACGACCTCGACATGCTGGCCGGCTATTGCGCCGGCTGGTCGCTGCGCACGCTGCTGCACGAAGGCTTGAACGGCGTGCCGGGCAAAGTGGAATCAGGCCCGCCGAAACACCTCTGCAGCGCGGTCGGACAGATCGTCAACTTTCTCGGCACACTGCAAAATGAGTGGGCCGGTGCGCAGGCCTTCAGCTCGTTTGACACGTACATGGCGCCTTACATCCGACAAGACGCCTTGAGCTACCACGACGTGCGCCAGTGCCTGCAGGAACTGATCTACAACCTCAATGTGCCCTCGCGCTGGGGCACACAAACACCGTTTACCAATCTGACTTTTGACTGGGTTTGCCCGGAAGACCTGCGCGAACAAATTCCCGTAATTGCGGGCAAAGAGGCGGCCTTTACCTACGGCGACTTGCAGGCCGAGATGGACATGATCAACCGCGCCTACATTGAAGTGATGATGGCCGGCGACGCCAAGGGCCGCGTGTTCACTTTCCCAATCCCGACCTACAACATCACCGAAGATTTCGACTGGTACAGCCCCAACGCCGAGGCGCTGTTCGAGATGACCGCCAAGTACGGCCTGCCCTACTTCCAGAACTTCATAAATTCCGAACTCAAGCCGAACATGATCCGCTCGATGTGCTGCCGCCTGCAGCTCGACCTGCGCGAGCTGCTCAAGCGCGGCAACGGCCTGTTCGGTTCAGCCGAGCAAACCGGCTCGCTCGGCGTCGTCACCATCAACTGCGCGCGTTTGGGCCATCTGCACCAGGGCGACGAAGCAGCCATGCTACAGGCGCTGGATGCGCTGCTGGAGCTCGGCCGCGACAGCCTGGAGATCAAGCGCAAGGTGATCCAGCGCCACATGGACAACGGCCTGTTCCCCTACACCAAACGCTACCTGGGCACGCTGCGCAACCATTTCTCCACGCTCGGTGTCAACGGCATCAACGAGATGATCCGCAACTTCACGCAGGACCAGTACGACATCAGCAGCGCTTGGGGCCATGCTTTTGCCATTCGGCTGCTCGACCATGTGCGCGCGCGCATGCTCGAATTTCAGGAGCAGACCGGCCACATGTACAACCTGGAAGCGACACCGGCCGAGGGCACCACGTACCGCTTTGCCAAGGAAGACGCCAAGCAGTTCCCCGACATCCTGCAAGCGGGCACGAAAGACATGCCCTACTACACCAACTCCAGCCAGTTGCCGGTGGGCTACACCGACGACCCGTTCGAGGCGCTTGAATTGCAGGACGATCTACAGCGCAAGTACACCGGCGGCACCGTGCTGCACCTGTACATGAACGAGCCGCTGTCGAGCACCGAAGCGTGTCGCCAATTGGTCAAACGTTCGCTGTCGCGTTTTCGCTTGCCCTACATCACCATCACGCCGACCTTCTCGATCTGCCCCAAGCATGGCTACCTGGGCGGGCGTCACGACTTCTGCCCCAAATGCGATGCCGACATCATTGCCCGCAAGCAGATGGAACCTGTCTAACAACCCCATCAGGAGAAGCTGACATGACCGAACTTTGCGAACAGCCATTGCAAGCCCCCAAAACCGTGGTGCTTCGTGACGAGGAGCGCCAGCGCTGCGAGGTGTGGACCCGCGTCATGGGCTACCACAGGCCCATGTCCTCCTTCAACACCGGCAAAAAAGGCGAGTTTTTTGAGCGCACTTACTTTGACGAACACTGCGCTTCCTGCGAGACAGCTTAAGGTCGGCGGCGTCACGGCGTTCAGCGCCACCGATTACCCCGGCAAACTGGCTGCCGTCGTCTTTGTGCAAGGCTGCCCCTGGCGCTGCGGCTATTGCCACAATCCGCACTTGCAAACACGCACCGAGCACAGCCCCCTGGCATGGGCCGCTGTGATAAGCCTGTTGAAGCGGCGCGTCGGGCTGATCGACGCGGTGGTGTTCAGCGGCGGCGAACCCACGCTCGATCCGGCACTGGCAGACGCCATGCATGAGGCGCGCGCGCTTGGCTTGGGCATTGGTCTGCACAGCGCTGGCATCTACCCCCGACGGCTGGCCGAAGTGCTGCCGCTGGTGGAATGGGTCGGCCTGGATGTAAAGGCCAGCTGGCAAGGCTACGATGCGGTTACTGGCGTCAACGACAGCGCGCGCCACGCCCGCGCCAGCGCCCAAGCCGTGCTGGCCAGCAGCGCCGCGCACGAGTTTCGCACCACGGTGCACCCGGGTCTGCATACCGAAGCCGAGATCTTGGCGCTGGCTCAAACCTTGAGCGCGATGGGCGTGCGCCACTATGCCTTGCAGGTGTTTCGCGGCACCGGTTGTGCCGATGAACAGCTCAATGCCGTGCCGACCGTGGGCTATCCCGGCGCTGATCTGCTGGCCCAGGTCTCGGCCCTGTTTGAGACCTTTACGCTCAGGCAGGTCTAAACTGGAGCTCGCGTTCACACCGGGGTAATGGGCGTGCCGGGTGGACTGCATCGTTTAGTCGCCGATGCGACCCAGCATGGGACAAACCCCAATCCTTGCGCCGCCACCAACCCCTAGAATTGATTGATCGCCCTGTGGTGCCAAGCGTAGGCACCAATGGACGCTTCAAGGATAGCCGTGGAACTATTTTTCCAGCAATTGCTCAATGGCCTGACGATCGGGGGCGTCTATAGCTTGGTCGCGCTCGGCCTGACACTGGTCTATGGCATCCTGCACGTGCCCAATTTCGCGCACGGCGCCTTCTACATGACCGGCGCGTTCGCCGGTTACTACCTCATGGCCGCACTCGGTCTGAACTACTGGGTCGCGATGGCGGGCGCGGCCGCCGTGGTGGCGGTCATTGCGATGCTGGCCGAGCGTCTCGTGTTTCATCCCCTGCGCAACGCTCCCGAGCTGCACGACATGATTGCAGCCATCGGCATCCTGCTCTTCCTCGAGGCCGGCGCGCAAGCGCTGTTCGGCGCCGACTTCCACCGCATGCCCACACCCTACGGCCAGATGGTGCACCTGTTTGGACTCACGGCGCCGCTACAGCGGCTGCTGATCATCGCCGGTGCCTTTGGCTTGATGGTGGTGTTGCACCTGTTTCTCAACCACACGGTGCTGGGTTCAACCATCCTCGCGATGGCGCAAAACCGCGAGGGTGCAGCGCTGGTGGGCATAGACGCCACGCGCGTCACGCTGCTGGTGTTTGCTATTTCGGGGGCGTTGGCGGCAATTGCTGCCGTGCTCTATGCGCCCATCAACCTGGTCTATCCGAGCATGGGCAACCTGGTGATCACCAAGGCCTTCGTCATCATCATCCTGGGCGGCATGGGCAGCTTTCCGGGCGCCATCGTCGGTGGTCTGATCATCGGCATGGCTGAGAGCTTTGGCGGCTTCTACTTTTCCACCGACTACAAGGACATCATCGCCTTCGTGCTGCTGGTGGTGATCCTGTCGCTGCGCCCGCAGGGGCTGTTCACCCCGAAAGGAGTGCACTGATGAACCTGCTGCAAGGCAAGCTCGGCTGGTCGCTGCTGGCAGGGGTGGCGCTGGCGTTTCCGCTGGTGGCGCAAAACAACTACCTGATCTCGGTGGCCACGCAGGCTTTCATCATGGCCATTGCGGCGCTGGGCCTGAACCTGATCACCGGCTATACCGGCCAGTTCAATCTGGCACACGGTGCTTTCATGGCGGTGGGCGCCTACACGGTGGGCATCCTGACGGTCGATCACCAGGTGCCATTCTGGATCGCGTTTTTTCTGGCCGGCTTGGTGACTGCACTGGTTGGATTCTTTGTTGGCATCCTGTCGCTGCGGCTCAAGGGCCACTACTTTGCGATCTTCACGCTGTGCGTGAGCTACATCATGTATTTGCTGATCGAAAAGTGGGAGAGCCTGACGCACGGCGCCGTCGGCATCATGGGCGTCCCCGCACCTGCCGGCATCGGGCCGCTGCAATTCGGCACGCCACTGTCGCAGTACTACCTGGTGCTGGCGTTTCTGGCACTGGGCCTGTGGATCATGGCGCGCATCGTTCGCTCGCTGCTGGGTCGCAGTTTCATGGCCGTGCGCAACAGCGACGAACTGGCTGAAGCGCTGGGCATTGATCTGATGCGCACCAAAACGCTGTCCTTCGTGCTGTCCGTGACCTATGCTGGTTTTGCCGGGGCGCTGTATGCCGGACAAGTGCGTTTTCTCGGCCCCGATCTGGCCAGCGAAACCGTAACCTTTGACCTGATCATGTTCGTCCTGGTCGGCGGCATCGGTACGCTGCTGGGGCCGCTGCTGGGCACTGTCTTGGTGACCTGGTTGACACAGGGCCTGCAATTCCTGCAAGACTACCGCATGGTGGTGTTCGGACCGGTGCTGATCGCGCTGCTGATTTTCCTGCCCGACGGCATCGTCGGCACCTGGCTCAAGCGCCGCGCCCGCCGCGCCGATGCCAGCAACGCCAAGCAAGACCCGACCAGGGCACAACACCATGCTTGAAATTGTCGCCTTGACCAAAAAGTTCTTCGGCCTGACTGCAGTCGATCAAGTCAGTACGCGCTTTGAGCGTGGCCAGGTCAGCGCCATCATCGGCCCCAACGGCGCTGGCAAGACCACCTTCTTCAACCTGGTGGCCGGAACCCACAAACCGACCACAGGCAGCATCCTGTTCAAGGGCAAGGACGTGACCGGGATGCGGCCAGACCACGTGGCCCGGCTGGGTATCGCACGCACCTTTCAGACCACGCACTTGTTTGACAATGCGACAGTGCTTGACAACTTGATCGTCGGCCACCGGCTGCGCACGCGCTCGGGCCTGTGGGATGTGCTGGCCAACACGCAGCGGCTGCGGCAGGAAGAAAAACTGTGCCGCGAGAAAGCGCTGGAGGCGCTTGATTTCGTTGGTCTCTCACAGGTTGCCAATCGCATCGCGGCCGACATCACGCAGGAGGAACGCAAGCGCGTCGCCTTTGCGCTGGCGCTCGCTACCGACCCTGAACTGTTGCTGCTGGACGAGCCTGCCAGCGGCGTCAATCCGGAAGAGACGGTCGGCCTGGCTGCACTGATACGCAAACTGGTGGACCACGGCCTGACGGTGTGCCTGATCGAGCACAAGATGGACATGATCATGCGCCTGGCTGACAAGATCGTGGTACTCAACAATGGCGGCAAGATCGCCGAGGGCACACCGGCCGAGATCCGGCGCGACCCGCAGGTCATAGACGCCTATCTCGGAGTTGACCATGCTGCGCTTTGAAGCTGTCGATCTTCACTACGGGAGCTTTCGCGCCCTGAACGGGATCACACTGCACGCCGCACCCGGTGAACTGGTGGTGCTGCTCGGCGCCAATGGCGCTGGCAAGACCTCGATCTTCATGGCCGCCAGCGGCCTGCAGCGGCCCAGCGCGGGCAGCATTCGCTTCAACGGGCACGAACTGGTGGGCATGCGGCCAGCGCAAATCGTCGCGTCCGGCTTGGTCCACTGTCCCGAAGGACGCAAGCTGTTTCCGATGATGTCGGTGCGCAAGAACCTCACGCTGGGCGCCTATGTGCACCGGAAGGACCATGCCGGTATCGCCCGCTCGCTCGACGAAGTGTTCGCGCTGTTTCCCATTCTTGAAAAAAAACAGAACGACCCGGCCGGATCGCTCTCCGGCGGGCAGCAGCAGATGGTGGCCATCGGGCGCGCCCTGCTCGGGCGGCCCAAGGTGCTGCTGCTAGACGAACCCTCGCTCGGCTTGGCGCCGCTGGTCGTCAAACAGGTGTTCGAAGTGATTAAGCGCATTAACCAAGCTGGCACCACAGTGCTGCTGGCCGAACAAAATGCTTATTCGGCACTGGCCATCGCGCACCGTGCCTACGTCATCGAGCGTGGCTGCATCGCGCTCGAGGGCGACCGTGATTCGCTGCTGGGCAACGAAGCCGTGCGTGCGGCCTATATCGGCGCATGATGCGTCTGGTGTAGGCAGCGCAATATTTTTTGTTCGTTCCACTACTTAAGGAGATTCATTCATGAAAACAGTTATTCCTCGTCGTCACTTGATCGCTTTGCCCCTGGTAACCGCGCTGCTCGGCGCCTTCGCCGCCAGCTCTGCCTTCGCCCAGGAGACGGTCAAGATCGGCTTCACCGGGCCGCTCAGCGGAGGCGCCGCGCTGTATGGCAAGAACGTCACCAGCGGCATGGAAATGGCCATCAAGGAAATCAATGCGGCCGGGCTTCAGGTCGCGGGAAAGAAAGTCACGCTTGAGTTGGTTGCGCTGGACGACAAATACTCGCCGGCTGAAGCTGCCATCAACGCACGCCGCCTGGTGCAGCAGTACCACACGCCGGCCGTGTTTGTGCCGCATTCCGGCGGCATCTACGCCATGCAAGCCTTCAACGAGCAGGAAAAGTTCATTGTGATGGCGTACTCGAGCACGTCCAAGATCACCGAGGTCGGCAACAAGCTCTCGATCCGGATTCCGCCGACTTTCAACTCCTATATCGTCCCCTTCACCCATTACGAGATGAAAAAATTCGGCAAGAAGGTCGGCATGCTTCCCGGTGACCACGAGTACGCCAAGGACTGGAGTCAGCAGTTCGCCCCGGCGTGGGAAAAGGCCGGCGGCACCATCGTTTCGAATAACCCGATGTCGTACAACCGTTCGGCCGACTTCTACACCGGTGTCAGCCGGGTACTGGCCGAAAAACCCGATGTGATGTTCATCGGCGGAGCGTCGGAGCCGACGGCGCTGGTGGTCAAGCAAGCGCGCGAACTCGGTTTCAAGGGTGGCTTCCTGATCATGGACCAGGCCAAGCTTGACGAGATGGCCAAGATTACCGGCGGCCTGGCACCGCTCGAAGGCTCAATCGGTGTATTGCCCGTAACCTACGATAACCGCCCGGGGGCCAAGATTTTCAGCGCCGCGTACCGCAAGATGTACGGTGCTGATCGCGACCCAACCAGCGAGGCGGCTTACAACTATGCGCTCACGCATGCACTGGCGGCGGCGATGAAACTTGCCGGCAGCACCAGCGATGCGACAGCGATCCGCGCCAAACTGGGCGAGGCGCTGGCCAAGCTGCCGATGGAACAGAATGCGGGCCACTTCCATGGTATCGATGCGGTCGGCGGCACGCTGGTCGATCCACTGGTCGCCGTCGTGGAAGGCGGCAAGATCAAACCCATCAGCCTGACTGACTTGATGAAGTAAGAGCAACAGAAATTGCCAGGATGCCTTGCGTCATTGCGATTGCCGCACTACGCTCGCAACGGCGGCCAGTGAAGCAATCCATGACACTGAATGCATGGACTGCCGCGCTGCTGTCATTGCGAGGAGCGCAAGCGACGCGGCAATCGCAGTGACGCAACCGGGTTCAAGGTCCATGTCCAATCGCCACCTTGCCTTTTGGCCTGAGGGTCAGTCGCAGCACCTGAGCGCGCCGCAAACCAACATGTTTTACAACGTGGAGGTTTCGGCAGCGCGCTACCCAGACAAGCCCTACATGCTGTTTTACGACACGGCCATCAGTTTCGCCGAGTTCAAGGACGAGGCCGCACGGATCGCTGGCTATCTGGAGCAGGTCTGCGGCGTGAAGCGGGGCGACCGGGTTTTGCTCTTCATGCAAAACAGCCCGCAATTTGTGCTGGCTTACTACGGCATCCTGCGCGCCAATGCGGTGGTGGTGCCGATCAACCCGATGAACCTGACCAACGAGTTGCGCCACTACGTCAAGGAT
>Ga0209638_1001125_pt1 | contig 17199 bp, 18 predicted proteins | sample BarGraNGADG00211_FD_184490 | JGI IMG/M metagenome (GOLD analysis project Ga0209638, IMG submission 184490) | Arctic peat soil microbial communities from Barrow, Alaska - Barrow Graham LP Ref core NGADG0002-211 (SPAdes) (version 2) | ecosystem: Environmental > Terrestrial > Soil > Wetlands > Peat...
GAGACGGCAGCGGTGCTCGTGGACGGGTGGCTGCGTACGGGTGACGTGGGGCACCTCGATGACGACGGCTACCTCACGATCACCGACCGCATCAAGGACCTCATCGTCACGAGCAACGGCAAGAACATCGCGCCGTCCTCGATCGAGGGGCTCCTTGCGTCAGACCCGCTGTTCGAGCACACGCTCCTGCTCGGCGACAACCGCCCGTACCTCACCCTCCTCGTCGCGCCCTCTCTGCCGCATCTGGAGACCGTCGGGCGCCAGCTGCAGCTGACCTGGTCGCACCGCGACGAGCTGCTCAGCCACCCGGAGGTCCTCGCGGAGCTCCGGCGGCGGGTGGCCGCGCTCACGACGAAGCTCGCGGGGTACGAGCAGATCCGCGATCTGCGGCTCCTCATCGAGGACTTCACGCTCGAGAACGGCCTGCTCACGCCGACGCTGAAGGTGAAGCGGAAAGAGGTCGAGCGCCGGTTCTCCCAGCTGGTCGACGACATGTACGAGCGGGCCGGCCGCAGTCGCAAGTGACCCTCAGCCACTAGGCTCCGGCGCGTGAATGACGACTACCTCGCGATCAACGCGGCCAACTGGGACAGCCGGGCTCCGCTGCACGCGCGGGCGTACGGCATCGAGCGCTACCTCGCTGATCCAGCCGCGCTCAGCGACGTCGTACGGTTCGACAGGGCTCTGCTCGGCGACGTCGCCGGCCTCGACACCGTCCACCTCCAGTGCCACATCGGTACGGACACGCTGAGCCTGCATCGGCTCGGCGCACGGATGACGGGCGTCGACCTGTCAGGCGCGTCGATCGATCATGCGCGGCAGCTCGCCGCCGACGCCGGCGCCGATATCACCTACGTCCAGTCCGACGTGTACTCGGCGCCCCAGGCGCTCGACCACCGCACGTACGACCTCGTCTACACGGGGATCGGCGCCATCTGCTGGCTGCCGAGCATCGAGCGCTGGGCCCGTACGGTGGCGGAGCTGCTCCGTCCGGGAGGTCGCCTGTTCATCCGCGACATGCATCCGGTGCTGAACGCCAGCCTGGCCATGACCGTCGCCGACGACCACCCCGACCGTGCCCAGCAGTCCTGGATCAGCGGTCCGGGCGACGTGACGATCGCGCTGGAGATGCCGTACTGGGAGCAGCCGCAGGGCATGGAGTGGAACGACGAGGTGACCTACACCGGAGACGAGATCGTGTCGTCACCCCTATCGGTGGAGTGGAACCACAGCCTCGGCGAGATCGTGATGGCCGTTCTCGGAGCAGGTCTGCGGCTCACCACTCTCGTCGAGCATGACAGCGTGCCGTTCCAGCCCTTCCTCGGGGCGATGACGTACGACCCGGAGACGGGGGAGTACCGGCTCGCCGTCAGACCCGAGCGTCTCCCCGCGACGTTCACCCTCATGGCCGTCAAGGACTGAGCGCCATCCGCGCTCAGCTTGACGCGACCAACCCCTAGGGCTTGCGGTTCAGACCCGCGACTGCCGCGGACAGCACGGTCGCGAAGGAGCACCAGGCCGCGTACGCGACGAAGGGCGCACTATCGGTCGGGCTCACGGCTTTAGCGCGCTTGGCCAGGTCCGCCGAACTGGCCGCAAGGATCGCCGCCCACACGGTGGCGAAGCCGAGCTTGTGGCTACGGAAGAACGCGCCGCTCCAGCCGGCGTTGAGGGCGAGGTTGATTCGATGGGCGGTGCGGAAAGCGTCAGCTTCGTCGGTACGGCCCTGCTCGCGGAGCTTGGCCATGGTGCCGGCAGCGCCGAGGGCGGTCGTGCCGTACAGGAGTGTCCACACGACAGGGAAGGCGAAGCCCGGCGGCTGGAACCAGGGCTTGCGCAGGCCGGAGTACCAGCTGCTCTGGGGGTTCGTCAGCACGGAACCGACCACCGCGCAGGCCGCTGTTGCGAGCGCTGCTTCCTTGAACGACTGGACCCATGCCGATTCTTTAGCCATGACTCACCTTATGTCGCTGAACGCACGCATCGGAGCGGTCGCCGGATCAGTTGACCGTGCGTCGGACGAGCTGGCTCAGGACGAGGGCTGAGCGGGTGTGATCGACGGTGGTGGCCGCACGAATGCTCTCGAGCGCCACCTCAAGAGAGGCGACGTCGCGGGACCGGATGCGCACGATCGCGTCCGCCTCGCCGGTAACCGTCGCGGCGTCGACGACCTCGGGAACGGCCGAGAGGATCCGCTTCAGGTCATGCGGCGCGACCGTGCCGCGGCAGAAGAGCTCTACGTACGCCTCGGTGCCCATGCCGTCCAGCGCCGGGTCCACCTGGATAGTGAAGCCCTGGATGACTCTGTCCTCGACGAGGCGGTCGACCCGGCGTTTGGCTGCGGAGGCGGACAGGGCCACCTGGGCTCCTAAGTCGGCGTAGCTGACGCGGGCGTTGGCTCGCAGGGCGTCGAGGATGGCGCGGTCGGTCTGGTCCATGCCCCGCAGCGTACGCAATGATGCATCCCTAGTGCCGCTGATTGCGCAGGATTCGTGCGTAGGCTGGCACGATTCGTCACGATTCCCTTGTCATGATGGCTTCATGACGGTAGTTGAAGATCGAGAGACCCTGATGGACGCCGAGGTCGAGGCGCTCGAGGAGCGCGTGGCAACGCCCAAGACAGTGCTGATGTGCCGGCCCGAGCACTTCACGGTGAGCTACCGCATCAACCCCTGGATGGAGCCCGCGAACCCCACGGACACGGGCGTGGCGCTGAGGCAGTGGCAGACCCTGTACGACACGTACCAGCGGCTCGGCTTCCACGTGGAGCTCATCGACCCGCTCGCTGGTTTGCCCGACATGGTGTATGCGGCGAACGGCGGTTTCGTGCTCGACGGCATCGCGTACGGCGCGAGGTTCCACTACGCCGAGCGGGGTTCCGAGGGTCCTGCCTACTCGAACTGGTTCGCGGAGCGGGGACTGCGTGTCGTCGAGCCGGTGTCGGTGAACGAAGGTGAAGGCGACTTCCTCAAGGTGGGGGAGACGATCTTCGCTGGGACCGGATTCCGCAGCGACTCCGCCAGCCATGCGGAACTGGCCCGCATCTACGACCGCGAGATCGTCACGTTGCGCCTGGTCAACCCGAGCTTCTACCACCTCGACACGGCGTTCGCCGTCCTCGACGACGCGGGCGGCCCGGCCTCGGTCGCGTACCTTCCTCGCGCCTTCGACGACGCCAGCCGTTCGATCCTCGAGCGCCGCTTCCCAGACGCCGTCCTGGCGACGGACCAGGACGCCGCCGTACTCGGACTCAACTCGTTCAGCGACGGCCGCAACGTCGTGGTCGCCAGCAAGGCGGAGACTTTCGCCCGCGACCTCGAGCGGAGGGGATATGTTCCCCACGGAGTGGACCTGTCCGAGCTCCTGCTCGGAGGTGGGGGAGTGAAGTGCTGCACCCTGGAGCTGAGGTGGTGAGCGTGATGCCCGACGAGGGCCCGCGTACCTCGGCCGACTACATCGCCCTCGACGACCGCTGGGGCGCCCACAACTACCACCCGCTGCCGGTGGTCGCTGCGACGGCTTTGGGTTCGTGGATCACCGATGTCGAGGGCCGTCGTTACCTGGACTGCCTCGCCGGGTACTCTTCGCTCAACTTCGGGCATCGGCATCCGCTCCTCGTCGCTGCCGCGCATGCGCAGCTCGATCGCCTCACGCTGACGAGCCGCGCGTTCCACAACGATCGGCTGGGTCCGTTCATGGAGGATCTGGCCGCGTTGACCGGTACGGAGCGCGTCCTTCTCATGAACACTGGCGCCGAGGCCGTGGAGACGGCGATCAAGATCTCGCGCGCGTGGGGTTACCGCGTCAAGGGCGTGCGCGCCGATCGCGCGAAGATCATCGTCGCCTCGGGCAGCTTCCACGGCCGCACCACCACCATCGTGTCGTTCAGCGACGATCCACAAGCTCGCGACGACTTCGGGCCGTACGGACCGGGCTTCGTCACGGTCCCGTACGGTGATGCGGCCGCGCTGGCGGCTGCGTTGGACGACGACACGGTGGCTGTGCTGCTCGAGCCCATCCAGGGCGAGGCTGGGATCATCGTGCCGCCGGCTGGGTACCTCGCCGAGGTGCGCCGGCTGACGGCGGCGAAGAACGTGCTGTTCATCGCGGATGAGATCCAGTCGGGCCTGGGACGTACGGGCGCGACGCTGGAGACCGAACGCGTCGGCGTCCAGCCGGACCTCATCACGCTGGGCAAGGCACTCGGCGGCGGCATCGTCCCGGTCTCGGCCGTCGTCGGCCGCGACGACGTCATCAGCGTCATCAAGCCGGGGGAGCACGGCTCCACGTTCGGCGGCAATCCCCTGGGGGCGGCCGTCGGGCACGCTGTCGTGGGGCTGCTGGAGACGGGGGAGTACCAAGCCCGTGCCCGTCGGCTCGGCGAGGTGCTGCACAGCCGACTCGAGGAACTCGTCGGCCACGGAATCCTGGCCGTACGCGGAGCAGGTCTATGGGCCGGCATCGACATCGCCCCGGAGCAGGGGAGTGGTCGCGCGGTTTGCGAGCGCCTCATCGCCCGCGGCGTACTCGCCAAGGACACCCACGGCCAGACCCTCCGCCTTGCCCCGCCGCTCGTTACGACCGAAGCCGAGATCCACCAGGTGGTTGATGCGCTGGCCTCTGCCCTCGAGGACCCAGAACGCAAGTGAATCCCGTTTTGGGATGCATCGCTGTAGGATGAACCCATGAGTTCACAGATCGCCGTGCGGCTGCCCGAACAGATGGTGGCCTTCCTGGACCGTGCGGTCGCTGAGGGTACGGCGCCGAGTCGGGCCGCGCTGGTCGCCTCGGCATTGGAACGGGAGATGCGACGACTGGCCGCCGAGCAGGATGCTGCGATCCTGCGGGAGAAGGGTGCGACTGACGAACTCGACGCACTCGTGACGTGGTCCGCGGGACGCTTCACCGTGGACGAGTAGTCCGTGCGCGAGATTCGTCTGGCGCGGCTGGACAAGACGCGTCCGGTGGTTGTGCTCACGCGCGATCCAGCCCGTGCGGCCATGACCAAGGTCACCGTGGCGCCGATCACGTCCACCGCTAAGGGGCTGTGCAGTGAGGTGCCGGTCGGCGTGGAGAACGGGCTGGATCACCCCAGTGTCGTCTCGCTGGACAACGTGGTGACCATCCCGGTCGACCTCCTCGGGCGCACGATCGGGTTCCTCACCGCAGAGCAGGAGAGCCTGTTGGCTAGGGCTGTCGTCCTCGCGTACGACCTCGACCTGCCGCTGATGAACGCGTCGTAGGGCGCCGTCGCGAGGCCAGCTTGCTGGAAGCTGGCTCATCGAAAGCCAATTCGAATCATGTGTCGTGCAGGACTGCTCAAGGTAGCGTCACAGTCCTGCTCAAGGTAGCCCAGGGCCGTGTTTGCAAGGACCTCATCAGCGTCCGCAACGAGCCGTCCTCACGCTGAAGCAAGGCCACCAGGGGAGGGCGAACGGTCGAGCGGCCACGACACGCCCGGCACGTGCGGTGTGTCGCGTCAGAACTGACCTCTCGACTGGTGATGCGTGCGCATCACTACTGATGCAGGTATGATGCAAGCATGCGCACGACTGTTGATCTTCCCCCTGGCATCCACCGCCGGGCTCAAGAACTCGCCCAAGCCAGGGGAGTGTCGCTGTCGGCGACGATTGCCGATCTGACCGTACGCGGCCTCCAACAGCTGGACGAGCCCGTGAGCCTCGCAGTCGACGAGAGGTCCGGGTTTCCGGTGCTCAAGCTCGGTCGCCGCGTCACGTCTGAGGATGTTGCCGATGCGCTGGACGACGAGTGACATACCTGCTGGATGCCAACGTCCTTATTGCTCTCGTCGTCGAGGAGCATGAGCATCACGACGTGGTGAGTCGTTGGGCGGCCCAGGCCGGACCACTCGCCGTCTGCCCGATCGTGGAGGGGGCGCTGCTCCGATTCATTCTCCGGGTAGGGGAGATGGCCGCGACCGGAGCAGCAGTGTTGACGGCCGTCCGCGCGCTGCCGTCAGTCGAGTTCTGGCCCGACATCGTCTCGTACGCCGATCTCGACCTCTCCGGGCTTCGCGGCCACCGCGAGGTGACGGACCTCTACTTGGTCGGGCTCGCGACAGCCAACGGCGCGACCTTGGCGACCCTGGACGAGGGCTTGGCCCATCGCCATCCGACGGCGAGTTTGCTCCTTCGAGGCAGGCCTGGGGAGTGACAAGTCAGGATTCACCGCCGTCCGGCGAAGATTCAACTTAGTCTGGAACGAAACTCGGTCAAGTGTCAGAACCGCCGGGTAATGTGCCGAGATAGAGGAGGGCGATGGCCAGGGCGAAATCTCATCATTACGTGCCTCAGGTCTACCTACGGCATTGGGCGCACGACGGAAGGGTCGCCGTGAGGCGTCGTGACAGACCTGACCCATTCGTCGCGTCCATCCGCAAGGTCGCACGCGAGACGGATCTGTACACCGTCGACAGTGACGGCATGCCTTCCGATGTCGTTGAAGAGAGACTCGCCACTATTGAAGGCCTCATGCCGAACGCCCTTGCCTCAATACGTCGATTCCAGATCCCGAGGCGAGGCACTCCGGAGCGACTACTATTGGCTAGTCTCTTAGCTTTGCAATACATCAGAACTCCGGATCGAATGGAGATGGCAACCTTTCCAGTCGACGCACTGAAATCCGCAAACGGCGTTCGACCAGTGTCGAAGGCAGCGATTATCCGCATTCTTGAGGAGCGATGGGGCTACAAGCCGACCCCAGCCAACATCGAGTGCGCCTGGGACTTCGTGAACTTCTCTCTTGATCAGCAACCGCAGTTGAGTCGGACAGACCTAGTGAACCTGAGATTCAGCACCCTGCCTGAAGTGGCCGATCGCCTGGCAGCAAAGAGTTGGGCGGTCGAGGTTTCCAAAGGGCAGCACTTCATCACATCTGATCAGCCTCTGTCACTCTGGCTGAAGCGCCCCGGCGCGGTCAGAGGGGTAGGGGTGGAAGGTGCGGACGAAATACGGTTTCCAGCCAGCCCGCATCACCTCGTCGTCTTACGCCCACGTGGAAAGGATTCCACTTACGTCGTTCCGCGCGTCCGAGTCGCGTCAGTAAATCAGCACGCCGCGGCCACGTGCCGACAGTTGATCATCGCAGAAGGTTCACAAACGTCCGTTCTGCAGCAATTGACCCTAAGAGCGCATCGGCCAATGCTGAAGATGAATGAGGCACCCGGGTATCGAGAGGGCCCTAATGGGCTGGAATCCGTTGGCGATATCATGCACTTCTTCAACCCGTACGATGATAGGGACCCTCGCGACTATCCGTCGGAGCTCCCGACGGATGCCGTAGTGGAGGAACGTTGTCGGTTGCCACGTGAGTTGAGACGTGTCTCAGCTGGATCGGGGCCACGCCGTCCGCGGATGGTTGACAGGTCAGGTGAGATCTTTCGGGCGCCTCACGAGGCAATCGACCCATCCAGTACGCGTCGCGGTCAGAAGATGGATCACCCCTCTCATCGGCACTTGGAAGGCGTCCTCGTGTCGATGCAAACCATCTGGGCGCGGTCGTGTGCCCGTCTGTCACGGCGTCATACTTGCGGGCACTAGTAGCCGCGCATCGCGCAGACGCGACAAGCCGTGCTTCCGAGCGCAACCGATGGCTCCTCCCGACGAACGCGGCCGAGGGGCGGGTCGCTCCAGGTCGTAGCTCGTGGTGACCGAGTCGCCCCACTCCGAGTCAGCACGGTTTGGGACTCAACATCGATTTGACCACCACCGAGGGAGGACTGTTAGCCGCCGAGCGAACGGTCACCCGGCCTTCGGGTGTTTCGCGCATGAACAGGGCATCGCGACCACGGATCGAGAGGATGGCAACCCAGACAGACAGCACGTCGTCTCACGCATGGTTTGCTATGATCCAGCAATGGGCGTCAGGAATTATCTGATTGAAGGCGTTTCTGGCGCTGGCAAGACTTCAGTCTGCAAGGAATTGCAGAGCCGCGGCTACCATGCCATCAATGGTGACACTGAATTGGCTTATCAGGGCGATCCGGAAACTGGTGATCCGGTTGAGGGCCGCACGCACGAGCTCCACATTTGGCATGTGGATAGAGTAAAAGCCCTGGTCGCCAGCAATGATACGGCGATAACATTCTTCTGCGGGGGTTCTAGGAACTTCTCAGACTTCATCGAGTTGTTTGACGGCATTTTCGTCCTCGAGGTCGACCTCGACACCTTGAACCGGCGGCTTGACGAGAGAGCGGAAGATGAGTGGGGCGGAAGGCAAACGGAACGGCAACTCATTGCGCGACTGCATCAGACGAGAGAAGACATTCCGAAGAACGGTACCGTGATCGACGCCACCGCGCCCATCGCGCACGTAGTCGACGAGATCCTTCGTCGAAGCGAAGCAAACAAGACGCCTTGAGTTTAGGCGAACGAGAATCTCTTCTTGCAGCACCCTGGTGGAGTTGCCCCGCGGCGGCCGCTGTGATCCACCCTGGGAGTTTGGCCGAGACTTTGGGAGAGCTATAGAGCGCGTAATGTCATAATGGACGTTATCGGACTACTGCCCACCCTGCGCAGAGGCGAGAACTCCCACACCACCACCACGACGTGGTGGGTCTTTCGTTTCGAGAGCTGACGATCACTGGCGGCTTGTCTTGTCGCGTGGGGCGAGTACGGGGATGCGGCGGTCGAGCACTGTGAGGAACGCGGAGACCGCGCCGATGCCGATGAGCACCCACCCAAGCCGGTGGAATCCGTCATCGGCCACCTGGGCGCCGAAGACGATCCCGATGAGACTGGAAGAGAAGATCGCCCCGATATAGGAGAACGTCCGGTACGGGCCGGCGGCGACGGCGATCTCCGCGGCGGGAGCTTGCATGTACAGCGCGGCCTGGTTGGCAAAGCCAGAAAAGCCGTTGGTCACCCCGAACAGCACGGACATGCCGATCAGACTGACGACAAGGATGCTCGACGAGTGGGTGATGAACAGGATCACGACGCCGGTCAGGATGAGGGCGGCCGCGCCTCCGATCAGCGGCCAGCGCACCCAGCCCTTGTTCGAGTTGATCCGGGCGAGCACGATGCTCGCGCCCGACAGGGGCAGCAAGATCAGCCCGACTGCCAGCGGCGACAAGCCCGCGCTCTGCTCCATCCACTGGCTGGAGCCGTAGAGGGCGGTGTAGATGCCGAGACCGATGAGGGTCGGGCGCAGGTAGGTGCGCTGCAACGGCGCGTTCCTCGCGAGCATCCGCACGTCGATCATGGGTTGCGCCGTGCGACGCTCCCAGAGGACGAGTGCAGCGATCAGCGCGAGTGAGACCGCCAGGAGCAACCACACCGGCGCGGTCAGCTCCGAAAGGAAGGTCAGCAGGGTGACGATGCCGGCGGCGAACAGTGCGATGCCGGGCAGATCGATCGCCGCGAGAATCCCCCCTCGGTCGCCGACTGATGACTTGGGGTCCTTGGCGACACCGAAGAACGCGAACGTGATGATGGCCAGCGGCAGGTTGACCAGGAACAGCGCCCGCCACCCGAAGGCGCCCGCCAGCACACCGCCGATCGGCAGGCCGAACACGGTGGTGATCTGGGATGCGATGGAGAAGTTGCCGAGAACCCGACTCGGCACACCGATCCCCCGTTCGTCTGCACGCCGACGTACCAGAGCCATCGCCGTGGGATAGGCGGCGGACGTGGCCACCCCGATCAGCGCGCGAGAGAGAAGCAGGACTCCGAAACTCGGTGCCATCGCGCCGATGGCCCCTCCGAGCAGCAGGATGGCCACACCGATCAGGAAGATCCGCCTCGCGCCGAACAGCGTCGACAGCTTCCCCATCGTCGGCTGCATGACCGCACTGCACAGGTACAGCACCGACACCAGCGTCGCCGTCTGACCCGGTCCGGTGTGGAGGTCCGCCGCGATCCCGACGAGGCCCGTCGCGATCATCGAGCTGTTGATCGGGTTCAGCGTGGACCCGAGGAGAAGCGGGAACGTGAACCGCCACCCGAACGGCTTGTCGACCGGGGCCTCGTCTGCCGCGTTCGTCACCCGATACTCTTTCATTAGTAATACAAAGTGGTTTCTTTGGTATACTAATGAGTCGTGGGTGACGACACAATGGATGCAGCATCCAGCGACGACAGCAAAACGTTGAGCGATGACGTCCGCACCGCGGTAGGTCGGGTCTACAGGCGGTTCCGTTCCGAACGCACGCCCGGCGAGCTCGGGGATGCAGCACTGGCCGTGCTTCACCATCTGCGGAAGCACGGCCCCCAGAGCCTCAAGGCGCTCAGTGACCACGCCCGCGTGACTCCAGGGTCGATGAGCCAGACCGTCAATCGGCTCACCGACGACGGCTATGCCGTCCGTATCTCAGACCCGACAGACGGCCGCAAGGTCCTCTTCGAGCCCACCGCAGACGGAATCCGGGTCTCGACGGCAGCCTTTGCCCGCAGCATGTCCTGGCTGGACTCCCAGATCGAACAACTCACCCAGCCCGAGCGCGCCGTACTCAGCCAAGCGGCATCCCTGCTGCGACGGATCGCCGATTCGTGAGGTCAGGACGAGACCTCGCCTGACATGTCAGGCGTCGGCGATAGTGAGCAGGCGGACCCCCGCCGCACGCGCGGCTACACCGAGGGCGTCGTCGAGCGTCGCTAGAGATAGCTCGCTGGTGATCGCCAGGTGCAGGTACCCAGCGTCGTACGCACTCAGGTCATGCTGTGCCGCGAGGTGCATCAGCTCGGTCAGATCGCGTACCGGCTCGGCCAGATCGATGGGCAGGCTCACCAATAGCCGGGCCATGTCTGCGGCCGTCTCGGCGCTCATCCGCCCACGGCGTACGGCGACGGTGAGCGCGTTGGCCAACTCGTACAGCCACAGGGCCGGAACGACCCCTCGCTCAGTGGCCAGGCGCTCGCGAACCTGCACGCTTGCCGGTGAGACCTCGTCAGCAAAGCACCACGACAACGCCACCGACGCGTCGAGGACGAACGTCACCGTCGGCCTTCCTCGATCAGATCCCGGATGCCCGACCCCCCTGTGGTGACTCCCTCACGCAGGTGATCGAGCTCCACGAAAATGTCGACACTCGGACGGACCACATCGACCGGGACCAACTTGGCGATGGGTCGTCCGTGGCGGGTGATCGTCACGGTCTCGCCACGCTCCACCTTCGCCAACAGAGCCGGCAGGTGCGTCTTCGCCTCGTAAGCTCCCACACTCGTCACATGGTCAGACTAGTCTCAGACCAGTCCAATGACAAGGAACTAAGACCTCTATGCCGGCGGCCCGCTGACGAGCGTGACTTTAGCTGTGTGGGCGGTACCTGAGGCGTTGACCCAGCCGATCGTCACGGTGTCGCCTGGGTGGTAGCCGATCATGAGCTGTCCCAGCGTCGTTGCCGAATCGACGGCCTTGCCGCCCAGCGATGTGATGGTGTCACCAGCGACGATGCCCGCCTTGGCCGCGGGATCTCCGGCGACGACGCCACCCACGAGCGCTCCGGCGGTCGACGTACGGCTGACCCGTCCGTTGCCCGACGAACCCATGAGCACGCCAAGGAACGCCGAGTCACCGACATGGGTGGTCGTGGAGCCTTGCCCGGCCTCGACGGCCGTGACGATGGTCATGGCGTCGGCGATCGGGATGGCGTAGCCCCGGCCGGTCTGCGACGACAGCGCGTAGTTGCTCGAACCTGCTGTGTCGATGCCGATGACAGCGCCGCTCGAGTCGACCAACGCGCCACCCGAGTCGCCGGACTGGATGTTGGCGTCCACCTGGATGAGGTCGCTGAGCTGTTCGCTCGTACCGGTCAGTTCGTTGCTTGCCGTGATCGACTGGCTCAACGCCGTCACCGAGCCGGCCGCGGCCGTCGGCGTGCCGCCCGTACCGCCCGCATTGCCGGCAGCGACGACAGCCTCGCCGACCGTGGCCGCCGCCGTGCCGATCGACGCCGTCTGCAGGCCGGACGCGCCCTGGAGCTGGAGCGCTGCGACGTCATGGGCGGCGTCGTAGCCGACGACCGTCGCTGTGTACGTCTGGCCGTTGCCCACGTCGGTCACGCTGATCGAGGTCGCGCCGGAGATGACGTGGTTGTTCGTGAGGATCTCACCGGTGGCCGTCAGCACGATGCCCGTACCGGCGCCCTCCGCCTGCTGGTACGAGAACGTGCTGACGATGTCGACCAGAGCAGGATCGATGATCGCGGCGATCGATGCGGGATCACCCGTCGAACCCGACGGCGTACCGGACGCGGTTGACCCAGCGCTGGGCTGACTGGAGACGTCCGGCGTACTGCTGGCGCTGGGCTGCGCGGAACCTTGGACGGTCGAGACCGTGCCGGTTGACGTGACGTAGCGGCCGACCTCAGCACCGGCGACGCCGACGGCGAACGCGGCGAACACACCCAGCGCGACGAACAGACCCGCACGACGGCGCCGGCGAGGCGGCGGTGGTGTCGCGGGTGCAGGCGCGGTGAACGTGTAGCCGGTTCCGTACGGGTTACCCGCTCCCCCATCGTCCCATCCCGGGGGAGGCGTCGGCGGGGCCCAACTTCCGTAAGCCGACGGCTGGTTCCCATACGCCGGTGGCTGGCTCCCATACGCCGGTGGCTGGCTCCCATAGACCGGTGGCTGGAACGCCGGACCCGGTCCACTCGTGCTCTCGTCGTGCAGCTCTGACATCTCGCTCGCCCTTTCGCTCCCCTCCGGTATAGGTCGGATTTGCTGGGAATTCCCTGTGAGCGAGCCATGGACACCCTGAGAACGCCGGTCACCGCGACCAGCGCTGGCCGAGCTCAGGCCCCGACGTACTCCGCGAGGTGCTGACCGGTGAGGGTGGAACCGTCGGCGATGAGGTCGGCAGGTGTTCCCTCGAACACGATCCGGCCGCCGTCATGACCGGCGCCCGGCCCAAGATCGATGATCCAGTCGGCGTGCGCCATCACGGCTTGATGGTGCTCGATGACGATCACGGACTTGCCGGCATCGACGAGCCGATCGAGCAGGCCGAGCAGTTGGGCGACATCGGCGAGATGTAGTCCTGCCGTGGGCTCGTCCAGCACGTACACAGCCGCCTTGTCGGCCATCTGCGCGGCAAGCTTCAGCCGCTGCATCTCGCCGCCCGACAAGGTGGTGAGCGGCTGCCCGAGGCTGAGGTAGCCCAGCCCGACATCGGCGAGCCGCTCGAGGATCTTGTGAGCAGCGGGCGTACGTGCCTCGCCCTCGCCGAAGAACCGCAGCGCCTCCTCGACCGGCAGGTCGAGCACATCAGCGATGTTGAGCCCGCCGAACCGGTACTCCAGAACTGCCGCCTGGAACCGGCGCCCTTCGCACTCCTCACACGTCGTCGCGACCGTGGCCATCACTCCGAGATCGGTGTAGACGACACCTGCGCCGTTGCACGCCGGACACGCGCCCTCGGAGTTCGCGCTGAACAGCGCGGCCTTCACGCCGTTGGCCTTGGCGAACGCGGTACGGATCGGGTCGAGAAGTCCTGTGTACGTCGCGGGGTTGCTCCGCCTCGATCCGCGGATCGGCGTCTGGTCGATCGCCACCACGCCCTCGTGGCCCGCCACGGACCCCTGGATCAGCGAGCTCTTCCCCGACCCGGCGACGCCGGTCACGACCACCAGCACGCCCGTGGGGATGTCCACATCGACGTCCTTGAGGTTGTGCTCGCTGGCGCCGCGGATCTGGAGAGCGCCGGCCCCCACCCGTACATGGCCCTTCACCCTGGCGCGGTCGTCGAGATGGCGGCCGGTCACGGTGTCGCTGACCCGCAGGCCCTCCACGGTGCCCTCGAAGACGAGCTCTCCCCCGGCGCTGCCGGCGCCCGGGCCCAGGTCGATCACGTGGTCCGCGATCCCGATGACCTCAGGCTTGTGCTCGACGACGAGCACCGTGTTCCCCTTGTCACGCAGCCGCAGCAGCAGGTCGTTCATCCGCCGGATGTCGTGCGGGTGAAGGCCGATCGTGGGCTCGTCGAACACGTACGTCACGTCGGTGAGCGCCGATCCGAGGTGCCGGATCATCTTCGTCCGCTGCGCTTCGCCGCCCGACAAGGTCCCTGACGGCCGGTCCAGGCTGAGGTATCCCAGCCCGATCTCCACGAACGAGTCCAGCGTCTCTCCCAACGTCGTCAGCAGCGGAGCCACCGACGGCAGGTCGAGCCCGTGCACCCAGACCGCCAGGTCGCTGATCTGCATGGCGCAGGCCTCGGCGATGTTGATGCCGCGGATCTTCGACGACCTGGCCTCCGCGCTGAGCCGGGTCCCGCCGCACTCGGGGCACGTGCCGAACGTGATCGCCCGCTCAACGAAAGCCCTGATGTGGGGCTGCATCGACTCGGGGTCCTTGGCGAGCATGGACTTCTGGATCTTCGGGATCAGGCCCTCGTACGTGAGGTTGATGCCTTCGACCTTGATCTTCGTCGGCTCCCGGTAGAGCAGGTCGTGAAACTCCTTCTTCGTGTAGTCCCGGATCGGCTTGTCCATGGGAAGCCCGGAACCGGCGAAGATCCGCCCGTACCACCCGTCCATGCTGTAGCCCGGGACCTTGAGCGCTCCCCCACTCAGCGACAGGCTGTCGTCGTACAGAGCGGTCAGGTCGAAGTCCGTCACCTGGCCGCGGCCTTCGCAACGGATGCACATCCCACCGAGCCTCGAGAACGTCGCCTTCTGTGCCTTGGTCGCCGCCCCGCGCTCGACGGTGATGGCCCCACTCGCCCGCACCGTGGCCATGTTGAACGAGAACGCGGTCGGCGGCCCGATGTGGGGCTCCCCCACCCGACTGAACAGGATGCGCAGCATGGCGTTGGCGTCTGTCGCCGTCCCGACGGTCGACCGCGGATCGCCGAACATCCGCTGCTGGTCGACGAGGATGGCCGTCGTCAGACCGTCCAGCAGGTCGACATCAGGCCTTGCCAGGTTGGGCATGAAGCCCTGGACGAACGAGCTGTACGTCTCGTTGATGAGCCGTTGCGACTCCGCGGCGATCGTGTCGAAGACCAGCGAGCTCTTCCCCGAGCCGGACACGCCCGTGAACACGGTCAGGCGTCGCTTCGGGATATCGACGGTCACACCCTTGAGGTTGTTCTCGCGCGCACCCACGACTCGGATCCGGTCATGGCTGTCGGAGGGTCCAGGCGTTGGCATAGCGGCTCCATCCTTCACTGACGTGCGTTCGACGGCTGCGCCATGCTGCCACTCACGGGCGCGAATTCCCAGCCCGGTGCGCGAACGACTGCTGGATCAGCTGGCGCCGAGGTACGCCTTCCGCACGCGATCGTCGCCCAGCAACGCTTTCCCGGAGTCCGAGAACATGATCCGTCCGACCTCGAGAACGTACCCCTTGTCGGCCAGCGAGAGGGCCGCCGAGGCGTTCTGCTCGACGAGGAGGATGGTGACGCCTTCCGACTGGAGCTTGAGGATCGTCTTCATGATCGTCTGGGTCATGATCGGGCTGAGGCCCATGGAGGGCTCGTCGAGCATGAGCAGCTTGGGCCGGCTCATCATGGCGCGTCCGATGGCGAGCTTCCTCCTTGTTGACGTGTACCCCCACCTCGTATGGACTGCGAGCATCGGGAGTGGGCACATTTGACCATGCGTTTGTCTCGCCTGTGTTACAGACCGTCGCAGGAGGAGTCGGCTTTACCGAATTGTTGTTAAGTCCCACCGAACGATGAGGCGTTCTACTCCCTCGAAGGCCCTCCGCGCAAGCGCGGCCAGCAAGGGTGATGAGGGCGTCCGCGAGTCGGGTCGCGACGATCCGATCAGCTCGCCTGTGGAACGATGTCCCGGTGCTGTCGCTGATCGGGAAACTCACGGAACGCTTCGAGGCCGCCGCGGGGACCGACCCGGAGCTGCGGCCCGCGACCAAGCCGCAGTTCGGTCACTTCCAGTCCAATGCCGCCCTCCGGCTTGCCAAGGATCAGGGGCGCCCGCCGCGTGACGTCGCTGCAGACCTCATCGCCGGCATCGACGTCGCGGATCTGTGCGAGCCGTTGGAGATCGCGGGACCCGGCTTCATCAACATCCGTGTCCGTGCCGACGTCCTGGCGGGCGTGGCCAACGAGGTGCTTCACGACGAGGCCGCCGGGATCGATGCAGCCGAGCATCCCGCACGAATCGTCATCGACTACAGCTCCCCCAACGTGGCCAAGCTCATGCACGTCGGCCACCTCCGTACGACGATCATCGGCGACTGTTTCCACCGCGTCCTCGATGCGTGCGGGAACACCGTCATCGCGCAGAACCACATCGGCGACTGGGGCCGCCAGTTCGGCATGCTCATCGAGCAGGTGCTCGAGGAGAACCTCGAACTGGCCGGGCTCGATCTCGCCGGGCTCGAGGAGCTGTACCTGAGGGCGAACGCCCACCTCACCGCTGACGACGCGTTCGCCGATCGGTCCCGCGCCCGCGTCGTTGCCCTCCAGGCGGGAGACACGGAGACCAACGCCCTCTGGCAGCAGCTCATCGACATCTCGAAGGTCGGCTTCAATGCCACGTACGACCGGCTCGGCGTCCTGCTGACCGATGACGACCTGGCTGGCGAGTCCATGTACAACGACATGCTCGCTCCGATCTGCGAAGATCTCGAGTCCCGCGGCATCGCGGTCGTCGACGACGATGCGCTGGTCGTCTTCGTGGACGGCTTCGACGCCCCCGCGATCTTGCGCAACCGGCACGGCGGCTATGGGTACGACGTCACCGACGTCGCCGCCATCTCGTACCGGGTCAAGACGCTTCAGGCGGATCGACTGATCTACGTCACGGACGCCCGGCAGCACCAGCACTTCCAGCTCGTCTTCGAGGTCGCTCGCAAGGCGGGCTATCTCCCCGACACCGTGACCGCCGAGCACGTGGGGTACGGAATGGTCCTCGGCACCGACGGCAAGCCGTTCGCCACCCGCAAGGGCGGCGCGGCGCACCTCGACGACCTGCTCGATCGCGCCGAGGAGCACGTCGCTCGGCCGATCGCGGTCGCGGCCGTGAAGTACGCCGATCTGTCCAACCAGCTGCAGAAGGACTACGTCTTCGACGCCGAGCGGATGACGCAGACTGCCGGCGACACCGGCCCGTACCTGCAGTACGCCCACGCCCGCGCTACCCGGATCCTGGTCAAGGCCGAGGCCGAGGGCATCGCGTGGGACGCGATCACCGTGCTGGACGAGCCCATCGAGCAGACGCTCGCGCTCCTGCTGAGCCGATTCGGCGAAGTCGTCACCGGCGTGGCCCACGAC
>Ga0209638_1001126_pt1 | contig 17196 bp, 12 predicted proteins | sample BarGraNGADG00211_FD_184490 | JGI IMG/M metagenome (GOLD analysis project Ga0209638, IMG submission 184490) | Arctic peat soil microbial communities from Barrow, Alaska - Barrow Graham LP Ref core NGADG0002-211 (SPAdes) (version 2) | ecosystem: Environmental > Terrestrial > Soil > Wetlands > Peat...
ATCTCCGTCTCTTAGTTCAAGGGCTTCATTAGTTCCTGTTGATGCTCCTGATGGAACAGCTGCTCTACCAAAAGCACCTGACAAAAGTTGAACATCTACTTCGATTGTTGGGTTTCCGCGTGAGTCAAGAATCTCACGAGCGTGAACATTGCTAATTTCCATAATTTTTTATCTGTTTTATAGTTATAATTTAGCTAATTTTGCAACCAAATAATACCGCAAATATCAAGCCATGAAAACTAAAATTTCTTTCTTATTGACCATTGTCCTGAGTCTAACAGCAATCATGACCATTAATGCCCAAAACACTAATGCCATAAAGGTTGTCAGAGGTAAGACTGACACAGTTACAACTGCCAACCATGTTGTAGTGGGAGCGACAACCCCCGGGTCTGAAGTTTACATAAATGACAGCAAGGTGAAACAGTATAAAACAGGCTCTTTTGGAACTGAATTGAAACTGAAGGAGGGAGATAATCCTATCGTCATTAAGGCCCTTTACGGAGGGACTCAGTCTGAGATGAGTTTCTCTGTCTTTTACAAGATTTATAAACCTGTACCAAAGATAGAAGTACCTGGAAACTATCAATTTCCGGTTGTCATAACCAAACCTGGTGCCTACCTGAATTATGGTGCCGGCCAGGATAGACTCGGTGGTGCTAAAATTAACTACCTCGCAGAGGGGGTAAAGATGGAGCTGTTGGATTCGGTGGGAAACCTTTACAAGGTAAAACTTTCTGAAAGAAACTACTCTTATATACCAAAAGATTTTGTTAGCAGAACTCCTTCAGGGACAAAACCTCCTTTCTCATTGACCGGGTCATGGAGTGTTTCCAATATCGGGAAAGCGGACAGAGTTTCAGTGTCTCTTGAGCAGCGTCAACCTTATACTGTTAAGGAGGATCTTGGCCCCAATAGAATTGTTGTGGATATTTATGGTGCCGCCTGCAATACAAACTGGGTAACTCAATATCTGGATCTGAAAGTCGTTGATTTTGTAGATCTTCAGCAAATTCAACCGGACGTATTCAGAGTTATCATCAACTTAAAGAATAAATACAGTTGGGGCTATAGTGTAGATTATACAGGGAATAGTTTGAATATTACCATTAAACATGCTCCACAACCAACCATCAGAGGGATGGTTATAGGAATCGATGCCGGTCACGGAGGTACAGCATCTGGTGCGGTAAGCACCGCAGGTTATCAGGAAAAGCTCCAGAATTTAGCAATGGTATATATGCTTAAAGAAGAGTTGGAGAAGAGGGGAGCAAGAGTTGTTTTGAGCAGGGTGGATGACTCTGATGTATCGATGGGAGAAAGATCGACAATTTTTAAGAATGAGAACATAGATCTGTTAATAGCAATCCACTGTAATGCGGGAGGCAATCCGCTTCTGAACGGAGGTACCAGTACATATTACAGACACGTAGAATACAGAGATTTAGCCGAAACCATACTCAAAAGACTTGTAGTGCTGGATGGAGTAAAGAATTTCGGGTTGATTGGAAACTTCAACTTCTCGCTAAACGCATCTACAAATTATCCATCTGTATTAGTTGAGACTCTTTTTATGAGTTCACTACCGGATGAAGAGAAGATTACAGACAAGATTTTTCAAAGAAAGATGATGGTACAAGTTGCAAAGGGCTTGGAGGATTACCTCAAGAAGGTTAAGAAGGCAAAATAAAGAACCAAACATTTTAATGGGTTTTGAACTTAAATCAAACTATAAACCGACAGGTGACCAACCCTCTGCAATCGAGCAGTTGGCTGGTCACATTTCTGACGGGGTCTCTGCCGTAACACTTCTTGGTGTAACGGGCTCCGGAAAGACCTTTACAATGGCAAATGTGATTGAGAAGTTACAGAGACCTGCCCTGATATTAAGCCACAACAAAACCCTTGCTGCCCAACTTTACGGTGAGTTTAAAACCTTTTTCCCGAATAATGCGGTCGAGTACTTTGTGTCGTATTACGATTACTATCAGCCTGAGGCTTATATGCCTTCTTCAGACACATATATAGAAAAAGATCTGAGCATAAATGATGAGCTGGAAAAGCTTAGACTCTCCGCTTCTAGCGCATTACTCTCCGGTAGAAGAGATATAATTGTAATATCAAGTGTTTCATGCCTTTATGGAATCGGCAATCCGGAAGATTTTCATGCAAACACAATTAAAATCAAAAGAGGAGAGCACATTTCCAGAAGTAAGCTTCTTTACGCATTGGTAGATAGCCTCTATTCCAGAAATGAGATGGAGTTTAAAAGGGGTGTATTCCGGGTAAAGGGTGATTCTGTGGATATCTATTTGGCATATTCGGACTCAGCTTGTAGGGTAATCTTTTTTGGAGATGTGGTTGAGAGTATAGAGCTGTTTGACCCCTTAACCGGAGCTCGCATTGATGAACTGGAGGAAATATCTGTCTATCCTGCAAATATTTTTGTGACAACAAAGGAGAGGATGAAGGGTGCTATAGTACAGATTCAGGACGACATGATGAAACAGTATTCATACTTTGCAGAGATTGGAAAGCATCTGGAGGCAAAGCGGCTCAAGCAGAGGGTTGAGTATGATTTGGAGATGATTAAGGAGATTGGCTACTGCCCCGGAATAGAAAACTATTCGAGATACTTCGACGGCCGTTCCGCAGGAATGCGTCCATTCTGCCTGATAGACTATTTTCCAAAGGACTTTATAACCTTTATTGACGAGAGCCATGTCACCATTCCGCAGGTAAAAGCGATGTATGGTGGAGACCGCTCAAGGAAAGAAACCTTAATTGAATACGGATTCAGATTGCCTGCAGCAGCAGACAACAGACCTCTCAAATTTAACGAATTTGAAGATATTATCGGGCAAAGAGTCTTTGTGAGTGCCACTCCTGCAGACTACGAGCTGAACATATGTGAGGGGTTGATTGTTGAACAGGTTGTTCGTCCCACAGGATTGCTTGACCCTCCAATAGAGGTACGACCAACCAAAAACCAGATTGATGACCTTCTGGAGGAAATCAGAATAAGAGCAGACAAAGATGAGAGGGTTTTGGTGACCACTCTTACCAAAAGAATGGCAGAAGAGTTAGATAAGTATTTTTCGCACATAGATATAAGGTGCAGATATATTCACTCAGATGTGGATACACTAGAACGGATTGAGATTCTGGAAGATTTTCAGGCAGGGAGGTTCGATGTGTTGATCGGGGTAAATCTTCTGAGAGAGGGGTTGGATCTTCCTCAGGTATCTCTGGTGGCAATACTGGATGCAGACAAAGAAGGTTTCCTCAGATCTGCGCGATCTTTGACTCAAACAGCAGGAAGAGCTGCAAGAAATGTAGACGGAAGGGTTATCATGTATGCAGACAAGATTACCCGCTCGATGCAGATTACAATAGAAGAAACAGACAGAAGAAGGAAGAAGCAGGAAGATTATAACAGGGAAAATAATATTAAACCAACGCAGATTGAGAAACAGATCCGAAATGTTATGGGAAGGATTAAAGAGTTTCAGAATGAGGTTGGAGAGGCCAATCCGATTTTGGCCGATCCGGTGATGGCTTTCCTTAAACCGGATAAGATAAAGGAGGCGATAACATCTGCAAAGGCAGAGATGGAAAGAGCTGCCTTCGATTTAGACTTTTTGCGGGCTGCAAAGTTCCGTGATGAGATGAATGCACTAAAAAAACTTTTGGAAAAATAGATTATGATTTCGGGAATATCGAATGGCTGATAATACAATAAAAATAAAGGGTGCCAGGTTAAACAACCTTAAGAACCTCTCTCTGGAGATTCCTCGTGATAAAATGGTGGTTATCTCCGGTATCTCCGGGTCGGGAAAATCCAGCCTCGCGTTTGATACTATTTTTGCTGAGGGGCAACGTCGTTTTGTTGAGAGTCTATCCTCTTTTGCCCGTCAGTTTTTGGGCAGAATGACAAAACCGGATGTTGATGAAATAACCGGGATTCCTCCGGCAATAGCTATAGAACAGAAAGTAAATACAAGTAATCCACGTTCAACGGTGGGTACAAGCACAGAGATATATGACTATCTCAGACTTCTCTATACCAAAATCGGAAAGACCTATTCTCCAATCAGTGGAGAGGAGGTTAAAAGACACACAGTAAATGATATATTAAATCACATTTACTCATACTCAATTGGTACTCCCATCTATATTCTGGCTCCAATGGGCTGGGAGAGCAAAGAGACCAGGGTTGAGAGGTTACTGATTTTGAAGGAGGAGGGGTTTACAAGGCTCTATTCAAACGGAGATGTTGTAAGAATTGAGAGTGCTCTTAACAAGGAGTTTGAAACTGATGAGCCGGTATATTTATTAGTTGACAGAATAATTCTGGAAGAGGGTGATGAGATAAAGAACAGGCTGATGGATTCACTGCAAACGGCAGTTGAAGTTAAAAGGGGGCTTGGAACAGAAAGGGGAATAGTACTTATTTCCACCGGAGAAAAGGGAGATGAGCCTAAGGTGTTTTCTACCCTTTTTGAGGCAGACGGAATGGCATTCGAGGAACCTTCTGTGCTTCTGTTCAGCTTTAATAACCCTATAGGCGCGTGTCCTGTTTGTTCTGGTTATGGCAGAATTATTGGGATTGACGAAAATCTTGTTGTCCCGGATCCCTCACTTTCTGTCTATCAGGAGGCAATAGCCTGTTGGAGGGGAGATACAATGAAGAGTTTTTACAACGAATTTATACTTTCTGCCAATAATTTTAATTTTCCCATTCACAGACCGTTCTATGAACTAACTGCGGAACAAAAATTATTGCTTTGGACAGGAAATGAATTTTTTACCGGTTTGAACGAATTCTTCAAAATAATCGAAGCTAACAAATACAAAATTCAGTTTCGTTATCTTTTAAGCAGATACTCAGGCAAGACCACCTGTCCCGAATGTTTGGGAAAGAGGTTGAGAAAAGAGGCGCTTTATGTAAAAATTGCAGGAAAGAGCATCAGTGACCTGCTGGATATGAGCATGGATGACCTCTGCAATTTTATAAAAAATATCGAATTGTCTGATTATGACAGGACAATTGCTTCCAGATTATTAAAGGAGCTGGAGAACAGGCTTGCCTGTATGATCTCTGTAGGCCTCTCATATCTTACACTAAACAGAGCCTCAAACACATTGAGTGGGGGAGAGAGTCAAAGGATAAATCTTGTAAGTTCGATAGGGAGCAGCCTTGTTGGTTCGCTCTACATTTTGGATGAACCCAGTATAGGCCTTCACCCCAGAGATACTCAAAGACTTATATCAGTTTTAAAACAACTGAGAGATCTGGGTAACAGTGTGTTGATAGTAGAACATGACGAAGAGATCATTAGAGCTGCAGATCAGCTTATTGATATAGGACCATATGCCGGGAATCATGGAGGAGAGCTTGTTTATCAGGGAACCATAAAAGATAACCTCACTAAGGAGGAGTGCGGAAGGAGTCAGACACTCGCCTTTTTGTCCGGGCACGAAAAGATAGAACTTCCCAATGAAAGACGGAACTGGAGCAGCTTTATTGAAGTGAAAGGAGCAGCAGAACACAATTTGAAAGGGATTGACGTAAAATTTCCTTTAAGGGTATTAACAGCTGTAACCGGCGTTAGCGGTTCAGGAAAATCCACTCTTGTGAGGGATATATTTTATCCTGCTGTAAACAGAAGGTTAAACCAATTTGGCGATAAACCGGGAGCGCATAAAGACATCATAGGGGATATCAATAAAATTACTGCAGTTGAGTATATAGATCAAAACCCGATAGGAAGGTCTTCACGTTCAAATCCGGCAACTTATCTTAAGGTATATGACGAGATAAGGAGACTCTTTTCTGAACAGCCCTATGCCAAAGCAAACGGGTACGGACACTCGCACTTCTCATTTAACATTGATGGTGGAAGGTGTCCTGATTGCCAGGGTGAGGGGGTTATAAAGATTGAGATGCAGTTTATGGCAGATGTTCAGATGGTCTGTGAATCTTGTGGAGGTAAAAGATTTAAGCAGGATATTCTGGAAGTCAGATATAGAGACAAAAATATCAATGACGTTTTGAATATGAGCGTAGAAGAGTCTATAGAATTTTTCTCTGTACAAAAGGAGTCAATTGCAAAAAGGATTGCAGATAAATTAATGCCACTCAAAGCGGTAGGTCTGTCATATGTTCAACTTGGGCAGAGCAGCAACACATTGAGCGGTGGTGAAAGTCAGAGAGTCAAGTTAGCATCATTTCTGGGCAAGGAGTCTTCCGGTGGTTCGATTCTTTTTATTTTTGACGAACCTACTACAGGTTTACACTTCTATGATATCCGAAAACTTCTGGATTCGTTTAATGCCCTCATTAACAAAGGTCATACAGTTGTTGTTGTGGAACATAACATGGATGTGGTCAAGTGTGCAGATTGGATTATTGATCTTGGACCGGAGGGGGGAGAAGCGGGGGGAGAGGTTGTCTTTGAAGGGTTGCCGGAGCAACTCGTTAAGATAAAGGACAATTATACAGCAAAAGCACTCATTGGGAAGTTGTAAGTATGTGGATCAGATAGAAGACCAGCTTTGTTCTGTTTGCTAAAACCGGATAATTGATAAAGTAAAAATCATCAGTCGGCTTGTAGGTATGCATGTGTATACCTGAGGTTATCAGCAGGGAGGGGATTCTCTCTTCTACAAAAGAATTCTGGTCGGAAGATTTATAGAATATCCCGGCAAATACAGGGCTTCCGTAAAAATCATAATTGACATCCATGTTGAGATTATTATCCCTGTTCGCAGAATCTATTTTTCTTTTGAAATCCTTATACTTGTTTGCCCCCAGTACCAGCACATAGTTTGTATCTGCACCGGGTGGCGCAAAAATTGAACCCAACTGATCAAGATTAATATTGCAGATTATATTCTTTTTCGGTATCGGAAGACTCTTCACAAACTCTTCTGAGCCTGCCATATTACTCTCTTTTCCATCGAAAGCTGCGAAGATAATATTCTTGGTTGAACCCTCTTTGGCAGCTCGCATTTCTGAGAAAAGCCGGGCCAGATTCAGGAGTGCAGCAACTCCGGAAGCGTTATCATCTGCACCATTGTAAATCTTCCCTCCAAGTATTCCAAGATGGTCGTAGTGTGCCGAGACCACAATATACTGGTCGGAGTAATATTGAGCAGGAACAACCCCTATTATATTTCTTCCGATAATTGTGTCTGCCTTAAAACTTTGGGTAAAGGTCTGATGGTAAAAGGGAATTAAACCCCATTTTTCAAACTCTTCCCGGATCATTGCTCCTGCAAGTTGATTACCAATGCTTCCCATACCCCTTCCATAGGTTTTGTCATCTGCCAGAAAAGTGAGGTAACCTTCAAGTGAGTTGCGGTCTATCTTTGATGTATATCTGTTTAAATCTTGTGAATAGGTAGAAATAGTGCCGGAAAAAAGAAAATATAATATTATGAATAGTAAGGAAGATTTCTTCATTTAGAATTGTTTATATTTGTCAAAAATAATCTATTTGTATTTAATTATGCAAAATAAAAGAGGCAGAAGGAGGACAAAATCCACTAAAAAACAAAAAAACAGGTTATTAAGATTTATTAAGTACCTGTTTTTGTACATACCGCTTTCATTTATTGCCATCTCCGCATTATTGGTCTTTGTACTTAAATGGGTGCCTGTCTATTGTACCCCGCTTATGGTTATAAGGAGTGCAGAGCACATCACGGACAAAACATTTAAAACCTATAAAACCTGGAAACCCATTGAGAAGATCTCCGGGAATATGCAAATGGCAGTAATGGCATCTGAAGACACGAGATTTTTAGAGCACAATGGTTTTGACTGGGTAGAAATTGACAATGCAATTGATGCAAGCAAAAGAGGAAGAAGATTGCGTGGTGCAAGTACTATCTCTCAGCAAACTGCAAAAAACGTATTTCTTTTCCCTTCCAGATCTTGGGTCAGAAAGGGTTTTGAGGCCTATTTTACTGTTGGCATAGAACTTATTTGGGGTAAAGAGAGGATACTCGAAGTATATCTGAATGTTGCTGAAATGGGCAAAGGAATTTACGGTGCAGAAGCCGCCGCAAATCAACTCTTCCAAAAATCGGCACAAAAATTGACATCGAGAGAGAGTGCACTTATAGCAGCTTGTCTTCCCAGCCCTGTTATGCATAGGGCAAACAGCCCATCCGTGTATGTAAACTCAAGAGCTTCAAATATTCAAGCTTTGATGGATATGATAGAGGTACCTGAGTGGTTAAAAAACGGTAAAAAGGTTAAAAAATGAGAAAAAAATATCTTTTAGTGCTGCTAATAAGTCTGTTGTCAATAGATTTTGCTTATTCTCAATATGATAAACAACAATTTTTCTTTAGAGGCAAACAGTTTCTGATAGAGGGAAAATACTCGCAGGCTATTGAAAATTTCAATATTTTAACCCACCTGGATTCCACCCTGTATGAGGCCTACTTTTTTAGAGGTATAGCAAAGTATAATCTTGGGGACTTCCTTGGTGCTCAGTTGGATTTTGACCACACACTCTCCGTTAACCCGATTTATACTCCCGCTTACCATTATAGAGCGATAACTTTAAGCAGAATAGGCAAGTATGATCTGGCCTTAAAAGATTTGGAGGAGGCTGTAGATCTTCGTCCAAGCTATACAGGACTATATTTCAGCAGAGGGGTTACCTACTTCCTCTCCCAACAGTTTGATAAGGCGGTGCAGGACTTCAACAGATTTATCAGACATGAGCCCAGAGTGGCAGATGCCTATCTGAACAGAGGTGCGTCGTACCTTTTTTTGGGTGACACAACAAAAGCTATCAATGACTACAATACTGCAATCAGCCTTAACATATTCGATCCTGAGGGTTATGTCAGGCGCTCCAGAATACATATGATGCAGAACAATCTTACCGCTGCAATTGACGATCTGAACCATGCTTTAAACCTGGATTCCACAAATACATTTGCTTTTTTCAACCGAGCACTTGCAAGATATAATAATAAGGATATCATGGGAGCATTGGCAGACCTTGAAAAGGTGCTTAAAGAGGATCCGGGCAATGCCTTAACGCTATACAACAGAGCCCTGATCAGATCACAAATCGGTGATTACAATAACGCACTGGATGATTATGACAAAGTAATTTCCATTAATCCGAACAACGTTTTGGCGTACTATAACAGGGCAACCCTCTTTATGGAGCTGGGCAGGTTCAGAGATGCCATGGATGATTATTCACAGGCAATAAATCTTTATCCGGACTTTGCAAATGCATACATGAACAGATCTTATGTTAAAAACCAACTGGGTCAGTTTACATCTGCGAAAAGCGATTATGAGATAGCTCAAAGAAAGATCCGTGACTACAAATCTATGGCCGGAGATTCAACAAAGGTCTCTGCTTTTGCAGATACAACCAAAAAGTATAACAGACTGCTTGCTCTGGATGCTGACTTTGCAAAAAAGGATTTCAATAACAATCTATTGCAATATAAAGATGTAGATATCAGACTAAAACCTCTGTATAAATTTAGAGCAGACCAGTCAAAAAAGAATCCATTGGCATTGGAAAAACAGTTTGAAGATAAAAAATCCGAACTCTTTATTTCGGATATTCCCATTCCGGTTAAGCTGTCATCTGCACCTGTAAACTTATCGCTAGACCAACAACAGATATTTATTGAGAACATAGACAAAAGTCTGAGAGAGGGAAAAGATTCCAAAACACTATTTGCAAAGGCACTGCTGGAATCTAACATAAAACAATTTAATACTGCTTTGGAATGTTATAATCAGGCAATTGATATGGAACCCGCACAGACATTCTTTTATATTAACAGAGGTGCCCTGCAGTCGGAAATGATAGATTTTATATCTTCCATAGAGAGCAATGTTCAGGTTTTAACTCTCGACGATGCAGGCGCAACCAGGGCCAAAGTTCAGGAGCAGGCTACAAAAAGTTATGATTATACCGCAGCAATACATGATATGAAGAGAGCTACAGAACTCTCCCCTGAGTTCCCATACACCTACTATAATCTTGGCAATCTTTACTGCCTCTCAAATGATCTTCCGGAGTCCATTCTTCAATACACAAAAGCACTGGAGCTATATCCATACATAGGTGAAGCTTATTACAACAGAGGATTGGTCCTGATATATCTGAAAGATAAGGAAAAGGGATGCATAGATTTGAGCAAAGCCGGTGAGCTTGGTATTTCAGAGGCCTACAATGTAATTAAAAAGTATTGTACAGAAGAGGAGAAGTAGGCTTTAACGCTTTTTACTTCTTAGCCTGCTTGTAAATACTACCAGAGCCTCGTCCCTTGTAATATACTTCATTGCAATAAATGATAAGATGGCTGCAACTATCGGGAAAACTGCCGTGATTGAAAAAACTGTTCCTTCCGGTCTTGAGAAGAAATAGTACAAAAGCCATGCTTGATAAGCTACCAGGATAATCGTGTTAAATATTGAGAGTCTTATCTGGATAATCCTATGTCTGTAAAGAAATATTGAAATGAGCGCTATGGATGTGGTAATGATGGTAAAAATGAGAAATGGTAAAAACTCAATGTATTTTACTCTCTCTGCAGATGTGTATGCCATAGTTGAAAAGAAAAGAGAACCAAGCAGGATAGTGGCTGCAACCAGGAGAAGTGTCTGAATTCGCTGTAACATATGATCTGATTTTGTACAAAAGTATAAAATAAAGGCTATTTTTGTAAATTAAATTGATAAATAATGAATGCAATTGCACCATCTGAGTTGATACTCAACAGTGACGGATCAATATTTCATCTGCATATTAAACCGGAAGAGTTAGCTGACACAATTATACTGGTTGGCGATCCTGGCAGAGTTGAGTTGGTTGCCTCGTTTTTCGACTCAAAAGAGTTTGTAAGATCATCCAGAGAGTTTGTAACAATAACAGGTACTTACAAGGGTAAAAGAATTACTGTTCTATCTACAGGCATAGGAACAGACAATATCGATATTGTAATGAACGAACTTGATGCCCTGGCAAATATTGATTTGAAAACCAGGATACCAAAACGGGAGCATAAGAGACTCACAATCTTAAGAATTGGTACATCCGGAGCAATACAACCGGATATCCCTCTGGGTTCATTTGTTCTATCTCATATATCCGTAGGATGTGATGGTCTTTTAAATTGGTACGATAACAGAGATTCAGTATCTCTTCTGGATATGGAAGAGGCATTTGTGAAACACAGCGGATGGCTTACTCAGCTGCCTGCACCATATTTTGCCAAAGCCAGCCAAAAGATAATTGATGCGATGAAAGACTTTACAATCAAAGGGGTAACCATTTCTGCTTCCGGCTTTTATGGCCCGCAGGGCAGAGTGTTGAGATTGCCTTTGGCTATTCCGGATATGGTTAACAGATTTGAGACATTCAATTACAACGGTAACAGAATTACTAACTTTGAAATGGAGGGCTCTGCAATAGCCGGTCTATCCGCACTTTTGGGTCATGATGCTGCTACGGTATGTTGTATAATCGCAAACAGGCACCTTCATGAAAGTCAGCCGGATTATAAGGATTATATAAAGAAACTTGTGGAACTCTCTTTGGACAGATTGATCAAACTTTAGTTTTAAGATTATGAGGGTAGACTCTGAGATGATCTCCTTAATGTCGTTGATAGACGACCCTGACTCAACAATCAGAGAGGCAGTAAGGGACAGGCTTATAACAAGAGGAGGGCTTGCAATCGAGCAGCTCGAGACTCTTGTAGATGAAGAAACTTCAGAGGAGAGACGAGTATTTTACTCGGAATACATAGAAGATTTAAAAGAGGAGATAATTAATGAAAGGATTGTAAGCTATCTGAAATCTCCGGATCCTCTGTTGGTCGATGGCCTTTTTTTAATTTCAAAAACGGTTGAGAGCACCTTGGATGAGTATAATTTTTATAACTCCGTGGAGATGCTTTCAGATGAGATAAGCATAGAGTTATCTGAAGATAAAACTGCTATAGAGAATGTAAAAATTTTCAACTATTTGTTTTTTAGAAGAATAGGCTTTAAACACTGCGATACTCTTATCCGTGATGAGGAGAATGCTTTAATCCACAAAGTTATTGATTCCAAGAGTGGAAACCCTGTTGCAATTTCTTTGCTCTACTTTTTACTATCCAGATCTGTAGGACTGCCCATCTACCCTTTATGCTTCCCCGGTGGATTTGTTCCCGTTTATATGGATACAGACAACAAAATACTTTTCTACCTGAATATTTTTAAAGGAGGATCGATCTTTCTTGAGGATAGCCTTAAGCAATTTTTTGACGATATCGGACTTATTTACAGCACAGAGAGCCTTAAAATTGAGCAGGATAGGGCCTTGGTTTCAATTTACGCCGAGTTGTTAAACTATCTGTATAAATCACAAAACAAAAACAGGCTCTCTGAGAGGATGGAGAGAATTCTCACTGTTTTTGGAGAAAGGAGGTATCTTTAGCCAGAAAAATAAAAACCTCTGTAATCATATAGATTACAGAGGCTTTGAAGTTTTAGTATTAGGTTAAGTAATAGCTAATAACTAATATTATACAAATGTAATAAAATATTTTAATATTGAATATAAATCTGTTTATAGCTAAAACATTGTGGAGAAAAGGTGCTGCAGAAAAAAAGGGTTTAACCGGTTCCAGTACGTTAATTGCCGGATTTTCAATTGCGGTAAGTGTGTTGGTAATGGTTTTGGCTATTGCCATATCGGATGGATTCAAGTATGAGATCAGAGCTAAAGCTATCGGATTTTCCGGAGAGGTAATCCTGAACAGTCCTGGAGTTGAGCCCACAACAATTCTTTATCCAATAACAAAAAATCTCACATATTTCAATGATTTAAAATCGTTGCCGGAGGTGAAGAGCATTCAGAATTTTGCATACAGGTCAGGAATGCTAAAGAGTGGAGATCAGATACAAGGTGTAGTATTAAAGGGGGTAGATGCCGGATATGACTGGAGTTTTTTCTCTTCTGCGCTGTCCCGGGGCAGATTGCCGGATTTTAAAGATACAACCGTAAGCAAAGAGATTATTTTATCTGAAAGGTTGGCCAAAATGATGGGATATGGAGTGGGTGATGCCGTCCAGATCTATTTTATAGACAAAACAATTCGAGTGGGGAAGTACAAATTGGTCGGTCTTTATGACGCTCAGCTGGAAGATATTGATAAGATTATGATTGTTGCTGATCTAAGAGAAGTTCAGAGGCTAAATGGATGGGCAAGTGATAAAATTTCTGGTTTGGAAATACTTTTAAACGATGGAGAGGATATTGATGCTGCAGGGGAGAAGATAGATCGATTAGTACTTGAAAGGTTCACGGATAGGGATCCCTCTGTTGTCGTAACTAAAGTCAATGATATTTTTCCGCATCTTTTTGATTGGCTCAAATTGTTGGATTTTAATGTTCTGGTAGTTTTGATATTGATGATTGCGGTAGCAGGGTTCAACATGATTTCCGGTTTGTTGATTATTCTTTTTGAAAAAATTTCAATGATAGGACTTTTGAAAGCGCTCGGCATGAGAGATTCCAATATACATAAGATATTTCTGTACAAGGCATCTTTTATTGTGTTCTGGGGTATGATAATAGGGAATTTGTCGGCAATTACTCTTGCTCTCCTGCAGAAGTGGTTTGCTTTAATTAGCCTGGATCCGGCAAACTATTTTGTAAAATCGGTACCAATTCACCTGGATTTCCCTAAGATAGCACTGCTAAACATAGCGGCTTTCGTAATAATCATGCTGGTAATGCTGTTACCTTCATTTTTTATCTCCAGGATAAGCCCGGAGAGGACGATCAGGGTAAAGTAGAGGCTTCCTCTTCTTTATTTTACCAATATTTTATAATCATTATATCTGGATAGAACATCATTGACAAAGCTGACTGTTTCCACACCATTGAATGTACCTAGCCTGATAAGCCCCAAGGGAATGTTATCAAGGTTTCTCATCAAAGGAATTACTTCTGTAACCGAGTTCCAGTCATTAGGATTTGCTCCTTTATGTTTTGCAAACTTTCGGATGTCTTCTATTCTCCCTTCACCTGCATTGTATGCTGCAAGAACAAACTTTACAGAATTAATCGAGTCCAGCACCTTTGTGCTGTACATCTTTTGAAGTCGCTTTATGAGAAGCGTTCCGGCCTTTATGTTCTGTTCAGGATCGTAAATATCTTCTATGTTGAACTGTTTGGCTGTTGTGTGCCTGATCTGCATGAGACCATGCGCTCCCCTGCTGCTCTGTGCACTCATGGAGAATTTGGATTCCTGGAAAATGAGTGAAGCCAAAAGCCTCCAATCCCAATCAATGGTTTTTGAGTATTTTTTTATAAGGCTGTCGTAGGGAGAGAGAATTGATACAGGTTTTGAGGGAGAGATGGGAAAACCTCTGTACCTTCTGTAGTATTTACTCACAAGATCATCATATTCTTTTGTCTGTTTGTAGTGACCAAACCAATAGTTGAGATGTTGCAAAAGATCGTAATCGCCCTTTCTTACAACCCAGACATGATTGTAATCGTTCAATTCTATACTAGAAATTACATCTGCTTGGTATTCACCGGGAATTGTATCGTTTTGCGCATCCACTACCAATATATCCACCTTATTACTCATTAGATCTTCCCAAGGATTGGAGTTCTGAACAGGAACAATCGTTATATCGCACTTTTGAAGTTTGGCGAATCGCTTGAGAATATCAAAATGAAAACCAACAGTGTGACCCTGTTTCAGATAGATACCATCTTTGACCTTAACCAATGCTTTTAGAGTATCTTTTTCAAGAAAATAGACATGTCTGTCAAGTACTAATGTGCTCTTAGTTGCACTTAGCAAAAAGAGCAGGATCATAGTTAATATTACTATTATATATTTGACAGGGGCCATCATAGGCACGCGGCTTAATTTAAGTAAAACGGCCAGTGCAAGCCCACTTTTATTGCGGACTGTGGCCTAATATAATGGTTTGCAGAAAAATAATCTCCATCCGGCCAATCTTGTGCCGCATTCAAATATTTAATAAATATGCTTGCACGTTTCCATTGAATATTAACGAAAGCATCGATGTACGGATAGTTGCCGATTTTTCTTTCATTCTGAAGATGAAACTGCCCTAACGCCGGACTGTATGATGGGGCGTAATACTCGGTGTTAAAGGTGACATTTGCACCTATTTGCATTCGCATAACTTTTTTAACAACATCAAATTCAAAGTAATATCTAAGATTGGCACTTAGTGTGGGCAGCGGCAAAACCTCGCTGTTTGAGGTATATTGGTAAAGGATCCGATTATCTAAGTGCAGTCTCCAAACTTTGAAGTCTTTCTGTAAATATGCAGTTATAATACTCTCGAGTTGGTTATGTTGTCCGATAACTCCATCTAGCCCGTAATAGATGAGATTGCCCACAAGAGCATACCCGAAAAAGGCTTGCATCTTGAACCTGGGAATGTCAAGTACCCCCTCTACCTTTGTTTCTGTGGTTTTGGCAAAATTGTTGTTCCAAAAGTAGTGGTTAGAATATAAGTAGTTCTGGAACCAATCCGGTGATGTAGTGGAGAGCCTAAACTTACCTGTAAGATGAATTCCTTCCTTAATAGGGTAAGCAGAGAATTTTATCTTTGCGTCTAAACTGAAGTCACCTGAATTATACCCTGCAATATTATATTTGCTAAAGGCATCCCAATGGAAATATTTTTTAAGCTGCCCGGAGGCACCAAAGTAGAGATACAGGTTGTTGTAGTGAATGTTCTTGGCTGGTTGTAAATAGAACTCAGGTCTGAAACTATAAATACTTAACATCTGATACCCGATGCCACCATCCAATTTAGAGATTATTGCATCTTGTGCCCATGGTTGAATTCGTATAAAAAACTTGTTTTCCAGCCTGGTTACCCTCGAGGAGTCGTAACTGCCAGTAGGGGAGATATAGAACCAATTGTTATAGAGTTTTCTACCGATTGAATCGGTAGCGTCAATATTGTCATAATAGGCTCTGTTGTATGTAGAAAACTCGAGCGAATGACCAAAATAAGTGATGGTTCCTTCACCAATCTTAAGAGAATCTTTATCGGTACTGTCTCTTTTAGAAAACCTGATAGGGATTCCATATGAGTGGGTGAGAAAGAGAGTATTTCTCTTAAGGGTATTTTTTCCGTCCAACAAGCGAAATGCGATTGTTTTAACATCTACCAGAGTATCCAATATCTGGCTATCGTCAACAACACCTCCGTTTTCATCTCTTTTTATACCCTGATATATATATCCTGCATGCAGTACATATCTTTTACCCAAGTAATTTGTGCTGAGTGAAAAGTTTCTGTTGTCGGTAGTCTCCTTACCGAGAAGACCGGCAGCTCCAAACCTTTCGTAATTAATTGCAAAATTGAAACTTGGTGAGAGATTTTGGGTGTGAAGGAACTTAATATTTGTCTCCTCTTTGTCTCTGTTGGCAAACATCGTTCCCCAGTATGCCATTTCTGTATATGGAGTCTTGGTGTTGTAGAATGGGAGTGTTTCGGGAGTATATCCGTAAACAAGATAGGGAGAAAAGTCGTTAAAAACATCCAGTTTCTCTCTTTTAAAATAGTTATGCAACAGAACGGCGGAACCGGAAATTCCAAGATAAGTTGCTCCGACATCCTTTTTTAAAAAGGGGTAATCGTTAAAATTAGCATTGAATGTTGTGTCCGGTTTTTTAAATTCAATGCTGTTAAGATATTGGTTATGACTCCAAAGTATAATTCTTTTGTACTTTAGACTATCCTCCAGAATGTAGGTCTCTAGAATTCGGGGCTTAGACCATCGAATGCTGTCTTTGATAGCTTTAAGACTATCTCGTTGTGCCTTCTCCCTCTCTTTTAACTGATAACGCAACTCTTTTTTAATCGTTTTTGAATCCATCTGTTTGATGAGGGTATCAGATTTAATCTCCTGACTGCTTGCTATATTAAAAGATAGCACTGTAACCATAAAGGCTACAATGCTACTCAAAATTTTAATATCGATATTTTTGTATCTAAGCATAATAAAGTGCAAACATACAAAAAATGGATAATATATGAGCAAAAAGGCTTAGATACCTGTTACCAGTTCTTTGTATTTTGCAAGACATCCATCCAGCCTTTCCTGTGCTGTTGTATCGCCCGGTACATTGTGAGAAGGG
>Ga0209638_1001127_pt1 | contig 17190 bp, 12 predicted proteins | sample BarGraNGADG00211_FD_184490 | JGI IMG/M metagenome (GOLD analysis project Ga0209638, IMG submission 184490) | Arctic peat soil microbial communities from Barrow, Alaska - Barrow Graham LP Ref core NGADG0002-211 (SPAdes) (version 2) | ecosystem: Environmental > Terrestrial > Soil > Wetlands > Peat...
TTGTTGCGGCGATTCCACTACTGATCGGAGCCTCGGCCGCCTCCGGCGTCGGGACGATGGTCGTCTTCAACTTCGAGTCGGCCTCGCAGGTGACGACGACTGTGGACGGTTGGCAGGATGGTTCCTGCCGCGCAGTGAGCTGGCTCGGCTCGAACGCGGGCGCGCCGTCGCAGAGCAGCGTGCAGGCCAGCGAAGGGACCTACAGCCTCTCGCTCCCGGTCAATTACCTGGGCGGCGGCTGGGATCAGGCTGGGATCGACTGCCCGCTGGCTCAGCCGCGGCCGTGGGACCTGTCGCCGTTTGCGACGATCTCCGCCGATGTCTGGGTACCGATGACCGGCATCTCGGCCGGTGTCGGCTTCAACGGTTCGTGGAACCCGGGTCCTCAGAGGATGCTCCAGGCCGGTTGGAACACCGTTACGTCATCGATCCTGCCGGGAGGCGACTTCGGTGGCGGCGTCACCTCTGCGAGCGAGATCCTCGTGCAAGTGATCGGCAGGGGTGCCGTATACAACGGGCCGGTCTATATCGACAACATCCGGCTCCTTCCCAGCCCGAATCCGATCGTCTCGGTGACGGCTCCGGTGCCGGATGAGACGATCTCGGTTCCGGCGGGCGGCATGTACACCATCAGCGCCAAGGTGACCGCAGGCGAGAACCCGATCGCCTCGGTGGCCTGGTCGACCGACAATGGTCAGTCCGGTCCGATGACCTATGACTCCGGTACGGGTGTCGCCACGGGCCAATGGAATCCGTGGGCAGCCGGCGACGGAATGCATGCGGTCACGGTGACCGCGACCGACACACTGGGTGTCAGCACCGCAATTCCGGTCAACGTGCTCGTGCAGGAGAGCCAGCTGCAGGTGCAGGTGGTCTCTCCGACGTTCGACAGCGTGCTCAAGGGCTCCGTGGACGTCAAAGCGAAGGTCAAAGCCGATCCGCGCTTCAAGTTGAGAAGCGTCGTTCTAAAGGCGGGTCACTCACGGATAGACGCGAGGCTCGGTAAGCCCGATTCCGGCGGCTGGAGCAGTGTGAGCTTCAGGCTCGACACACGCCGGCTCTCGGACGGCGCCACCACGCTGCGCGTGGTCGCGACCGATTCCAACTCGAGCGTCGCCGGTCTGGTCGACGTGATCGTCCAGAACCACCGGGTGGACTGGAAGGTAGTGAGCGCGCACAAGACCGACTTCGCCGCGGGTGGACACCCGTTCCGCTACGTCGGTTGGAACGAGTACGAGCTCTTCACGCGTATCGACACGACCACTACTCATGTCGACGAGACGATCGACGGCCAGGTGATCCCGGTCGGGACGAACCTGAGCTGGCAGTACCAGATCGACAAGGAGATGCTGGAAGCACAGAAGCATCACCTGACGGTTCTCAGAACCTGGGCCTTCGACGAGAACAACGAGGCGCAGGCCTTCCAGAACCCGATCGGCACCTACAACGAGAACACGTTCCAGAAGCTGGACTACATCCTCGCCAGCGCAAAGAAGCACGGCATCCGCGTGATCCTCACGCTGGCCAACTACTGGGGCGACTACGGCGGCATCAACGCCTATACGACACAGCTCGGTCTTCCGAGCAAGCTCCTGTTCTACACGGATGCGACGGCCCGGGCCCAGTACGAGGCCTACGTCGCGCATCTGGTGAACAGGGTCAACACCGTCACCGGCGTTGCCTACAAGAACGACCCCACGGTCTTCTCGTGGGAGCTGATGAACGAGCCGCGCGACAGCTGCTCCGACGACCCGACGTACTGTGACGCGAGCGGTGCAACGCTGGCCAACTGGGTCAAGCAGGAAGCCGGCTACATCCACGGCCTCGACAAGAACCACATGGTGGATGCCGGCTTCGAGGGTCACGGCCTCGTTCAGACACCGAGCGGCCCGTATCAGTGGGGCGGCACAAACGAGGGTCAGGGGAACGATCCCTACGTCGCTCAGGCGGTCAAGGGAATCGATTTCCTGAGCTTCCACCCGTACCCGAACGAGTGGTGGATGCAGCCCTTCACCTACGCCCAGACCAAGGACCTGATCACGGGTCTCACGCGGATGGGCGTGGCCTACAAGAAGCCTGTCGTGATGGGAGAGTGGGGAGTCACCCGTGCCCAGATAGTGACCGACAAGGCGGGCAATCCGATCACCCAGACCGATCCGGGCTACAACGCGGCTCGGAACGACTGGTACAAGATGATCATCTCCACCTGCTACCTGAACGGGTGCGCGGGGACGAACATCTGGATGCTGGCCGACTGGTCAGACAGCGCCTTCAACGTCAACCTCTACAAGCCGTACTTCGACGCGAAGCGCGATGCGCCGATCGTGAAGACGCTCGGCATGTGGGGTTGGTGGCTTTCTCACTAACTGCATAGCTGCATACGGAAGCAGAGGGCCCGGTGTTCTGCACCGGGCCCTCTGCTTCTCAGAGTCGATCGGCAGGCGCGGCCCGAAGCGCTCAGGCGACTCGCCTAGCCAAGCAGCCCGCTCAACGGCGTGACCGAGTGATCGAGGCGGTACCGTCCGCCCTCCCACTTGAATGCGACGGTGAGGCGCTGCTTGCGATTGCCGTTCAGATAGCCGCTGATGGTTGCCCAAGAGCGCGCGCTGCGGAAGGCGATCTTCTTGATCGTCGCCTTCGAGATGGGTGTGGAGATTCTCGTGAGGCGGATTGTGGAGACGCACTTCGCGGCGCCACCAAGCACCTTGCGCGTATTGGCCGTCAAGCCGTCGCAAACGCTCTTCGTGCGGCCCTTGGCGTAGTTCCTGACAAGCTCGGTCGCGGCCAGGCGGGCGAGGCTATCTGCTTTCTTGAGGTTTCGCGGCGCGGCTTTGCTCTGGCCCTTGCGCGGGGTCGTGACCTTCGCCGCGGCTGGTGCCGGTGGCACGAGCGAGGGCTGGTAGGCGGCCAGGGTCGCGAGCGTCACAACCAGGCCAACGACGAGTGAGAGGCGACGATCTTTCATGGCAACCTTCGATCTGCTCCAGGGCACGGGCCGATTTCTTCTACCCGAGCGAGTGTCGGAATATGCGGCTCCGTGCTTTAGGTGATTCGAGGTACGCGCAATCGCCGGCCGTCAGATGAGAAGGAACCGTCTCAGTGCCTTCTCGAGTCGCTGGGGCGACGCTGGCAAAGGAGGCGAGGCTGCAAAGTGAAGGACAGTACTCACGTACGGACAAGCTTCGCGCCCGAAGCATCCTGCAGTCCAGCTTCGTTCCCGCGGCCCGAGAATGCCCCCGGCAGGAATCGGACCTGCGCACGCGGTTTAGGAAACCACTGCTCTATCCACTGAGCTACGGGGGCTCGGCACGCTCACGATAGCCGCTTCTCGGTGCAACGGCGGTACGTGGTTCCGAGAAGCAATACGCCGTTAGGCGCCGCTCCTTCCCAACTCTTTCACCGACGAAAGTCGCCAGACTTTTGTCGGCTGATCCCCTGAGCTACGGGGGCTCGGCAGGGTCACGATAGCGAACGGCCGGCGGCGTTCACGCCCGCCTCGAGCCCGAGCCAGCCGGCCATCGACTCCAGCTCCACGCGCAGCGCGGGCTCCACCTCGGCGCGATCGGCGCCGGGCTCGTAGTGCGTCGCCAGTACGAGCAGGCGCCCATTCGGGCGATCGGCCTTCAGGTCGACACGGGCGACGAGGCGCTCGCCCTGCAGGAAGGGAAGGACGTAACAGCCCCAGCGGCGTTGCTCGCGCGGGATGAAAATCTCGAAGCGGTAGTCGAAGCCGAACAGGCGCTCGGTGCGCTTGCGCGTCCAGACCAGCGGATCGAAAGGCGAGATCAGCGCGCTCGCCTCGATGCGGCGTGGCAGGCGCGCCTCGCGCTGGAGATATGCCGTCCCTCGCCAGCCCTCGACCGCGACCTCGCGCAGCTCCCCGGCCTCCACCAGCTCGGCGATGCGGGGCTGCGCTTCGCCGACGCGGAGGCGGAAATAGTCGGCCAGGTCGGCGGCGGTCGCGACACCGTATGCACGGGCGGCGATGCGCACCAGCTCGCGCTGGGCTTCCTCGCGGGTGACGCTGCGTCCGTGCTGCTCGGGCGGGATCAGGCGTTCGGAGCGGTCGAAGACGCGGGCCATGTTAGCCCGGCGCTCGGCGACCGCGAGCAGGCCCCGCCCGAACAGGTTCTCGAGCAGCGCCCGCGGAACCGTTCCGTACCAGGAGCCGTCGAGGCGTCGCGAGACTCCGTCGGGAACAGTCAGATCCTCGGCGGCGAGCGGGCCGCGGCGGTCGATCTCGGCGAGCACCGAGTCGACGTAGCCGGGGTGCTGATCGAGAAAGCCGTCCAATCTCCAAGGGCGCGGCGGATGGTCATTTCGCCGGTGTGCCAGGTGCGGCCAGAGCTCGACCGGGACGAGCGAGGCTTCATGCGCCCACTGCTCGGTGAGCTCGCGGCGCCGGTAGGCGAGCCGGTCGAGCAGCGACCTGTCGTAGGGGCCGAGGCGCGAGAAGAGCACCTGGTAGTGCGCCGGCACGACGACGTTCACGAAATCGAGCTGGAGCAGGCCGAGCTGTCCGATCGCCCTGCGCAGGTGGCGCAGATCGACACGTCCAGCTGGCCTCGGCCTACCGAATCCCTGCGCTGCGAGTGCGATCCGGCGCGCTTCCGATGCTGAGAGATTGTCGCGCGCCACGCGCCGGATCCTAGCCGGAGAATCCGAGCCTGCGCCGCTGGTTCGCGAGACTGCGAGCGCGGGAAGAGTAAGCGAGATGAGCCCGGAATCTCCCGGATCCAAGCCGCGCGAGTGGCTCGGTATCTTTCGCCGCGCCTTCTTCGCCACGCGCCGCGACAACATCCCGATGATCGCCTCGGCGCTGGCCTACAGCTCCTTCTTCGCCATCCCGGCCGTGGCGCTGCTCGCGATCGGAACGTTCGCCCTGGTCGCGAGCCCGGCAACGATCGAGCAGCTGATGCACAACTTCAGAGCGGTCATGCCGGCGCAGGCGACGGATCTTCTCGGCGGCAGCCTGCAACGGCTCGAGCGCCGCCATGGAGAGAGCGCGCTAATCATCGCGCTGGGCGGCGTGCTCGCCCTCTGGTCGACGACCAGCGCGATGAGCACCTACATGACCGGCCTCAACATCGCCCACAAGAGCACCGAGCGGCGCGGCTTCGTGAGACGGCGCCTGATTGCGCTCGCGATGGTGATCTTCATCGGGGCCGCGGTCGCCCTCACCACCGGGCTGCTCATCTTCGGGCCGCTGATCGAGCGTCACCTGGGGAACGCGCTCGGCATTCAGGGACTCCTGAAATACCTGTGGTGGGCGGCGCAGTGGCCGATCCTGGTCGCCGGCTTGCTGGCCGCCTTCGAGATCCTGTACCGGCTGGGGCCGGATATCGAGCTTCCGCACCGGCACTTCAGCGCCGGCTCGCTTGTGGCAGTCGCCGTCTGGCTCGCCTCCTCGGGAGCGCTCGCGATCTACACCGCCACGTTCGGGTCCTACAACAAGACCTGGGGGACGCTCTCGGCGGTGATCGTTACCCTGATCTGGTTGTGGCTGAGCGGCCTGGCCCTCCTCTTCGGGGCCGAGCTCAACGCCGAGCTGGAGCGAAGCCGGGGGACGCGCCCGCCACGCCACGGCCTGCAACGAACTCCAGTTTGAATTCCCGCGCCAGAGTAGATATGAACTGGGAATGCGCCGCACCGGAGAGGACGCCCCCGCTTGAACGCGCTCGCCGTCACAACGGCTGAGCTGTCGCGCTGGCAGTTCGCGATCACGATCATCTACCACTTCCTCTTCGTACCGGTCACGATCGGGATGGGACTCTTCGTCGCGGGCCTGCAGACCGCCTGGTACCGCACGGGGCAGGAGCGCTACCAGCGCTTGACGGTCTTCTTCGGAAAGATCCTCCTGATCAACATCGCGCTCGGCGTTGTCACGGGCATCGTGCAGGAATTTCAGTTCGGCATGAACTGGGCCACCTACTCGCGCTACGTCGGCGACGTCTTCGGCGCGCCGCTGGCAATCGAGGGGCTCGTAGCCTTCTTCCTCGAGTCGGTGTTCATCGGCGTCTGGATCTTCGGCGCCGGGCGGCTCAGCCCGCGCGTGCACCTGGCGACGATCTGGGCGGTGGCGATCGGATCGATCATGTCGGCCTACGTCATCCTGGCCGCCAACTCCTGGATGCAGCACCCGGTCGGCTATCGCAAGGTCAACGGGCGAGCGGAGATGACCTCGCTCTGGGCGATCATGACGCAGGGGAACCTGCTCGAGGCCTTCGCGCACGTCATGTCGGCGGCGGTTGTCACGGCGGCGGCGCTCGTCCTCGCGGTGTCCGCCTACCACCTGCTGAAGAAAAACGAAGTCGAGCTGTTCAGTCACGCGGCGCAGATCTCGCTGGTCGTGCTCCTGATCGGGGGGATCTCGGTGACTACCTGGGGTCACTTCCAGGGACAGCTCGTGTCGCGCGAGCAGCCGATGAAGATGGCCGCCGCGGAGGCTCTGTTCAAGACCGAGAAGCCGGCTAGCCTGTCGCTGTTTGCGCTTCAGCCGTTCGAGAAGTACCCGAGCAAGAACACGGTCAACATCACTGTCCCCCACGTGCTCTCCTTCCTGACCGACTGGAACTGGAACAGCCAGGTAAGAGGCATCAACTACTGGCAGAGCGACTACCAAAAAGAGTACGGCGCCGGAAACTACAAGCCGATCATTGCCGTCAACTACTGGTCATTCCGCCTGATGATCGCGATCGGGACACTCTTCGTCGGCTGGGCCTCGCTCGGGCTCTGGCTCGTTCGCCGGCGCAAGCTCGAGCAATCGCGCCGTTTCCTTCGCTTGTCGATTCCGCTGCTGGCGCTTCCCTTCCTCGCCAACACGTTCGGCTGGCTACTCAGGGAGATGGGACGCCAGCCCTGGGTCGTCGAGGGCTTGCTCAAGACCTCCGACGCCTTCTCGCACGCGGTCAGCGTCCAGGCCGTGGCCTTCACGCTGGCCGGCTTCGTCCTCGTGTACACGCTGCTCGCCGGGGTAGAGGCCTGGCTCGTCGTCTTCGTCGTCAAGGGCGGGCCGGCGCCGCCGGCCGGCGAGGGCGAGCAACCGAAGCGGATCGAGCTGGGGTACTGAGTGGGCGGCGTCTTCCTCAGCTTGCAGGGTTTCTGGTTCGTCGTCATCGGCGTGCTCTGGGCCGGCTACCTGGTGCTCGAAGGCTTCGACTTCGGGGTCGGCATGTTGATGCGACTGATCGGGCGCGACGACGCCGAGCGCAAGGCCGTGATCGGAACGATCGAGCCGGTTTGGGACGGAAACGAGGTCTGGCTGATCGTGGCCGGCGGCGCCACCTTCGCCGCCTTCCCGGACTGGTACGCGACCCTGTTCTCGGGCTACTACATCGTCTTCTTCCTGATCCTGATCGCGCTGATCTTCCGCGGCGTCGCTATCGAGTACCGGGCCAAGCGTTCCGAGCAGCGCTGGAGATCAGCCTGGGAGCTGGCGATCGTGCTCGGCAGCGCGGTGCCGGCGTTCCTCTGGGGACTGACCTTCGCCAACATCATCCACGGCGTTCCGCTCGACTCGCACGGTGAGTTCTCGGGCGGGCTGCTCGACCTCTTCGGCGGCTACGCGATCCTCGGCGGCTTTGCCTCACTTGCGCTGTTTGCTTTCCACGGCGCCGCTTTCCTGGCGCTACGCACCACGGGCGAGGTGCGGCGGCGGGCGAAGGCATTCGCGATACGCCTCGTTGTGCCGGCGGCGGCGCTCGTGCTTGCGATCTTCGTCTGGAGCGCCGCCGACTCGGGCCGCACCGACGGCAAGTGGATCGCGGCGGCGGGGCTGGCCACGGTCGCCGCGGTGCTCCTGACACTCTCGCTCGGGCTCATCGTCCGCGACCGCGACGGCGCCGCCTTTGCCGCGACGGCGCTCGCCATCTGCTCCAGCGTCGCCGCCTTCTTCGTCGGCCTCTACCCGAACGTGCTCGTCTCGAGCGGCAAGGCGGGCTCCAGCCTGACCGTCTTCTCGACCAGCTCCTCGCATCACACGCTGGCGCTGATGGCGATCGTGGCGCTGATCTTCACCCCGATCGTGCTCGTCTACCAGGCCTGGACGTACTGGGTCTTCCGGGCGCGGCTGCGCGGCGATTCGCTACCGGGCGAAAAGCTGCTCGGCGGGTCGGGCAGCCGGCCGACCTCGTAGTGGGCCCGCTCGACGGCAGGTTGTTGCGAGAGGCGCCTGCGATCAGGCGCTTTCTTGTCGGCGCCTGCATTCTGGCGGTGCTCAGCGCCGCGCTCGTGATCGTCTGGGCCGAGTTGATCGGGCGCGTCGTCACTCGGGTCTTCCTCGAAGGCGGCGACCTGGCTTCGATCTCGACTCTGCTTGGAGTGCTCGTTGCGATCGCGGCGCTGCGAGCATGCATAGGCTGGGCGCTGGAGACGAGCGGGCAGGCTACCTCGCGGCAGGTGCGCGGAGGTCTGCGCCGGCGCGCGCTCGAGCGAGTCTTCCGGGCGCGGCCCGCGGGCCTCGGCGACCTGCGCACGGGCGAGCTGGCAACGAGCGTCACGAGCGGGCTCGAGGCGCTCGATCCCTACTTCTCGCGCTTCCTGCCTCAGCTCGTGCTGGCCGGGGTGGTCGCGCCGGCGATTCTCGTCTGGGTCGCCTTCCGCGACCCGGTCTCGGCGCTGATCATGGCCATCACGCTCCCGATCATTCCGCTCTTCGCGGTGTTGATCGGCAGGGCGGCGGAGGCGAGAACGAAGCGCAGGCTGAGCGCCCTTTCGCTCATGAGCTCCCACTTTCTCGACGTGGTGCGCGGGCTGGCGACGCTGCGCGCCTACCGGCGCGGGCGGGCGCAGGTGGAGACGATCGCCCAGACGAGCGAGCAGTTCCGCGAGGAGACGATGGGCACGCTTCGCATCGCCTTTCTCTCGGCGCTGGCACTCGAGCTGGCCGCGACGATGTCGATCGCGCTGATCGCGGCTGTGATCGGCATTCGCCTCGTGAACGGAAGCGTCGAGCTCGCTCCTTCCTTCGCGGTGCTCGTTCTCGCGCCGGAGCTGTACCTCCCTTTGCGCGCCGTTGTCGCTCAATTTCATGCCTCGGTCGACGGCCTGGCCGCCGCGCGCCGCGTCTTCGAGCTGATCGACCTGGCGCCGGCGGTGACGAGGCCCGTAGCCGCCTTGGTTGCGCCCGACCCAGGCTCGGCCACGATCCGGCTGGAAGAGATCGGCTTTGCCTACGAGGGGCGAAATACGGCGGTCTTCTCGGACTTCGAGTGCGAGATCCGTCCCGGCGAGCGACTGCTCGTCGCCGGAAGTAGCGGCGCGGGAAAGACGACGCTGCTATCGCTGCTGCTTCGCTTCTCCGATCCGCAGCAGGGCCGGGTCACGGTTGGCGGAGTCGACCTGCGCGATCTCGATCCCGACGAGTGGCGGCGCCGTATCGCCTGGCTGCCGCAAAACCCGCGGCTGCCGGCCGGCACGATCGCGGAGGTGCTCAGGTTCGCCGCGCCGCAGGCGAGCGAGGACGAGCTCTGGACGGCCCTCGACGCGGCCGGCTGCACGACGCTCGTCAGCGCCTTGCCGGATGGCCTCGATACCAAGGTGGGCGAGGGCGGGCGGCAGCTCTCGAGCGGCGAGCGGCGGCGGATTTCGCTGGCGCGGGCGCTGGCTCGCAAGGCGCCGCTGCTGCTGCTCGACGAGCCGACCGCGCATCTCGATGCCGGGGCGGCGGCGCAGATACGACTGGCGCTGGAGCGGCTGGAACGAAAGCAGACGATCGTGATCGCCAGCCACGACGCCTCGCTGCTACCTGTGGCCGAGCGCACGATCAGCCTCCTGGAGGTTCAGCGATGAGCCCGGCGCTTCGCCGCACGGCGGTTCGCCGCTTGCTCGCCGAGGCTCGCCCGCTGCGCCGCCACCTGGCGCTTTCGATCTTGCTCGGCGCCTGCTCGATCGCGGCCGGAGTCGGTTTGATGGCGACTGCCGGCTACCTGATCTCGAAGTCGGCGCTGGAGCCGCCGATCCTCTCGCTTGGCGTCGCGATCGGCTTGGTGCAGTTCTTCGGCGTCTCGCGGGCGGCCTTTCGTTACTTCGAGCGCCTCGTCTCGCACGACGCGGCCTTCCGCTTTTTGGGTCGCCTGCGCGTTTCGTTCTTCGAGCGCCTGGAGCCGCTCGTTCCCGGCGGGCTCGGCACGGCCCGCGCCGGGGACCTGCTCAGCCGCTTCGTCGGCGATGTCGAGACGATGCAGTTCCTCTTCCTGCGGGCGCTGGCGCCGCCACTGGTGGCGCTGGTCGCCTGCGCGGGCGCGGTCTCCGCGGCCGGGATCGTGCTGCCCGTCGCCGCACCGGTGCTCGGAGCGGGGCTCGCCGCCGCAGCGCTGATCGCCGCCGCGGTCGCCGGTCAAGCGACGCGGGCGAGCAGCCGGCAGGAGGCGCCCCTCCGCGCAGAGCTCTCGAGCGAGATAGTCGAGGCGCTCGCGGCCGGCCCGGAACTGGTCGCCTTCGGCCGAGTCGGCTGGGAACTGGAGCGAATCGACGCGGTCGATCGCGATCTGAGACGGCTCGCCGGCCGGCACGGGCGAGTCGCCGCAACGGGCGATGCGCTCGTCCTGCTCGCCTCGGGCGTCACGCTGGCCGCCGTGCTCGCGGTCTCGGCGTCGGCGGTTGCGGGCGGAAAGCTCGGCGGTGTCTGGCTGGGGATGCTCGCCCTGCTGGCGCTCTCGTCTTTCGAGGCCGTGCGCCCGCTACCGCTCGCCGCTCAACAATCGGGCGCGGTAGCAAGCGCCGCCGAGCGCCTGTTCGAGCTGACCGACCGCGCGGCGCCCGTGCGCGAGCCGGCGAGCCCGCTACCGATCCCACCGAGCGGCGTGCTGCGGCTCGAGGATGCGCGCCTGCGCTACGCCGCGCATCTGCCCTGGATCCTCGACGGAGCATCGCTCGAGCTCAAACCGGGGCGGCGCGTGGCGCTCGTCGGCGAGAGTGGCGCCGGAAAGACGACGATCGCCGGCGTCCTCGTTCGCTTCCTCGAGCTCGACGGCGGCCGCGCAACGCTCGACGGTCGCGACCTGGGCGAGTACGCCTCAGATGACGTGCGCCGCCTGGTCGCGCTCGACGATCAGGATGCCCATCTCTTCTCGACGACCATCCGCGAGAACGTCCGTTTCGCCCGTCCCGGCTCGAGCGACGATCAGATCGCCGCGGCGCTTCGGCGCGCGGGCGTCTGGGATTGGGTGTCGTCCCTTCCGGACGGGCTCGGCACCTACGTGGGCGAGACGGGCGACCAGGTCTCGGGCGGACAAAGACGGCGGATCGCGCTGGCGCGCGCCTTCCTCTCGGGCGCTCCGCTGCTCATCCTCGACGAGCCGACCGCCCACCTCGATCGCGCCACCGCCGAGGGCATCCTCGAAGACCTCCTCTCCGGCGCCGACGACACGGGCTTGCTCGTGATCACGCACGACCCGCTGATGCTCGACCGCTTCGACCAGGTGCTCCGGCTCGAGAACGGGCGGATCGTCTAGGGATCGGGGAACCGACGAGCCTAACGCCAGAGTCAGGCCGCGATCTCTTGCAGCAGCTCGAGCAACTCGGCGCTACGGAACGGTTTTTGCAGCATGTGAATCTCCGTCGGCTCGCTGGCGCCCAGGCGCTTCAGCACGTCCACGTCGATCAAGCCGCTGGAGAGAATGACGGGCACGGAGTGGCCGCGTTCGCGCAGCGTCCGGACGGCCTCCTCGCCATTCATCGTGGGCATGGTCACGTCGAGAAGAACGGCCTTCACCTCGTCCCGGTAGCGAGCGACGAGATCGACCGCCTCCTGGCCGTCACCGGCGCCGATCACGCGGTATCCAGCTTGCTCGAGCATCACCGTGGTCACCTGCCGCACGTTGGGCTCGTCGTCGGCGACGACGACGATTCCGCGATCCCGCTCGACCGTCTCGGGGCGACGCCCGCGCGGCCCGGCGCCGGTTTCGAGCGGAAGCAGAACACGTACCCTCGTCCCGCGGCCGGGCTCGGAATAGATGTTCAGCGTTCCTCCGTGCGCGCGAACGATCCCGAGCACGGCCGGCAGCCCAAGCCCGCGCCCGGCGAACTTGGTGCTGAAGAAGGGCTCGAACATGCGCACCTGAGTACCGGAGTCCATGCCGCAGCCGTTGTCGACGACCTCGATGAACGCGTAGTGGCCCGCGACAACCTGATCGCCCAGGTAGTAGAGGCGCAGGGCGATGGGATCGACGTCGACCTCCCCGGCTCGTACGCGCACCTGCCCGCTCGGGTCATGCAGCGCCTCGATCGAGTTCCCGACCAGGTTGGCGAGCAGCCGCCGCAACTGGCTGGAATCGGCCTGAACCTTGATCGGGCGCTTCTCGATCTCCAGTCTGACGTCCGCCTCGCGGGTGAGCGGGCGCAGGTCGTCGAGCGCGTGCTCCAGCAGGCGCTCGAGGTCGATCTGCTCGGGGCGGAAGCTCGAGCGGCCGGCGAAAGCGAGGATCTGGTCGGTCAGCTCGGCCGCCTTCTTCGCCGCCTGCTCGATCTGCCCGAGGCGGTCTTGGAGCGGCGAGTCGAACGGCACGTCGCGCTTGACCAGGGTCGTGTTCCCGATCACCGTGAGCAAGAGATTGTTGAAGTCGTGTGCGATCCCGCCGGCGAAGAGGCCGAGGCTCTCCAGGCGCTTGTTCTCCGTTTGGCGCCTCAGCTGCTCGTCCCGATTCTCGACTCGGCGCAGACCCACGAGAACGCGCGACTCCCCTTCGACGCAAACCAGAAGTAGGCGCAGGTTCAGCGAGCGGCCGTCGCGGCAGCTCCACTCGAGCTCGATCTCGCTGCTCTTCTTGCCGGCGAGACAGACGGAGAGAGCTTGCGAAAAAGCCGCGCGCGCACTTCCGGAGGCGATCAGCTCGGTCAGCTCGTGGCCCTTGCTCGCGACGCACTGGCCGCCGAGCGTAGCCTCGGCGCCCTCGTCCAGAGAGAGCACGACGCCCTTCTCGTCCAGCTCGATCAGCCCGTCGCTCATGCGAGCCAGAATCTCTCTGAGTAAGTCGGAGCGCGCTCCGTGTGTGGAAGCGACGTGTCGCACACCCAAATCTTCGGCTCTCCGGTCGGCGCGTCTATACCCGTAACGCGCTGCTCGGCCTAGCCCGAGACGCGCGCCCTGACGCAACGCCGCCGTTTTCGAAGTCCGTTCACGTCCGCAACCGCCTCGCTAGAGTCTCGCTCGATGGAACGGTTTCGGTACGTCGTCGTCGATGTCTTCAGCGAGCGGCCGCTGGCCGGAAACCAGCTCGCGGTCTTCACCAATGCTCAGCCGATTCCCGAGCGCCTTCTTCAGCCGCTGGCCAAGGAGATCGGCTTCTCCGAGACCGTTTACTGCTACCCCGCCGAGGCCAAGGGGCACGTTCGGATTCGCATCTTCACACCGGCGAGCGAGGTTCCCTTCGCCGGACACCCGACGCTTGGAACGGCTTTCGTGCTGGCGGCGCCGATGCAGCTCGGGTCGATCGGGCTCGAGACTGGCGCGGGCCTGGTCACGGTCGAGCTGGAGCGCGGCGGAAGCGGCAGAATCGTCTTCGGTCGCATGAACCAGCCGCTGCCGCGAATCGAGCCCTTCGCGCAGGTCACCGAGTTGCTCGCCGCGCTCGGACTGGAGCGAAGCGAGCTCCCGGTCGAGCTCTACGACAACGGAATCGCTCACGTCTTCGTCGCGCTCGCCTCGGAGGAGCAGGTCGCCGCGATCGAGCCCGATAGCAATGCGCTGGCGGCGTTCGGCTCGATCGGAGTCAACTGCTTCGCCGGCGCCGACAAGAGCTGGAAGACACGTTGCTTCGTCAGCGGGCTCGGAATCAGCGAGGACCCCGCCACCGGCTCGGCCGCCGGGCCGCTCGCCCTGCACCTGGCCCGCCACGGGGCCGTCGCCTTCGGCGAGGAGATCGAGATACGCCAGGGCGAAGAGGTTGGGCGACCGTCGTTTCTCTACGCCAGCGCGTACGGGACAAGCGAACGCGTCGAACGCGTCGAGGTCGGTGGCTGCGCGGTGGTGGTCGCCCGCGGCGAGTTCGCGCTTCCGGGCGCCGGCTAGCTCGCTTGCGCCGGCGCCAGGCGCCGGCTGAGCATCGCGCCAACGAAGACCGTCGCGCGCCGAGCCGCGACCAGCGGCGAGCGTCCGCGACTGCGAGCCGCGATGTAGATGGCAGCGAAGGCATCGCCGGCTCCGGTCGCGCCGGCGTTCGCCACCGGCGGCTTGGCCGGCACCTCGGTCAGCTCACCGGCGGTCCAGACCAGCGCGCCCCGAGAGCCGCGGGTGACGATCACCTCGGGCACTTCCAAGCTGGCCAGGCTCTTTGCGTTGACCCCGTGGAGGATGGCCTCCGCCTCCTCTTCGGCGAGCTTCAGCACGCTTACGTGGCGAAGAAGCTCGCGATCGAAATCGGCGTCGAGCGCGAGCGGGCCGACCTCGGGCGAGCGCGCGAGGCCCTGCCCGTCGAGCGAGAGAATGCGACCGCGCGCTATCTCCGCGAGAGCCGCGGCGGAGAACTCGCCGCGCAGTAGCGGCGCCACATGTACCCATTCGCACGGCTCGAGCGCCGCGCAAACCCAGCTTCTTACCTCGTCCGCCGACCAGTTGTCGCCGACCGACGTGACGGCCATGATCCGGCGCTCGTCCCGTTCGATCAACTCGAAGCCCGTCGTGACCGCGGCGGGCCGCCAGCTAACCGGAATCCCGAGCGCCAGCACGGGCCCGAGCAGGAGACGGCGATGTTCCAGCGCGCACTTCGTCACGATCCGAGAGGGTCGCGCCAGCAGGCTCAGCGCCCGCGCGGCGTGGTATGGGCAGCCACCCGGAAACGGCTCGCGCCCGGGCGCGCTGTCGAGCGAGAGGCTGCCGACTATCGCAACAGGGCGCACAAGGTGACTGTATCGGCTCGGCGATCGACTCAGGCGATCGACGAGCTCGGCTCGTGCTCGCGCGCGAAAGCATTAAGCAGCGCGCTCAAGGCGAAAGCGAGGGCAAACGACGGCAGCGAGGCGCCGAAGCCCCAGCCGGCCGTGTGCAGATGGCCAAACAGATCGACCCACCAGGACGGCCCGGTCGGTATCAGCCACTGGTAGAGAACGAAGCCGGCCAGCCAGGCGCCGAGTTGGCCCGGCCGCACGGGCGGCGCGCGAAACACGGCATCCCGGTCGTAGCCGCGATGCACCAGCCAGTCGGCGGCGAGCACCCCGAAGAGGGGCACGAAGAACGAGCCCAGCAGGTACAGGAAGGACTGGTACTGAGCGAGACTGATCGTCAAGGCGCCCAGCGTCGAGACGCCCGCGGCAACGACGATCAACATTCGTTGTGAGGCGCGCGGAAGCAGGTTCTGGAGCGAAAGGGCGGTCGAATAGACGTTGGCGAACGGCTCCTTGGTCTCGTCCACACCGAGCGCGAAGAGCGCCAGCCCGCTGGCGAGGCCGCCGGCGGCGATCGCCGTCATCAGCGAGGTGGCGTCGCCAAGGTTTTTCGAGAGCAGAAGAACGGCGCCGAGCCCGAAGAGCCAGATGTTGGGAATCAGATAGCCGAGGCCGGTTCCCCAGAAGGCGCGCTTGGTGCTGCGCGAAAAACGCGTGTAGTCGGCCGCGAGCGGAAGCCACGAGATGGGCATTGCCACCATCAGATCGACTCCCTGCCAGAAACCGAGACCTCCCTTGCCGGGGCGCGACCAAAGCCGATGCAGGCCCGCATCGTGAAGCGCCCACCAGGTCAGGTAGGCGAGCGAGGCGAGCACCACCCAGATCGCGAAGCGCTTCACCCAGCTGTGGACGAAGCCGACCGGTCCAAGCAGGGCGAGCGCAGTCGTCGCGGCGGCGGCGACCAGCGTCCAGAGCCAGGTCGCATGAAAGCCGAACAGACGCTGCGAGAGCGCCGCGGCGGCAGTGGCGATGACGATCAGCTCGAACACCGTCCAGCCGACGTTTTGAATGACGTTCAGCACCGTAGCCAGGTACGAGCCGCGCCGTCCGAGCGGCGCCCTCAGCAGTACCATCGCCGGCACCCGCGCCTGCGCGCCGATCAGTCCGGCAAAGCCGAGCATCGCGTTGCCGACGAGACCTCCCACGACGATCGCGAGAAGAGCGTCTCGCAGCGAAAGCCTCGGGACGAGATAGGTGCCGGCGACCAGAACGAGCAGGCTGAGCCCCAGGCTGCTCCAGAGCAGTCCCGTGTCGAAGAGCCCGAGCAGGCGCAGGCGATCGGGTACCGGCTCGATGCCCCAGTTCGGTGTCTCGTGGCTCATCGCTCTCCCTTCGCTGGCATTACCCAGATCAGGTTCGGCGGGTGTGTTCTCAGCCCCGTCTTCGCGGACGGGACACCCCGGTTGCCTCGGCGCCTACCAACTGATTTTCGGAGGCCCTACAGCGACTCTAGCGAATGAGGCGCGCCACTGTAATCGAGAGCAGGTTGAGACCGATGACGACGAAGAGCAGGCCTCCGACCAGATCGATCGCGAAGAAGAAACGAGGGCGCAAGAAGCGGCGCCCCCAGGAGATCGCGGCGGCCGCGAAGAGCGCAAAGGCGAGACAGGTGAGCATGAAAGCGGCCGAGAAAACCGTGTAGCCGAGCGCGCCCGCGGAAGCGACCCCGGAGCCGGATACGGAGCCCGAGACGGCGATCCAGAAGGGAAGCGCATACGGACTGGCGACGCTCATCGCCGCGCCGGTAGCGAAAGCCTGCTCGACGACCACGCCGTCACTTGCGGGAGCCCGCTTTCGCCTCACATTCGACAGCGCGCGCACTCCCAGCCAGAGCAAGAACAAGCCTCCTACACCGCCCGCCGCGAGCTGAACGCCGCCCGCTTCGGCCAGGGCCGCCGCTCCCGCGAACATGATGCCGATCCAGACGGCGTCGCCGGCCAGCGAGCCCAACTCAACTGCCAGCGCAGCCCGAAAACCGTTCGAGAGCCCGCGCCTGGCCGTCTCCGCCAGAACCGGCCCGGGTGCCGCGCTGTAGGCGAGCGCAAGTAGCATGGCAACCAGAGCGAGCTTCATAGAGATTACTATATCTAGCTACTCTGAGAGGCTCCTGAGTAGCGCCTAAGCATCTGGTTACGGTCCGCCGGCGGGTGGTTGAGCAGCGCGTAGGTGCCGGAACCGTCGGCAAAACGTGCACTGAGCACTTCTCTATACGCCCGCCACCGAGCCACCCGCCCGCGGGGTGGTTGGAAAGTACCGTCCTTTCGCGGCGAACGATAAGCGCCAGTGTGCCAATTCCGTGACCAATCGGAG
>Ga0209638_1001129_pt1 | contig 17180 bp, 17 predicted proteins | sample BarGraNGADG00211_FD_184490 | JGI IMG/M metagenome (GOLD analysis project Ga0209638, IMG submission 184490) | Arctic peat soil microbial communities from Barrow, Alaska - Barrow Graham LP Ref core NGADG0002-211 (SPAdes) (version 2) | ecosystem: Environmental > Terrestrial > Soil > Wetlands > Peat...
TGCGTACAAAGAACGCTCCTTACTCATGCGGCCTCAGCGACACGTCTGTCTCGCCGAGAACCGTTGAGAGGAGCGATCGTGGTGGCCGCAGTATTCGCGAACCTATTGGCCCGTGGCGCGGAGAGTAGCACGGATTACGGCGTGTCGCGAGTGGGAATCGCGTCCTACCCTACCCGACCGAATTGGTCGCGACTGCACCCAAACGGGGTCACCACGCCAACGCCAGGCCGCCGCCCGTCGCCTTCACCCGGTACATCGCCTGGTCGGCCTGTCGAATGAGGGCGCGACCGTCGCCGGCGGGGTTGTGCTGCCAGCTCGCGCCGATGCTGGCGCCAACCTGAAGCCGGAACGCACTGCGGTCGATCAGCGCCTCGAGCACGCGCCGGCCGACCATCTCAGCTTCGGCCTGTCCCACGTTCGGGAGGACGATGGCCAACTCGTCGCCGCCCATCCGCGCAATGTCATCGGTCTCTCGCGCGATCTCCCGCAAACGATCGGCGACCGCCACCAGCAGCTCGTCGCCGACGTCGTGGCCGAAGATATCGTTGACCTGCTTGAAGCGATCGAGATCGATCCAGAGGACCGCCACGCCGCGGTCCGTGTGTTTGAATGCGTGATCCAATCGCTCGCCGAACATGACTCGATTGGCCAGGCCGGTCAGTGGGTCGTGCAAGGCTCGATAGGCAAGCTCCGCCTGGAGGCTCTCCTGCTCTCGGAGGAGCCTCTGCAACTCGGCGTTCACGGCCTCCAGATCGGCATGGGCGCGCGCAAACTCAGCGTGAGCCCGCACCAACTCGTGGTTGCGCTCTTCCACGCGACCCTCGAGTTCCCGGACCAGCAGCCGCAGGATGGCCTCTTCACCACGCTCCGGATCCGCGCGCTCGCGGGCTGCCGGCTCAACTGACCGCATCCCTATCACGGGGCGATCGGCGGTCCGGTCACGGGCAGGTGCAGCCGCGCCGCCCCGCGAAGCGGGCGCACCGGCACGTCGAGGCATGGTCATTGGGCCCATCCTGATACGACCGGCTGCCTTAGTCGTCGGGCCCGAGGGGGGCTGACTTGACCCTCGCCGTCAGCCCCAGGGACACTCTCAGCATCAGCCCGGGAGCTTTGCGAGGTCCTCCCGGGCCATCTTGACGTAGGGATCGGCGTTTGGGCCGAGGGTGATGTCGTAGTAGACGCCGACCAAGACGTTGCCGCGGGCAAGCCAGTGGATCTTGAAGGTGAAGATGCCGGGGCCGCGGTTGGGGTCCGAGCCGCCGGTGGTGATTCCCTCGAGCCAGCTGTTCACGGGGAACGAGTCAGACTCGCCGTGTGCGGCGACATCCGGAAAGGCGGCAGCTAGCGCTTCAGGCGACGGGAACACGGCGGCAGCGCCCTCGAACGACGGACCGGGGCCCGGGAATAGTTCCTGCGGTATGCCCGGGAGATCCCCGAGCATGTTGCCCGGAGAGGACAGCCCCGAGACAACGCCAAAGGCCGCGACCACCTGGCCGACCGTAATCGGATGTGGCGCCGTCGCCTGGTCACCGGTCCAGAGGATTTCGTCGACGACCATCACCGCCTCGCACGAAGCAAGCCGGTCCGAGGTGCAGGTCAGCGCCTGCGGATCGTGGGTGTGAAGCCGGACGATCAGAGGGCCTGGAGTGACGCGACTCATGCCACGTGCTCGCTGCATATGGAGAGCTGGACCGAGCGTATCCGAAGGAACCCCTGGCTCATCGCCAACGTCGGAAGTGCCCTCGCAGGGGTCATCGAATTGCGGCTGGGCATTGCAGTTCATCAGGTCGGGGTAGCCGGCCCACAAGGCGACGAGGAAGGGCGCGTCGTCGGCGGACGCCTTCGCGTAGTTGAGGGCGGCCTGCCCCCTCAGCACAGGCTGTCCCTGCCATGTCCGCGGGATGCCATCGTCGTACCTATCGGGACCCGAGCGGAGCGCACCTGGTATCAGGACGGCCCCCGAGACCAGTGCTACGACCACCACGAGAACCGCAAGCTGGAGGACTGCAGTGCGGCGACGGATGTGCAGCCCCCTCAGGCCGATCAGCCCGGCGAAGCCAGGTTGGCCGCCGGCTCGTCCCAGGACTCCACTTGGTGGGGTCGGCCAATGGCGCACGCTCGTCTGAATTCGGTCTAGTTCAACCTCTCTAAGGAGCCGCTCCGAGGGTTCGGGGCTGGGGGCAGCCTGGAAGCGGGAGGCGAGCCACGCTTCGAGTTCAGTGTCGTTCATGGCGCTACCTCGCGAAACTCGTGCCTGGCGTCGCGCTCCAGACGGGACCTCATCGCCGCCAGTGCGTGATGCAAACGGGACTTGACGGTGCCGAGCGGCCAATCGAGGCGTTCCGAAATCTGGTCGAGGGATAGGTCCTGCCAGAACCGCAGCACGACTACGACCCGCTGCTCTGGCGTCAACGCATTGAGGGCGCCCTCGAGCTCGGCGCGGGCAAGGAAGTCGCCGAACGGATCCCGCGCTTCCATCTGGCCGCTTGCATCGAGGTCCACGATCTGGATAACTCGGCGGCGACGCAAGCGGTCCCGGCAGGCATTGACGAGGATTCGGTCAAGCCAGACGTCGAAGGCAGCCGGGTCGCGCAACGAACCTCGGGAGCGCCACGCCCGCGCCATCGCCTCCTGCGTCGCGTCCTCGGCATCCGCAGCGTTGCCCAGCAGATAGCCCGCAAGGCCGTAGACCCGTCGGAGCGCGGCGTCACTCAGCACAGCGAAGGCCGCGTCGGTCGGGTCGGATCCCTCAGGCGTTGTCATGAAGAGGACTCTGCCACCTCCACAGTCTCGCATCTCCCGGCTTCCAGCCGACCACCAACGGCCGTCGGCTGCAACCAAAGACGAACGGCTCTCCAATTAGGTTCTCGCTGTTCGCGACTCCGGTCAGAAGAGTCGGGCGGACGCCGTCCGGCTCACTCGCCGGTCGAGGATTCTCGAGGGCTGTCTGATGGGCCCGCCTTCAGGTGGGTCAGCTCGCGATCGGCTGAGGAGATCGTGCGGAGCGCTTCGGCCTTCTGGGCGTCGACGCGGTCCAGCGCCGCCGAGACATCGGCCCACGCACCGCGGAGCGTCTCGACGCGGGCCAGGGCATCGGGGACGTGGGCCGCCAGCATCGCCGCCTGGCCCTCCATCGCGGCCGTGGCCCGGCCGGCCATCTCGAGCTGCTCAAGGGTTGCCCGCTGGCTCGCGGCTGCCTGCGCGACCATCGCCGCCGTACGCAGCGCCGCGGCCGTCGTGTTGGTGGCGGCGGCAATCGCGCGTATCACTTCGTCGTTGTTCTGCTCCACGATCCGAAGGGCCGCGTAACCCTGGGTCGCGATGGCCAGCTCGGTGAGGATCTCCTGGCGGCGGCGGCGGACCGAATACAGGACATCGGCCCGGAGAGCGTCCGCGCGCTCCGGCTCGGCCGCGGCGAACTCCTCGATCGCGGCGGCCAGCCCATCGTCGAGCCGCCCCGCCAGGAAGGCGTACTGGCGCAGCGACTCCATCTCCGTGGCGAGCGACAGCTCCTCCTGCCCGATCGCGGCGTTGTCCTGCTCCAGCGCCATGCGGCCCTCGGTCAGCGCGGCCAGCGTCTCCTCGATGCGGTTCTGCGCCCGCCAGAACCGTTCGAAATAGCGGCTCAACTCATCGATCTCCTGGCGGACGGAGCGCTTGCCGTCGAGCCGAAGGCGGCTCGGGTCGAGGCTCGTCACCGACTTGCGGAGGTCCGCCAGCCGGCGCGCCATCGGAGCCTTTGCCGTCAGCACGCCGCTCATGGCGTGGAAGCGGCGATCGAGCACCCGGCCGCTCATCGCCGCAGTGGCCAGGAATTCGCGCTCGCCGAGGCGCTGGACGGCGGCCACGGTTCGCTGGTACTCGGCGTCGCGCGGGTCCAGCGCGCAGATGCTCCGGACGTAGCCGGCCACGAGCCGTTCGATCCTCTCGACCGCGCCGGGCTCTATCTGGAGCTCGGCCGCGGGGCTCCCGCCACCGACAGAATCAACCCGCGGAGTCGTTTCCGGCTCCGCGGGATCGTGACTACTGTCGGGACCGCGCATCGGCGGCGAGGCCAATTCCTACTGAGCGTCGCTGCCGTCCGCGGCCGCATCCGGCGCGGCCGGAGCAGCCGGAGCTTCGTCGGGGCCGCCGTTGGAGGAGTACCTGCCGGCTCCGTTGGACATGAGCGGAGCAAGCGAGTTCCGGGCAACGGTCGCCAGCGCACCCGCCTGCTGGATGACCTCCGCCAGCGCGCTCGTCACGCCCTGGGCGCCGTTGAGGACCGTAAAGCTCCCCACGTGCTCGAAGGACGAAGCCGCCGCGCGAACGATCTCCGGCATGGACTGGGCGATCTGCTGCGCGATGACCGCTTCCTGGTTCTTGCCCAGGGCCTCGGCTCGGCTCTGGATGCCGGCCGCCTCGGCCTGGGCCTTGGCCTTGATCGCATCGGCTTCGGCGAGACCGCGGGCCTTGATCGCGTCGCCATCGGCCACACCGTTGACGCGGGTGGCGTTGGCCTGGGCTTCGGCCTGCAGCTTGACGGCCGCTGCCTGCGCTTCGGCCGCGAGGCGGACTTCCTGCGCCGCGGCTTCCGCCAGGCGGATGCGGGCGTCGCGCGAAGCGGCGGCGAGAGTGGTCTGGCGGTAGGCCTCGGCGTCGGCCGGCTTGCGAACGTCTACCTGGAGCTGCTGCTCCGTCCGCTGGGCTTGAAGCTGAGCGACGAGAGTCTCCTGCTCGACGACGGCCTGGCGAGCCTGCGCCTCGGCGAGTGGGCCCTGCTGACCGGCCTGCTTCTGGGCCTTGTCGATCTCGGCCTGGAAGCCGGCCTTCTTGATCTCCGTGCTCCGAATCGACTCCGCGATCTGGGCCTGGGCGGTCTGCTCGCGGGCAACGGCGGTCTGGTCGGCCTCGGCGCGGGCGATGCGGGCGTTCTGCTCGACCTCCGCCTGATGAGGAACGGCCAGGTTCTCGATGTAGTTGGACGGGCTGGTGATCGACTGGATCTGGAAGCTGTCGATGACGAGGCCGAACGACTCCATCTCGACGGTGCACCGCTCGCGGACCTGCTGGGCGAACTTGTCCTGGTCGCTGATCATCTCCTCGACGGTCATCGAGCCGGCGATGGCCCGCAGGTGGCCGACGAAGACGTTCTGGACCTTGGACTCGAGCTCTGCCGCCGGCCGATCGAGGAAGCGGCGCGCCGCGTTGGCGATCGAGCGGTAGTCGTCGCCGACCTTGTAGACGATGACGCCGCGCAGGTCGAGGCGGATCTTCTGCTGGCTGACGCACGGAACCGTGATTTCACTCTCGTGAGCCATGAGCGAGAGGGCGCGAACCTTCGAGAGGCCCGGCAGGACCATCGCACCGCCACCGGTCACGATCTTGAAACGCATGCTCTCGCCCGCGACGCCGCCGGCCGAATGCCCGCGCGAGATGCCGGAGATGACGAGGGCTTCGTCCGGCTCGGCGATCCGCCAGGTCGCCTTGAAGAACATGACGAACAGAACCAGGACGACGAGGATGCCGACGCCCACGGCTACAAGGAACACGTCACCGGAAGTCATCGCGGGAGCCTCACTTTATCGGTCGGTGCCACCTCAACCGTCCGTCCCCCCAGGCTGCCGACCACCAGAACCTGGGTGTATTTCCTGATCGTTGCCTCAGGATCAGCGGCGGACGCGAGGAACCGCTCCGTTCCTTGCCGGACCTCGATCATCACCTCGCCGAGATGCCCTGGGGTGATATCCGCTGTGACACGCCCCATCTTGCCAACTACGTCGTACGACATGCCGGTTCTCCACCCGCCGCTCGGAAATGAGCCCTCATGGTAACGCCCCGGTGGCGCCCGGACGGGCAGTCTCTGCCGCGCGACGGCCGCGCGAGTCGAACGGCATCCAATCTTCTCCACAACCGTTAGACCGCGCCGGCCGGCGCAAGGTTCGGAGATTCGAAGAGGCCCGTCCGGGAAAACCAGAACGGGCCTCTCGCTGTGCGCCGACGGACCGGCGAGATGGGTCAACGAATGGGCAACTTGCCTACCGGTATCAACGCATGGATGGGACGATTGCTCCCAAAACCAGAGCGGAGATGGTCAGCGCTGCCAGCGCACGACGTCTCATACGACTCCTCCCGTCGACATGCATGAGCGGGTCGCGGCTATCGCTTCCCACGGCCCACAGTGACGTCCCTCCTGTGGGGGTGGCGACGATTCCTACTCACTCAGGAGGCTCGACCGCGAACGTACACCCCACCCTACGGGCAGGTCAACTCGCAATAGGTATAGCCCCGTCTTAGCCCGTCGGTTTGCGACGGTGCGCCGGCGCACACGCCGCTCGCCCCGTCGTTGACGCTCTCCGGCGGCTTACATATACTCATTTCCGATGGTGTAGGTCGGAATTAGAACCATGCACGGGCACGATCGGAGCAAGAAGCTGTCCACCAGGACGTACCACAGCACCGGCGCCGTTTCCTTCTCCACGAAGGGCGAGTACGGCGTGCGCCTGATGGCTGAGCTCGCCCGCCGGTACGGGAGTGGCCCCGCAAGCCTGACCGAGATCGCCGAGCAGGAGGAACTGCCGCGAGCCTATCTCGAACAGCTCGTCCTGGGCCTGCGCGACGCCGGCCTCGTTCGCAGCACCCGTGGCGCCCACGGTGGGTACGAACTCGCCCGCGCCCCGGAACTCATCGTCATGGGCGAGGTTCTGCGAGCCCTGGAGGGGCCGATCGCGCCGATGATCTGCGCATCCGACGATTCGAGCCATCTGGCCTGTTCGCGAAGTGGCTACTGCACGGTCAACTTCATGTGGGTTCGAGTGCGAGACGCCATCGCCGGCGCCCTCGACTCCATGACCCTCGCCGACCTCGTGCCGCAGCTGATTCGCCAGACAGCAGCGGGGCTGCCGATCCTTCCTTCGCGGCCTGCACCCGCCGTCACCGCCGCCGACTGAGCGGACCGTCACCGCCCGTACCCAAGGAGCGACCCAGCAACCGTGAGCGACCAAGACCTCGTCATCCGCGACCTGCACGTGGCCCCAGTGGCGAACCCGGAACACGAGATCCTCAAGGGGATCGACCTGACGGTCGTTCAGGGTGAAGTCCACGCCATCATGGGCCCCAACGGCTCGGGCAAGACGACCCTGGCCTACGCGCTCATGGGCCACCCCGCCTACGTCGTCAAGTCCGGCGAGGTGCTGTGGAAGGGCCACAATCTGCTGAAGCTCTCCGCCGACAAGCGCGCCCGGCTCGGCATGTTCCTCGCGTTCCAGTACCCGATGGCCATTTCCGGCCTGTCCGTGGCCAGCTTCCTGCGCTCGGCCATCAATGCCCGCCGCTCCGGCCTGACGCCCGATCCCAACATCGACCCAACGGACTCGGTGCGTGGCGGGATCTCGATGGGCGAGTTCCGCAAGCTGGTCCGCGCCAAGATGGCCCTCCTCCAGATGGACGAATCCATCGCGGCGCGGTATGTGAACGAAGGCTTCTCCGGCGGCGAGAAGAAGCGGCTCGAGATGCTGCAGATGGCGGTCCTCGAGCCCGAGATGGCGATCCTCGACGAGACCGACTCGGGCCTGGACATCGATGCCCTGCGGATCGTGGCCGAAGGCGTGAACGCCATGCTCAACCCGAACATGGGGGTCCTGGTAATCACCCACTACCAGCGCCTCCTCAACTACATCAAGCCCGATGCTGTCCACGTCCTGGCGGCGGGCCGGATCATCAAGAGCGGCGGCCGCGAGCTGGCGTTGCGCCTCGAGGAGGAGGGCTACGCCGGCGTCCTCGCCGAGGTCGGGCTGGAGGCCGAAGTCGGAGACGAAGCTCCTGCGGGCGAAGCTCCTGCGGGCGAGGCTCCTGCGGGCGAGGCTCCTGCGGGCGAAGCTCCTGCGGGCGAAGCTCCTGCGGGCGAGGCTCCTGCGGCAGCATTGGAGGCCGCCCACTAGGGCGGGCACACGATGGCCGACCTCGCGACCACTACCGGCGGCGCCGCCGCCCAGACTCACGCCTTGGACCCGCGGCTGATCCGCACCGACTTCCCGATCCTGGCCACGACCAACCGCTTCGGCAAGCCGCTCATCTATCTCGATAGCGCGGCGACCAGTCAGAAGCCGCTGACCGTGATCGAAGCGGTGGATGCCTACAACAGCGAATACACCTCGAACATCCACCGCGGCATCTACGAGCTGGCCGAGCGCGCGACCACGGCCTACGAGGGCGCCCGGGCCACGACGGCGCGGCTCATAAACGCCCCCGACGAACACGAGATCGTATTCGTCCGGAACGCCACCGAAGCGATCAACCTCGTCGCCTATTCGTGGGGTCGCCGCAACATCGGCCGGGGCGACTCGATCGTCCTGACCGAGATGGAGCACCACGCCAATCTCGTCCCCTGGCAGCTCCTCGTCCAGGAGAAAGACGGCGACCTCGAGTTCGTGCCGATCACCGATGACGGCATCCTGCGGCTCGAGGTGTTCGAGGTCCTGCTCCACCTGCGGCCCAAGCTCGTCGCCTTCACCCACGTCTCGAACATGCTCGGCACGATCAACCCGGTCCGCGAGATGACCGAGATGGCACATGCTGCAGGGGCGCTGGTTCTGATCGACGGGGCTCAGGCTGTGCCTCATCTGCCGGTGGACGTCCAGGAGATCGGCGCCGACTTCTACGTCTTCTCCGGCCACAAGATGCTCGCGCCTACCGGCTCCGGAGCGTTGTGGGCGCGACGCGAGCTGCTCGAGGCGATGCCGCCATTTCTCTCCGGCGGCGACATGATCCGCGAGGTCCATCTGCGCCGCTCCGAGTGGAACGAGATCCCCTGGAAGTTCGAGGCCGGCACTCCGGACATCGCGGCTCAGATCGGTATGGGCGCGGCCGCCGAGTACCTGCTGGGGCTGGGCATGGACGCGGTGCGAGCCCATGAGCTCGAGATCACCCGCTACGCCATGGAAGTGCTGGGCGGCGTCCCCGGGCTCGAGCTGTACGGTCCGGCCGCGGAAATGCGCGGCGGAGTCGTCTCGTTCAACCTGCCGGGCATACATCCTCACGACGTGGCTCAGATCCTCGATCGCTCGGGGATCTGCATTCGCGCCGGACACCACTGCGCGATGCCGCTCCACGAGCGGTTCGACGTGGCGGCCTCGGCCCGGGCGAGCTTCAGCGTGTACACCGTTCCCGAGGAGATCGACGCGCTGGCGGTGGGCCTGCGCGAGGTCACTCGCATCTTCGACCGCTGACGTATCCTCGACGAGATGGACGACCTGTACCGCGACTACATCCTCGAACACTACCGGCGGCCCCACAACTTCGGCGTCCTCGAAGCGCCGACGGCCAGCTACGAAGGGTCCAACCCGCTCTGCGGCGACAGGATCACGATGATGCTCGGCATCTCGGACGGGGTGGTCCGCGAAGTGGCCTTCACGGGCCGCGGCTGCGCCATCAGCCAGGCGAGCGCGTCGCTCCTGACCGACGAAATCAAAGGCAAGACCGTCGCCGAAGTCGAGCGCATGACACCCGACGATCTGATCGACCTGCTCGGCATCGAGATCAGTCCGGCCCGCCTCAAGTGCGCGCTGCTCTCGCTCGACACGGTCGCCCATGCGCTGGCCGAGGAGTCTTCGGCCACGACAGCCCAGGCTTCCGGAGAGGCCAACCCCCAGTAGGCAAGCGTCGGGTTCGACTGCCGGTTCCGCGGTGGGTTCGATCGCAGGTTGACCTCGGGTTCCGTGGCTGCTCGGCGCCTGCTGCCGCTCGATCTTGCGTTTGTCCGGTGGCAGCGGACATTCGCACGATCGGCGCGAGCGGGCGGGCGCGGGAGACGCCGCGGCGCGAGCGGGCCGGCGCGGCTCGGGCGCGGGTTCGAGTTCGGGCGCAGGTTCGGCGCGGCGTCAATCGGGACTCGCATGGATTACGGCCGCCGGGACCATAGTTGCGCTGTTTCCCAGGCCCGCGGAGCGTACCTTTGCACTGTGACGTGGATGACTTCCTCGCGCGGCGTGCGAAGTTACCTGGAAGGCGGCCCCGAACTGGTGATCGGCGCGGGAGACGAGCGGAATCCGGTGACGCATCCCGGGCCGCTGTCCGACGATCGATGAATACCTATGGCTCGCCGAACATGGCCCGGGCGGCGCGGATGTGGCGCGAGGTCGCGAACCGCGTCTACGTGCGGCGCTTCCTCGACTACAACGTGACGGTGGGCCTGATCGTCGGAGACGGGGACGCGTTGCTCGTGGATACGCGCGGCTCGGAGCGTCAGGCACGAGAGCTTCAGTCCGAGGTCCGGTGGATCTCACAGTGCCCGCTGCAGATCGTCAACACCCACCACCACTTCGATCACGCTTTCGGCAATTTCCCATTCTTGCCGGCGGACATCTGGGGCCACGAGAAGTGCGCGCTGCGCCTGCGTGAAGACAGCCGAACCGCTCAGCTCGCCCTTGCGGCGGCGATGCCGGAAATTTCGCAGGAGTACACCGAAACACGGATCGCGCCCCCGAACAAGACGTTCCGCGAAAGTGCCCACATCCAGCTCGGCGGCAGGCTCGTCGACCTGCACCATTTCGGCCGGGGCCACACGGACAACGACGTCGTGGTCGTGGTGCCGGACGTGCACGCGGTCTTCGCGGGCGATCTCATCGAGCAGGGCGGACCGCCCTCGTTCGAGGATTCGTACCCGATGGACTGGCCCGGGACTCTGGGCCGGCTACTCGAGGTGGCTCACGGTCCGGTCGTGCCGGGCCACGGGGAGGTCGTCAGTCGCTCGTTCATCGAAGGCCAGCGGGCCGACCTGGCCGCCCTGGCTCAAGTCGCCCGACGGGTCCGCTTCGACGGCGGTTCCGTGAGCGATGCGCTGCCACTTTCGCCGTTCCCAGCCCTCGTGGCGCGCCCAGCGCTGGTCCGCGCCTTCGCCCAGCTGGCCGGGGAGCTGTAGGGGTCGGGAGTGGCGAGCTAGACGTCGCCGCCACGGACGAGTCGGGCGGCCTCGCGAGCGACCACGAGGTCCTCGCGGGCCACGATCCGGAGCACCGCCGGGGAAAGCCCCGCCGGGGAAAGCCCCGGGCCGGACAGGATAGCGTCCTCGGAGGGCGACTCCTCCCCGATCGGCGCCACTCCGATCGACCCGAGCCGGGCCACGATCCGGGCGCGCAGCCCGGCCGCGTTCTCGCCGATCCCGCCCGTGAAGACGATCGCATCGAGCGCGGGCAGGGCTGTGGCCGCCGCAGCGATGCATTCGGCCGCCCGCCTCGCAAAGATCGCGAGTGCCAGCGTCGCCGGCCCATCGCCGGCGGCCTCCAACCGGACGAGCTCGCGCACGTCGGAGGTCTGGCCGGAGACGCCCAATAGCCCTGACTGGTGGTCCGTCTGCTCGGCCAGCTCGTCCGGATCCAGGCGCCCCGTTCGGAGCAGGTAGAAGAGGATCCCCGGGTCGATCGAACCCGCACGAGTGCCCATCATCAGACCTTCGAGTGGGGTCAGGCCCATCGAAGTTGCAACGGAACGACCGCCGTGGACCGCCGTCACGGAGCAGCCGCTGCCCAGGTGCGCGACGACGATCCGCAACTCGCCGACGGGGCGGGCCAGGAGCGCCGCCGCCCGTTCGGCCGACCACGCAACCGAGATGCCGTGGAAGCCGTAGCGGCGCACGCCCCACTCCCGATACCACTGATCGGGCACGGGGTAGCGATACGCCTCTTCCGGCAGGGTCGCGTGGAAGGCGGTGTCGAATACCACGACGTGAGGGAGGTGCGGGATCGCCGTCAGCCCGGCGGTCATCGCTGCCGCCGCCATCCCGTTGTGGAGCGGAGCCAGGTCCCTGAGCGCTGCCACCTGCCCGATCACGCCCGGCGTCACCAGAACCGGCTCACGGAACGTAGCTCCGCCGTGGACGACGCGGTACCCGACCGCCCCCATCGAAGCGAGCGAAATGCCCTCGGCTGCGTACCTGGTCACGAGCGCTTGGATGTCGCCGCCGGGATCGCCGCCTTCAACCGTCGCGTCCACGCCCCAGTCGACGCCGAGCTGCCCCAACGGAGCCAGCGACTCGGCGGAGACCGCCGGAATCAGGCCTGTGGCCCCGGCCACGGGAATCGATGCCGTCTCGATCACGCTCGACTTGAGCGAGCTGGAACCCGGGTTCAAGACCAGGACGCGCATGAGACCGCCTCTCGGTGACCGGCGTCTCGGCCGGCTTCGCGCCGAACGTTACCGTGCCGGGGCGCGACGTGCAGTGGTCGTGGTCGTCCACACGACCCGTGGGTGCCGACGCCGCTGCAACCGGCGCCGTTTGTGCAACATTCCCGCCCTGCGGGCACTATTCAGCGCCGGTCAGCTCGGTCCTCGCGCGGGGACGCCAGTCGGCGCTCTCGCCGCGACTCCCGTTCCCCGCGACGCCCTCGCGCCCCACGGCCAGGACCGTCGCCACACGCCGGCCGATCGGCCCTGGCCCGCTCGGGATCGAGGCGGCCCTCGCCGCGGCCCTCCGAACTCGCTCGTGGCCGGCAGCCGCGACCCTCCGGACTCGCTGGTGGCCGGTCGGTTCCCGCATTCCTCCCGTGGGGCGAGAAATCTGCAGAAACCACAGGCCGCGCAGCGCCCCGTCCGGCCGCGTCAGCCAGCGGCGCACTTCCACGGTGCGAGACGGCAGCACGGCATCGAAGGTCGAGCCAAAGCGATCGACCCGCTGCCGTTCAACTCGCAGATCGGCCAGCGACTCCCAGCCCAGGCCGGCCAGTCGTTCGAGAACCGCCTCGACCAGCGCGCAATGCCGCCAATCGATCTGTCGCTCGATCGATGCGCCTCGCAGCGACCTGGGCGCGAACTGCAGCTGTACCCCGACGGCGCCGGCGACGGCTCGGGTCGCCCTGATCGAGAGCTCGGACAGGGACCCGTTTTCGACCCGCGAGACCGTGCTCCGGCCGACGCCCGCCAGCGCAGCGAGGTCGGCCTGGCGCAGGCCGGCCCGCCGCCGCTCCGAGCGCACCCACGTTCCGATCCGCAGGTCTTCCATGCCCAAAGGATCGCGCCGGCCGATTGCCTGCCGCTTAGCCGACGCTTATGCGCCCTCTCCCCGTGGCGTCGTTCAGCGCGGCCACAAAGCGAGACGCCGTCGGCGTGGAGCCCAGGCCCAGACGCGCCCCTTCGATCGCGGCGAGTGGCGGCTCCAGATAGGTACGGCGCAGCTCCGGCCAGGATGCCTCGCCAAACACCACGTCCGGGGCACCGTCCAGAACCACGCGCCCTGCCCGCATAACCGCCACGCGCTCGAAGCACTCGGCCACGAACCGCATGTCGTGGCTGATGGCGATAACCGTCCGCCCCTCCCCGGCCGCCGCTGCCACGACCGCCCGAACCCGAGCGACGCCACGTGCATCCTGTCCCGTGGTGGGCTCGTCCAGCACAAGGATCGGCGTCCGCATCGCCAGCACTGAAGCCAGCGCCAGGAGCTTGCGCCGTGAATAACCCAGGTCGTACGGATTCGCGGCCGCGTCGGATCCCAAGCCGACAGCCTCCAGAGCCGAGCTCACGCGCTCGTCGAGGGCCGCACCGCGCAAACCGAGGTTCCTCGGACCGAAGGCCACCTCCGCGGCGACTCGCCCCGCGAACAGCTGTCGATCGGGGTTCTGGAAAGCGAGCCCAACGCGCGCGGCAAGCCCGGCCACATGAATCCCTCGGATGTCCAGACCGTCCAGCAATACCCGGCCGCTCGTGGGTCGCAGCAGGCCGTTCAGATGCCGGACCAGGGTCGACTTGCCCGACCCGTTCTGGCCGACGATGGCCACCAGCTCGCCGGGCTCGATCCGAAGGCCGACCTCGCCCAGCGCTTGAGTGCCATCCGGGTACGAGAAGGAAACGGCCTCGAATTCGATCGAAGGCACGGGGGCGGTCGAACCGGGGGCGGTCGAACCGGGGGCGGTCATTCGATCGCCTCCGCCAGTGCGGTCGACCATTCGAGTCCCGCCTCCCGGACAGCGCGTTCCAGCCGCACCCCTGCCGGGGGTTCGACCCCAAGCTCCGCCAGACGCGGGTCCGCCAGAACCGCCGCCGCCGGTCCGGAGAGGGTCACCGACCCCTCCGCGAGGACGACGACTTCGTCCGCGATCCGAGCCAGGACGTCCATCTTGTGCTCGACGAGCAGGATGCCGGCCCCCGTTTCCCGCGCGATCCGTGCCAGCGTCTCGGCCACGAGCCGGGTCCCGGCCGGATCGAGCTCGCTCGTTGGTTCGTCCAGGATCAAGTAGCGGGGCCGCAGCGCCAGCACCGAGGCGAGCGCCACCAGCTGCCCCTGCCCGCCCGATAGGCGCGCCGGGTCGCGTGGCGCGATCTCTTCCACGCCCACGGCCCGCAGCGCCCACCAGACCCGCTCGATTACCTCAGGGACCGGCAGGCCCAGGTTGCACGGCCCAAAAGCCACTTCCTCGAAAACGGTCGCGGCGGTGTTGGAGAGTTGCGTTGCCGCATTCTGGAAGAGCAGCCCGCATTGCTGAGCCAGGCCGTGCGGCGGGATGGCCGTCGTCTCCACGCCGTCGATTCGGACCGACCCCTCCAGCCGCCCGCCGATGACCGCCGGCGCTAGGCCCGCGGCCAAAAGACAGAGCGTCGACTTGCCCGATTCGTTGGCCCCCGCCACGCCTATCACGCGACCCGGCGCCAGCTCGAGACTGACATTCCGGAGTGACCGCTCCGCCGCACCGGCGTAGCGGTAGCTCGCGCCTTCTACGACCAGTCCGGCGGTCATGGCAGCTTCACCGCGCCCGCGAGCGAAACGGCCACCAGGCAGATCGACCCGACCAGCAGCGCCCAGCGTGCCAGGCGCTGAGGGCGCGAGTCCGGCAGCTTGCGCAGCAACGTGCGCCGCCCCGGCGCGGTAAAGCCACGCGCCTCGAGCGCCATCGTTCGCTCCTCCACCTCGGCCAGTGCCCCGAAGACCACTGGGCCGACGAGAGGCACGAGCCCGCGGAAGCGACGCGGCAGCCCGCCTTCGGTGTCCATACCTCGTGCACGCTGCGCATCGGTCACTTCCCGGGCTCTCTCGACCGTTCGCGGGACCGAGCCCAGCGCCGAGCCAACCACGAACGCGCCTCGCCGTCCCAGGCCGCGCCGCTCGAGCTCAACCAGGAGATCGTCGATCGGCGTGGTCAGCGCGAAGACGGCGGCCGAGAGTCCGAACGCGACGACCCGGAGGGTGGCCTGCAGCGCGGCCGTGGCTCCGGTCCACGTCGGGGTCAGAGGTCCGACCGTGACGATCGCGTCCTTTGCGTTCGGGTAGAGGAACGTGTTCACGACAAGGATCGATGCCACCAGAGGGATGGTGGCAAGGGCGAAGGGCAGCGTGCGCCGCAGCACCCCAGCCACCGCGCCGCTCACGACGACGGCCACGAACACGACCGCCGGTCCAGTCCAGCCGCGCACCCCGAAGGCGACGATCGCCCCGACCATGGCCAGGGTGGCCTTGGTCACGGGGTGCAAGGCCAGATACGGCCGGACGGGTATCCGCCGAACGAAATCGGGCAGAACTGACGACTCGGCCTGAGAAGCCTCAGCCATTGCCGTCGTGTTGGTCATCGATTGCGAGACAGGGCGAACCGACGCCTCAACCCGCGTCGGGCGGCTGAGATTCGCCATCTGCGACGCGGCCGACCAGCCGTTCGCCGAGCGGGAAGCGCGCCAGAACTCGGACCGAGATACGGCCAAGAATCAGGAACACGACGAAGCTGGTGATGGTCTTGTCGATCGGGTCGCTGAACAGGCCCTGGCCGAGCGATGCGTTGTACACGTCGGCACCACCCCGGCGAAAGACGGCCACGATCAGGTCCGTTCCGGAGCCGGTCACCCCTTCATACACATAGGCGACGATCGGTGCGGAGATGACAGCCGCGACGATGCCGGTCACGGCGCCGGCGACTGCCACCCAGGCCCCGGCTGCGTCACGGCGCACGAAAATGAATCCGGCCACGGCCACGGCAGCCACGATGCCGATGACGACTATCGCCCCGTACACCCAGCCGGGATAGCCGTTGTTCGGGTCGGAGTAGTTCGGGATCGTGTACATCCGCGCGGCCAGGACGCCGATGACTGCCACCGCTATCCCGGCGGGCACGATCAGCCCCAGCCCACTGGCCGGGCGGGAGCGGAAGACACCGAGATAGCCCCAGATGCCCGCCAGGAAGCCGATGACTCCGGCAGTCACCGCGAAGGGACCGATGCTCGAACCGGACCCGATGCCGGGGGCGTACTGCCAGATCAGGTTCGAGAGGATGCCGGTCAGGGCTCCGGCGAGCGGGCCGGCCAGCACACCGACCAGGATCGTGCCGATCGAGTCGACGTAAATCGGGAGCTTGAGAACGCTCTGTACCGTGTACCCGAGGACGATGTTGATCGCGATCGCGATCGGCATCATGACGATCACTCGGGTGGTGAACTGGCGAGCAACCCAGCGCTTCAGTAGATCCATCTCTCCTGCGGTCCTCCTACGGAACGCGGCCAGGTCGGATGAACGGGTGCCGCGCGGCCAAAGCTTGGCAGGTCTTGCGGTCGAGCGCCACGGTTCGTCGGGCAGTGGCGCGTGGCGGGGCGGGCAGTGGCGCGTGGCGGGGCGGGCAGTGGCGCGTGGCGCCAGACCCGGCCCTGCCCGCGTCGGAAGTTGCCCAATGCACATCAGGAGGACATTAGGCAATGTCCGGAGCCGCTTGAGTCGCCCATCAATCGCCACAGCGCGCCAGCGTGCCCGATCCACGCTCAGGTGGACCGGTCTCGAGTACAGTTCGCTACGAATCCGCGCCTATGGCAGCTCAGCGTTTGCCCAATGTCATCGGGGTTTGCGTTAGGAAAGATTCCGGCGACACGCGCTGCCGCCGGCTTCGCGCTCAGCGATCTGCCGCCAGCGCCCCAACCCGCTCGATGAACCGTTCGAAGAAAGTGGCCGCGTCAGCTTCCACCGCAACGTCCAGGTTAGGCGGCCGGCCCCACACACGCCGCCAGTCCGTGACCGTCTCCCCGGTGGTTAGCCGGCCGCCCAATTCCACCTCCACGGTGAGTGCTTCTGTGCGGACGAGGCTCGGGTCCAACGCCGAGGCGAGCGCCAGCGGATCGTGGACGAAGGCTCCATAGAAGTGGTCGTAGCGGCTGTGGAATTCCATATAGAACCGCAGCGCGTCGGCGAGGTAGCGCACGATCGGGTTTGGAGACGCCGCCCCGTCTTGGCGGGCGCCATCCCG
>Ga0209638_1001131_pt1 | contig 17164 bp, 15 predicted proteins | sample BarGraNGADG00211_FD_184490 | JGI IMG/M metagenome (GOLD analysis project Ga0209638, IMG submission 184490) | Arctic peat soil microbial communities from Barrow, Alaska - Barrow Graham LP Ref core NGADG0002-211 (SPAdes) (version 2) | ecosystem: Environmental > Terrestrial > Soil > Wetlands > Peat...
GGCAGCGGCGGCTCCAGCGGCGGCGCCAGCGGATTCGGCAGCGGCGGCTCCAGCGGCGGCGCGAGCGGATTCGGCAGCGGCTCCAGCGGCTCGGGAGGCTGAGATGCGGACGGCAACGACAACCTGTGCGTGGGCGCTTGCCCTACTCGGCGCCACTGTGGTGCTGTCAGCTCCGGCAATCGGGGCGACGAAGCCGGTGGCGGGCTCGGTGTCCGGACCCGTCGTCTCGGTGAAAGACAGCACGTTCACGCTCACCACCTCGCTCAGTCCGACGGGCCGCTCGAAAGTCGCGGTGGGCTCCAAGACGGCGATCACCGAGCAGCTCGCCGGCACGATCGCGGACGTGAAGACGGGGATGTGCGTCACCGCGATCGGCCAGAAGGCGAAGAACGGCACGGTCACGGCGACGCGCGTCACGCTCACGCAGCCCGTGAAGGGTCAGTGCGGGGGCGGCTTCGGGACACGTCCGGGCGGCGGTCGCCCGCCGGGCGGTGCACCGCCCGGCGGGAACCGGACGGGGCGGCCCCCCGGCGGGTTCGGGGGCGGCGGCGCAAACTTCGGCTTCGCGTTCGGGAAGGTGTCGGCGGCGAAGAGCAGCACGATCACGGTGAAGGGCCGGCAGGGCTCGACGAAGGTCTTGCTCTCGAAGAAGACGCAGGTCGGCAAGACGGAGCAGGTCGGCCGGGCGGCGATCGTCCCGAAGCTCTGTGCCTTCGTGCGCGGGACGAGCGGCGACCACGGCGTCACGGTGACGGCGACGGACATCAGCCTGTCGAAACCGATTTCAGGCGCCTGTACCGGTCGCTTCACGAGGTGAACGCCGGAACAGCTTGACAGGAGAACGTACGTTCGTGTAGAACGTATGTTCCTGTGATCGCCTGTCTCTCCATTCCCGGGTTCGAGTTGAAGGCGGCGTTGCGGAAGACGCCGTCCCTCGCGTTGCGCCCGGCGGCGCTCTCGCCGGAGCCCGTGGGCGAGCCGCTGCTCGGCTCCGTGACGCCCGCGGCGGAGGCGGCGGGGGTGCGGCCGAGGATGCGTCTCGGCGAGGCGCTCGCGACCTGCCCGCGGCTCGTGCTCGTCGAGCCGGATCCAGCCGCGGCGGAGCAGGCGTGGGAGGAGATCGTCCGCTCGCTCGAGGACGCGGGCTTCGCGGTCGAGTCGGCCGCGCTCGGGGTCGCATATTTCGAGACGCGCGGGGTGGAACGCCTCTACGGCGGCCTCGACCCGGCCCTGCAGCGTGCGCTTGCTGCGGTCGGCACGGCGTGGGACGCGCGCATCGGTGCGGCCGGCCGGCGGTTCGCCGCGCTCGCCGCAGCGTCCGTCGCCCGGGCGGGGCAGCTGCTCGTCGTGCGCGACGACGAGGTGGGGCGGTTCCTCGCGCCGCTGCCGCTCACGCTGCTGCCGCTCGAGCGGCAGCGTTACGCCGAGCTGGAGTCGCTCGGCGTGCGAAAGCTTGGACAGCTTGCCGGGCTCCCGGGAGGCGCCGTCGCCGAACGATTGGGGCCGGACGGCCGGCGCGCCTGGGGTCTGGCGAGGGGTGGGGCGGCCGCGCGGGTGCGCGGTCGCCGCCCACCGGCCGAGGTGGCGGAGACACTCGAGTTCCCCGAGGCGATCGGCAACGAGCTGACGCTCCGGCGCGCGCTCGGCGCACTCGTCGACACGGTCCTCGCCCGGCCGGAACGGCGCGACCGCTTCGTCCGCAAGGTGGCGCTCTCCGCACGGCTCGTCGGCGGCGGCTCCTGGCGGAAGTCGCTGACACTGCGCGAGCCGAGCGCCGACGGAGACCGCATCCGCGTCGCGCTCGCTCCACGGCTCGCCGAGCTGCCGGCGCCCGTACTCGCGCTCCGGCTCGAGCTCGTCGAGCTGACCGAGCCCGCCGGACGCCAGCTCGAGCTGTTGGCCGCCGGCGCCGAGGACCGCAGCCGGCTGAGCGAAGGGCTGCGCCAGGTATGCGCGAGCACCGGCTCCGGCTCCGTCTGCACCGTCGTGGAGGTCGCACCATGGTCGCGCATCCCGGAAACGCGCGCGCTGTTCGTACCGCGGGACGACTGAACGAGCCGCGCCCTGCGCGCGTCGAGTCGAACTTCGACGGCACGCCGTGGCAGGTCAACCATCGATCCGTCGCGATCCTTCGCGAGGAGTGGCGGGTGCTCGACCGCTGGTGGACGGAAGAGCCGATTCTCCGGCGCTACTTCGAGGTCGTGCTCGAGACCGGCGAGAACACCGTCGTCTTCCACGACGGCGCGGGCGGGAGGTGGTTCACCCAGCGGGGCGCGTGACGGCCTCCAGCTCGGCTCGCAGTCGTCGCGCGACCGCCTCCGGATCCGTAGCGTCGCGAATCGCGCGCACGACGGCGACACCGGGAGCGCCGGCCCGCGCGACCTCTTGGACGGTGTCGAGCTCGATACCGCCGATTGCGAACCAGGGAACGCTCACCGTGTCGCGCGCGGCCCGCACGAGCCCGAGCCCGGCGCCCGTGGCATCGAGCTTCGTCGGCGTGCCAAAGACCGCGCCGACGCCGAGATAGTCGGCGTCGGCATCTGCGACGGCGAGCTCTGCCACGGTGGTGACGGAGAGCCCGACGAGCCTGTCCGTACCGACGATCCGCCTCGCAGCGGTCACCGGCGCATCGCCCTGCCCGACGTGCACGCCGTCGGCGCCGCAGCACTCGACGAGATCCGGGCGGTCGTTCAGGACGAAGAGCGCGTCGTGCTCGTCGCACGCCCGCCGGAACGGCTCTGCCGCGGTGACGAGCTCGGCGTCGTCGAGCTCCTTGTCCCGGAGCTGGACGATGTCGACGCCACCGCGCAACGCAGCCTCGAGCAGACCGGACGGATCCTGCCCGCGCGGGCGCGCCTCGAGCACGAGATAGAGCCGAGATCGGGCGAGGCGTGCGCGCCTGGCGGTGCCGTCCACGGCAGCGGACCCTATCGTCCCCCTCGTGGAGCGGTTCGATGCGGCGATCGTCGGCGGCGGGATCATCGGCCTCGCGTCGGCCTGGCGCGCGACGCAGCGTGGCCTGCGCGTGTGCGTGGTCGAGCGCGAGCGCGCCGGCTGCGGCGCGACCCGGGCAGCAGCGGGCGTGCTCGCCCCGGATCCGGAGACACCCGGGTTCACCACGCTCGCGCTCCGTTCGTCCGAGCTCTGGCCGGCGTTCGCCGAGGAGCTGCGCGAGGCAACCTCGGTCGATCCCGGCTACACGCGCTGCGGCTCGCTCGTGCTCTCGTTCGACGACAGGCGCCACGAGAACGGCGCAGGGTGGCTCGAAGCCCACGAGTGCCGGGCGCTCGAGCCGGGCATCGCACAGGATTGCCGCGGGGCGCTTCTGCTCGAGGACGACGCCCAGGTCGACCCGCGTCGCGTCGTCGAGGCGCTCTGTGCGTTGCTCGGCGACGCGGTGCGCACGGGCGCGGACGTCGTCGAGCTCGATCCGCACGGCGTCGTGCTCGCCGACGGCACCCGCATCGAGGCCGACCGGGTCGTGCTCGCCGCCGGCGCGTGGACGGCACGGCGGCTCGCGAAGCGGCTGCCGATCGCGCCGGTGAAGGGCCAGACCCTGCGGCTGCGAGGCCCGCTGCCGGCAACGCGGATCATCCGCAGCGAGCACGTGTACGTCGTGCCGCGCGCGAGCGGCGAGACGGTGATCGGCGCGACGATCGAGGACGCGGGGTTCGACACGACCGTCACCGAGGCGGCGACCGAGACCCTCCTGCGGCAGGCGATCCGGGCGGTGCCGGCGGTGGTGGACCTCGAGCTCGTCGAGGCGATCGCGAGCCTCCGCCCGGCGACGCCCGACAACGGCCCGCTGATCGGGGAGTGGGAGGGACTCCTCGTCGCGAGCGGCCACTACCGCAACGGGATCCTGCTCGCGCCCGTGACCGCCGAGGCGGTGGCCGCGCTGCTCGCCGGCGAGGCGCCGCCTCCCGAAGTTGCACCGTTCGACCCGCGCCGGTTCGACCTCTAGGTCGAGAGTCTGATCGTGATCGGAAGACGGTGCGGGGCGCGCTTGCCCGTCGGCTAGACGCGCCCCGCGGCCGATCCGAGCTCGCCATGGATCGGACTACGAGCCTATCGCGACTCGCGGATGCCCTAGCGAAGCGAACGAACATACGTTCGTGTAGAACAGGAGGGTGCCTTACGTCGAGCTCCATGCCCACAGCGCGTACTCCTTCCTCGACGGAGCGTCGCAGCCCGAGGAGCTCGCGGCACAGGCAGCCGAGCTCGGCTACACGGCGCTTGCGCTCACCGATCACGACGGGATCTACGGCTCGCTCGAGTTCGCACACGCGGCGAAGCACTTCGGCGTCCGGCCGATCACGGGCGCGGAGCTGACGCTGGACGGCGGCTCGCACGTGACGCTGCTCGTCGAGTCGCCACAGGGCTACGCAAATCTCTGCCGGCTCATCACCCATGCGCATGCACACACGCGGCCGAAGGAGGGGAGAGACCCGCTGCCGCCGTCGCTCGACCCGCGCCGGCTCGAGGAGCTGAACGACGGGCTCGTCTGCCTCTCCGGCTGCGCACGCCACGGGCTCGCCGTGCTCGACCCCAATGCCGTCGCGCGCATCGCACGCGCCTTCGGCCCCGAACGCTTCTTCGTCGAGGTACAACGCCCGTACGAGCGCGGTGACGTGCGCCGCAACGCAGCATTGCGCCACCTCGCCGAGACACTGAAGGTACGCACCGTCGCCACCGGCGACGTGCACGCACACGATGCGCGCCGCGGCGCGCTGCAGGACGTGCTCGTCGCGATCCGCTGCCGCACCTCGCTCGACGGCAGCGAGCGCGAGCGGCGCGGCAACCACGAGTCCGTCCTCGTCGCGCCGCAGGACATGCTCGACCGTTTCCCCGACGACCGCGACGCCGCAGCGCGCACCGTCGAGCTCGCCGAGCGACTGACGTTCGACCTCACCGAGGAGCTCGGCTACCGCTATCCCGACTTCTCCGACGGCGCCGAGCCCGCGATCGTGCAGCTGCGTCGCGTCTGCGAGCACGCGTTCACCGAGCGCTACTCCAACCTCAACGGCCACAAGCGCCGCGTGCGCGAGCGGCTCGAAGAAGAGCTCACGCTGATCGACGAGCTCGGTCTCGCCGGCTTCTTCCTGCTCCACTGGGAGGTACTCGAGCTCGCACGCGAGATCGCCTATGAGGTCCGCGGCCCCGGCTCGATGCGCCACGTTCTGCCACCGGGGCGCGGACGCGGCTCCTCGGTCGGCTCGCTCGTCTGTTACCTCACCGGGCTGTCGCACGTCGATCCCGTCGCAAACAATCTTTCGCTCGGCCGCTTCCTCAACCGCGAGCTGTCCTCGGTGCCCGATATCGACCTCGACTTCCCGCGCGACATCCGCGAGAAGCTGATCGTCGGCGTCACCGAGAAGTACGGCCGCGACCACGCCTCGCTCGTCGCGAGCTTCTCGACGTACCGGTCACGCGGCGCAATCCGCGACGTCGGCAAGGCGCTCGGCCTGCCGTTCGCCGACCTCGAGCGGCTCGCAAAGCTCTCCGACGGCTGGAACGCCGCCCGCGTTGGCGAGGAAGTGCTCATGCTCCCCGACGCCGCGCAGAAGCTGGCGTCGCCGCGCTGGCGTGCGTTCGCCGAGCTGTGCACGGAGATCGCCGGTCTGCCACGGCACATCTCGCAGCACCCGGGCGGGATGGTGATTTCCACGCGACCGCTCATCGAGATCGTCCCTGTGCAGCCGTCGGCAATGGCGGGCCGGCAGATGTGCCAGTGGGACAAGGACTCGTGCGCCGATGCAGGCTTCCTGAAGATCGACCTGCTCGGGCTCGGAATGCTGTCCGCGGTCGAAGAATGCGTCGACCTGATCGCACGCACACGCGGCGAGCTGATCGACCTTTCGCGCATCTCGCTCGACGACAAGGACGTGTATGCGGAGATCCAGAACGCCGACACGGTGGGCTGCTTCCAGATCGAGAGCCGCGCGCAGATGCAGACGATCCTGCGCACGCGCCCGGAGAACCTCGACGACCTGACGGTGCAGGTCGCGCTCGTGCGTCCCGGGCCGATCCAGGGCAAGGCCGTCCATCCGTACATCGAGCGTCGCCAACTGCTGCGCGAGGACCCGACGTACGAGCCGCCTGCCGACCATCCGCTGCTGCAGGTGCCACTGCGCGAGACGCTCGGCGTGATCGTCTTCCAGGATCAGGTGCTCGACGTCGCGATCCATCTCGCGGGGTTCACCGTCGGCGAGGCCGAAAGACTGCGTCGCGCGATGAGCCGCAAGCGCTCGCTTGCCGCGCTCGAGGCGTATCGCGAGCGCTTCATCGCCGGCGCGATCGACAAGGGCGTCGACGAGCAGGTCGCCCACTCGGTCTACGACAAGCTCGTCGCGTTCTCCGGATTCGGGTTCCCGAAATCGCACTCCGCGGCGTTCGGGCTGCTCGCGTACCAGTCGGCCTGGCTGCGCCATCACTACAACGCCGAGTTCCTCGCCGCCCTGCTCAACGCGCAACCGATGGGCTTCTATCCGCCGGCGACGCTCGTCCGCGATGGGCAGCGCCGCGGCGTCGAGACACGCCCTCCTGACATCAAGCGCAGTGCCGCGCGCTGCGCGATCGAGGACGGCGCGGTGCGCGTGGGGCTCTCGTATGTCCAGGGCATCTCTGATGACGAGGCGGAGGCTGTTGTAGAGGAACGCGCACGGGCGGGGCAATTCACCTCCATCCGCGACCTCGCGCAGCGCGTAGCGCTGCGGCAGCCTGAGCTCACCGCGCTCGTCGAGTCCGGGGCGTGCGACTCGTTCGGGCTGAAGCGCCGAGAGCTGCTGTGGCAGCTCGGCCTCGTCCCGCGCGCGCAGTCGGTGCCGGGCTCCCGCGGCGAGGAGAAACAGCTCGCGCTCCCGCTCGAGGCCACTGCGGCGACACCCGATCTGCCCGCCCCGACCGTCTGGGAGCGGATGCTCGACGACTACCGCACGACGAGCCTCTCGGTGGGCGTGCACCCGCTCGAGCTGCTGCGCCCGCACCTGCCCGCGGGAACGTTGTCGAGCCTCGAGCTGCTCGAGCAGCCGAACCGAGCGACCGTGCAGGTCGCCGGGATGGCCGTCGCCCGGCAGCGGCCGTCAACGGCGAACGGCGTTGTCTTCATGCTGCTCGAGGACGAGTACGAGCAGCTCAACTTGATCATCCCGCCGCAGGTGTACGAGCGGTTCCGCGCAATCGTGCGCGGCGAGCCGCTCCTGCTCGCCCGCGGGCGCTACGAACACGTGGACCGCAACCGCAACGTACTCGTGCACGAGCTCGTCGGACTGGGGCCGCTCGCTCGCGCGCTCACCGACGGGGCGGACGTGCACGGCTCGCTGCCGTCCGCACATCACTTCGGCCACCGATAGATGATGCGCGCGTGCACACACCGCGCGAGCTCCCCAAGCAGATCCGCCGCCGCCTCGGCCGCACCGCTGTCGGCCGCCTGACGCAGGCCGCGCTGGCTGCCGGGATCGCGTGGGAGCTCGCACGCCAGATCCCCGGCCACGACCAGCCGTTCTTTGCGCCGATCGCGGCGCTGATCGCGCTCGGCGCCGAGCCCGGCCGGCGCGGTCGGCAGGCGTCGCGCGTGCTCGCGGGCGTCACGCTCGGGATCGTCGTTGGCGCCGCCGTCGTCGAGCTCGTCGGCCGCGGGCCACTGCAGATCGTCGTCGCAGCGTGGTTGTCGCTCCTGCTGACGGCCGCTGCCGGCGCCTCGTCGATCACGGGCACGCAGGCGGCGATCTCCGCCGTGCTCGTGATCGCGTTGCACCGCGCCGGATCGAACCTCGCACTGCAGCGACTTGTCGACTCGTTCGTCGGCGGCGCGATCGCAATCCTGGTCGCGCAGATCCTCTTTCCAATCGACCCGCTACGGCTCGTGCGGCGCGAGTCTCAGCATCTCCGAGACGACCTCGCCGCCGCGCTCGAAACCATCGCCGTCGCGCTCTCGCGGCACGACCGCGAGCGCGCGGTGTCTGCGCTCGAGCGCATCGACGGCATCAACACACGCCGTTTCGACGATGCACTCGCCCTCGCGCGCGAGGTCGCGCGCCGCGCTCCGCGCCGCCGCTATGCACGGCGCAGGCTCGATCCACTGGGGCCGCTCGCCGCCGCGCTCGACGCGGCTGTAGCGGACGCGCGGGCCGTCGCCACGGGCGCGTTACGCGTGCTCAGCACCGAGCGTCCCGCTCCGCCGGCGGCGTCCCGGGCGCTCTTCGCCCTTGCGGAGGGGCTTCGGGCCCTCGAGCCGGCGCCGGTGCGCGAGGCGATCGGCAGGGCACGTACTGCTGCGCGGGACGCGAGCGCCGCCGACGAGTCCCTCGGGGTGGCGGTGCTCACGCACGCAGTGCTGTCGATCGCCGATCAGCTCGATCGTGTGGTCGAGGCGCGTGAGGCGCAGCGCCGCTAAGGACCCGCGTGCCGCTTCGTCATCGGCGACGGCAGGTGCGGCAAGACGTTGAATGCGGAGTTCACAAGCGCGAGGTGCGTGAACGCCTGCGGAAAGTTCCCGAGCATGCGCCGTGCAACGGGGTCGTACTCCTCGGAGATGAGGCCGAGGTCGTTGGTGAGCGAGACGAGACGCTCGAACAGCGCGTGCGCCTCGTCGTGGCGCTCGAGAAGCTCGAGGCAGTCGACGAGCCAGAACGAGCACGGGAGGAACACGCCTTCTCCGGGTGGCAGCCCGTCGACACCCGACTCGTGCGTGCGGTAGCGCAGGACGAGCCCGTGCTCGACCAGGCCTCGTTCGACCGCGTCGACGGTCCCACGCACCCGTGGGTCGGACGCCGGTAGGAAGCCGACGAGTGGAATGAGCAGCAGGCTCGCGTCGAGCTCCTTCGAGCCGTACGACTGCGTGAACGACCCGAGTTCGTGGTCGAAACCTCGCTCGCAGACATCGCGGTGGATCTCGTCGCGAAGCGCCCGCCAGCGGTCGACGGGACCATCCATCTCCTGCGTCTCGATGGTTCGCACGGCGCGATCGAATGCGACCCACGCCATGACCTTCGAGTGCACGAATTGCCGCGGCTCGCCGCGGATCTCCCAGATCCCGTTGTCGGGAACGTTCCAGATCGTCTCGAGGTAGTCGAGCAGCACCCGTTGGAGCGCCCACGCGGAGCGTTCCTTCGCGAGCCCGTGCACGCGGGCCTGGTAGAGGGCGTCCATCAGCTCGCCGAAGACGTCGAGCTGAATCTGGTCGCTGGCTGCGTTTCCGACGTGCACGGGCGCCGAGCCCTCGTACCCGGAGAGCCACGGCACCTCGAACTCCGTCAGCCGGCGCTCGCCGCCGACGCCGTACATGATCTGGATGTCCGCCGGGTCGCCGGCGACCGCGCGCAGCAGCCAGTTCCGCCACTGTGCGGCTTCGTCGACGTAGCCGCCGTTGAGCAGCGCCAGCAGCGTCAACGTCGCATCGCGAAGCCAGCAGTAGCGATAGTCCCAGTTGCGCACGCCGCCGATGCATTCGGGCAACGACGTCGTCGGCGCGGCGACGATCCCACCGGTCGGCGCATACGTCAGGGCCTTCAGCACCATCAGCGAGCGCCGGACGACGTCGCCCGTCTCGGGCGGCAGCTCGACCTCGCAGGTGTCGGTCCATTCCCGCCAGAAGCCCTCCGTCTCCGCGAGCGCGATCTCCGGGTCGATCTTCGCCGGCCGATCCTCGTGGGAGGGGAACCAGGTCAGGACGAACGGCACACGTTCGCCCTCCTCGACGATGAGCTCCGAGATGGTGCGCATGTTCTCGCCGCGCGTTGGGGCGGGCGTCCGGAAGCAGAGCCCGTCCGGCCCGGCGATTGCGATGCGCGCCCCGTCGGCGCGACGCACCCAGGGAACGATCTTGCCGTAGTCGAAACGGATCACAAGCTCGGAACGCATCCGTACGCTGCCCTTGAGACCCTCGATGATGCGCACGACGTCCGGCGCCTTCCCGCGCGGCGGCATGAAGTCGAGCACGCGCACCGAGCCCTCCTGGCACTCCCAGGTCGTCTCGAGCACGAACGTGTCGTGGAGATATCGCCGCTGCGTCGTGCCGCCGTCCACCGGTGCGACCAGCCAGCGGCCGTTGTCGGTGTCTCCGAGCAGCCCGGCGAAGCACGCACCGGAGTCGAAGCGCGGGAAGCAGAGCCAGTCGATGGATCCGCCGCGCTCGACGAGTGCGGCGGTCTGCAGGTCGCCGATCAGTGCATAGTCCTCGATCCGCGCGTCGCTCACCGGTTGTCGATCTCCAATCCGAAGTGGGGCCAGCGCTTCTTCACGGCGCGGTTGAATGCTTCTTCGTACTCCTCGCCGGTCGGTTCGTCGAGGGTGCTCCTGAACCGGTAGCGCATCTCGGCGAGCGCTTCGGTGGCGGCCTCGACGACATCGACGTAGTCGCCGTACATCTCTTCCGCCTCGTCGCGGTCGGCGCGATCGTAGACCTCCTTCTTCTCCCTGACCTCCTCGAGCAAACCGCGAGCCTCGTCCTCGGCGAAGACGTCGAGCTGGCGAGCGATGACGTCGGCGAAGCGCTTGCGACGGAACATCACGCGATCTCCTCGTAGATCGCAAGATGCGCTCGGGCCGCCGCGTCCCAGGTCAGCTCTTCCCGCGCACGCCTCGCACCTGCCCTTGCTTCTTCGAGCGCGGCGGGATCGCCGAGCAGCTCACGCACTGCGGCGGCAAGGGCCTCGACGTCGCCGGCGGGAACGACGCGGCCGGCCCCGAAGCGGCGCACGGGCTCCCCGACACCGCCGACGTCATACGCGACCGCCGGCACGCCTGCGCCGAGTGCGCGCAGCAGGGCGCCGCTCTGATCGAGCTCCGGCTTGTAGGGAAACAGCGCGATCGTCGCGTCTCCGAACGCCCGGTCGACGTCTTCCGGCGACAGATATCCGAGCCGCCACTCGACGTCGAGTCCTGCGGCAGCCGTCCGATACCGATCGAGCGGTTCGAGCGGGTCGCCCGCGACGAGCAGCCGCGCGTCACCCACTTGCCGTACTGCCTCGATCGCGTCGCCGAGACCCTTGTACGGCCGGATGACGCCGAAGCAGAGCACCGTGCGACCATCGTCGGTGCGCCGCGGATCGCTCGGGAACACCGGGTGCGGCACGACGCGCAGACGCTTCGGGTCGACGCCGACGCCGGCGAGCACGTCACGGCCACTCTCGCTGTGCACGACGACCCGCTCGAATCGCCCGAGCAGCCGGCGCCACAGGTCGGCTCGTCCGGCCGTACGTCGCGGCAGCAGGTCGTGGGCGGTGAACACCGCCGGCACGTGCGGGCGAAAGAGGCGCACGTCGATCTCGGGCGCCGCGAGCCACTGGAGGTGCAACACGTCCGCGCGCCGCCGGCGTAAGGCTGCGAGGCCGAAGGGGTGCTCGACCGCTTTGAGCGGCAGGCGCAGCGGCGACCGGCCGAAGAGCCGCGACGAGAGGGGATAGAAGAGCTCGCTGCGCACGTATCCGTCGGGCGCCGGCACGTCCCCGAAGCGGAACCGCGACGTCACGAGCTCGACCTCGGCGCCCGCGCGCGCAAGCGATGCCGCGAGCTCGTGGTCGTACGTCGGCGTAAAGGCGGGCGGATCTGCAAGGAGCACGCGCATCTGCAGCCGTAGGCTACGCCCGTGCCCCTGCTCGTCCGCACGTGGAACCTCTTTCACGGCAACGCCGTCCCGCCGGAGCGGCACGCGCTGCTCGAGGAGATGGTGCGCCTCGCGACCGCCGATGAGCCCGACGTCGTGTGCCTGCAGGAGGTGCCGATCTGGGCGCTCACGCACCTCGCGACGTGGAGCGGGATGAGCTCGATCGGGGCGGTCGCGGCACGGCCGCGCGTCGTGAGCGCGAAGCTCGGCAAGCTGATCACGGACGTGCACCACGGCTTCCTCCGCTCGGCGTTCACGGGTCAGGCCAACGCCGTGCTGCTCCGGCGCAACCTGCAGGTCGAAGACGAGCAGTCGCTCACGATCAGCCGGCGCGGGGAGGGTGAGCGCCGCGTCTGCCAGACCGTCCGGCTTGCCGGCGTGGGCCTCGTCGCCAACCTCCATGTCACGACGGCGTTGGCCGACGAGCAGTTCCTGCGCGCCGCAACGCTCGTCGAGGAGCTCGCACAACCGGACGAGCCCCTCATCCTCTGCGGCGACACGAACATGCGCCCGGGGCAGGGCCGCACGTACGACCGGCTCCGTGAGTGGGGCTTCTCGGAGCCGGCGCCCACGATCGACCAGATCCTCGTCCGAGGGCTCCCGTCGACGAGGCCGATCGTCTGGCCCGAAGAGCGCCGCCGAGTGGATGGGCGCCTGCTCTCCGATCACGCGCCGGTAGAACTCCAGGTCGGATGACGTTCGAGGAAGCCCGCGCGCAGTTCCCTGTGCTCGATCGGTACGCGTACCTCAACGCTGGTACGAACGGACCGATCGCACGAGCCACGGCCGAGGCCGTGATCGAGCAGACGCGTCACGATCTCGAGCACGGTCGCAGCGGAAAGGGGTGGATCGAGCGCATTCTCGAGCTCCGCGAAGAGGCGAGGACGGCCCTCGCAGCCGTGCTGGACGTTGACCCGCTGCACGTTGCCCTTACCGACTCGACCTCCCGCGGCTGCTCGATCGTCCTCTCGGGGCTCGGGCTGGGCAGCGAAGACGAGATCGTCATCACCGATCAGGAGCACTTCGGCCTCACCGCTGCCGTGCACGCGTCCGGCGCCCGCGTCGTCGTGACGGAGGGGAACGAAGCCGCGCTCCTCGCGGCTGTCACTCCGCGCACGCGCCTGATCGCGACGTCGCACGTCCTCTGGACGACCGGACGCCGCCTCGAGCTGCGGCGCGTGCGGGAGGAGGCCAAGCTGCCCGTGCTCGTCGACGGGGCGCAGTCGGCGGGCGCGATCGTCACCGGTGCCGGCGACTTCGACTTCTACACCGTGTCGGCGCAGAAGTGGCTCGGCGGGCCGGAGCCGACAGGCGCACTCTTCGTCCGCGACCCCGAGCAGCTGCGCGTCGCCGCGCCGGGCTACCTCTCTCAGACGTCGTACGAGCCGAACGGCGCATTCGTCGCGAAGGACGGCGCGCCGCGCTTCGACTCCGGCTGGCTCGCAACACCGATGCTCCTCGGTCTCCTCGCGGCCCTTGCAGCGCACCCCGAGTGGCGGTACGAGCGCGGAGCCGCGCAGGCGGCGCGCTGCCGTGAGCTGCTCGCCGGACACGTCGAGGTCGTGACACCGCCGGGACACTCGACGCTTGTGTCGTTCCGTCCCGCCGGTGATCCCACCGAGCTCGTCGCGGCGCTCGAGCAGCAGGGTGTGATCGTGCGTGAGCTGCCGGGGCGTAACCTCGTCCGCGCGTCATGCGGCTGGTGGACGAGCGAGGACGACCTGCAGCGACTCGCAGCCGGCGTCGCCGCGGCACCCGGCTGACGTCGCCCGAGGGCTAGACGGCGGGAAGCCCGAGCTCGGCCGCAATCGGCTGCAGCGCCGCGACGACCGTGCGGATGTGGTCGTCCAGCTCGACGCCTAACTCCTCGGCGCCCTTGTAGACGTCCTCGCGGTGCACTCCGGCGGCGAACGACGGCTGCCTCAGCTTCTTGCGCACCGACTTCGGCTCGAGCCCTTCGAGGCCGGTCGGCCGCACGAGGGCGCAGGCGTGCACGAAGCCCGAGAGCTCGTCGCACGCGAAGAGCGCCTTCTTCAACGGGGTGTCGCGCGGGAGCGCGAGATGCTCGGCGTGGGAGAGCACGGTCTCGATGACCTCTTCCGGGTAGCCCTCCTCTCGCAAGATCGGCGCGCCGTCCTGCGGATGCTTGTCGAGCGTCGGGTGCACCTCGTAGTCGAAGTCGTGGAGGAGCGCCGCGACGCGCCACAGCTCCTCGTCGCCTCCGAGCTTTCGTGCGTATGCAGCGGTCGACGCCTCGACGGCGAGTGCGTGCCGTAGCAACGACTCGCTCTTCGTGTACGTCGTGAGTGTCTGCCAGGCTTGTTCGCGGGTCGGCGTCGGCACCCGGCTAGGATACCCGCGCCCATGGCCCAGACTGCAGCCGACGCCTTCGTCATCGAGGGCGCGCGCCCGCTCAACGGCCGCATTCGCGCGGCCGGGAACAAGAACGGCGCGCTCCCGATTCTCGCCGCCTGCCTCCTCACCGAGGAGGAGGTCGTGCTGCACGACGTCCCACGCATCCTCGACGTGCTGACGATGATCGACCTGCTCGTCGATCTGGGCGTCGAGGTCGAGTGGATCGGCCCGAACGACGTACGCGTCCGTGCGGCCAACGTCACAAAGACTGCGCTGGACGAGGAATTGTGCAAGCGCATTCGCGCCTCGGTGCTGCTCGCAGGCCCATTGCTCGCCCGGTTCGGCAACGCGGTCGTGCCGCCTCCGGGCGGAGACGTCATCGGGCGACGTCGCGTCGACACGCACATCCACGCGTTCCAGCAGTTCGGCGCGCAGGTTCACACGAACCGCACGTTCACGATGACGGCAGAGCGGCTCGTCGGGACGGACATCTTTCTCGACGAGGCGAGCGTCACGGGCACGGAGAACGCAGTGATGGCGGCGTCGCTTGCACGGGGGGAGACGGTGCTCGGCAACGCCGCGTGCGAGCCGCACGTCCAGGATCTCTGCCGCTTCTTGTGTGCGCTCGGTGCGCAGATCGACGGCATCGAGACGAACGTGCTGCGCATCCAGGGCTCCGACTCTCTCCACGGCGCCGAGTACACGATCGGACCCGATCACATCGAGATAGCGAGCTTCATCGGCCTCGGCGCGATCACCGCGGGTGAGATCGTGATCGAGAACTGCCGCCCGAAGGACCTCATCGCGGTCATGCCGGTCTTCCGGCGGCTCGGGATCGCATTGGAGATCGAGGGCACGGAGATTCGCGTGCTCGACCGGCAGGACCTCGTGATCGAAGACGACATCGGCGGCGTGATTCCGAAGATCGACGACGGCCCCTGGCCGGCATTCCCCGCCGACCTGACGTCGATCGCCGTCGCCGTTGCGACGCAGGCGCGCGGCACCGTGATGATCTTCGAGAAGATGTTCGAGAACCGCCTGTTCTTCGTCGACAAGCTCGTCGGGCTCGGCGCACGCATCATCCTCTGCGATCCACATCGCGTCGTCGTCACCGGCCCGGCGCGGCTCTACGGCGAGCGGATGTCGAGTCCCGATATCCGCGCCGGCATGGCCATGCTGCTCGCCGCTCTCTGCGCTGAGGGCACCTCGACCATCGGCAACGTGCGCGAGATCGACCGTGGCTACGAGCGCATCGACGAGCGGCTTCGCGCGCTCGGTGCGTCGATCGAACGCGTCGACGGTTAAGGGCTAGTGGCGCGAGCGCGCCGCGACCGCAACGGTCAGCGGCGCCGAGGTCGCCGTTGCGACACCGGATTCGTCGAGCGCTGTAACCGTGAAGGAGTACGAATGCCCGCGCGCAAGCGTGAGCGCCGTGCTCGTCTGCGTGCCGGAGAGCACGGTCGTCGCCGGGCTCGAGTCCTTGCTTAGCGACAGCGCGTACCGCGTGGCGTCGCCGCTCCAGTTCAGCTGCACGTGTGTCGCGACATGGTTGCCGGAGAGCAGGACGCCGGGCGCGCCGGTCTGCGCACGCGCGACGGCGGCCGCAACGTCGATGACGCCGAAGCCGAGGTCAGGTGTCCAGCGGCCGACGCCGGATGCGGTCTCCTTGAGGATCTGCGCCACCTGAGGCCCGGTGAGCGACGGGTTCGCCGCCCAGACGAGGGCCGCTGCGCCTGCAACCTGCGGCGCTGCGAACGACGTCCCACTCGCGTAGCCGTAGAGACCGTTCTGCGCGCCCGGTAGCGGGCTGCGCGGATAGGCCGCCGCCGAGGAGTCCTGTGACACCGCGCCGAAGACGTTCTCCCCGGGCGCCGCAAGCGACACCCACGAGCCCGTGTTCGCGAAGTACGCACGCAGCCCGGTTGGGCTCGATGCGGTGACGGCGAGCCCCGAGCCGCCGACGCCGTTCGACCCGGGGGGCTGGAGAAGCGCCGCCGGATACTCGACGGGATTCCCACTCGCGTATTCGTTGCCGACCGCTGCGACGACGAGAACACCCTTCTGCACGGCGTAGTCGATCGCGTGTTGCTCCACCAGGGACGTCGTCGCGCCGCCGACACTCAGGTTGATGATCTTCGTCCCGTGATCGACGGCGTACATGATCCCGGCGGCTTCGTCCACGTCCGTGAACGTGCCGTGCACGTTCCCGGCCTTGACGACGAGCAGCTGCGCGTCGCCGCCGGCGCCGGCGATGCCGTCTCCGTTCGTCACCGAGCCGGCGGCGATGGACGCCACGAAGGTGCCGTGGCCGTTCGCGTCGCGCACGTCGGCGGTGCCGGTTCGGGTGTTGTACGTCTGCGGCGCCTTCGCCGCGAGATCAGGCGCGGTGAGATCGGCCCCCGTGTCGATGACGGCGATCTGCATCGACGAGGCGGCGCGCAACACCGACGCGGGTACGGCGTCTTCATGCGTGGCGCGCGCCTGCCATTCCCACACGGCCCGCGGTGTCATCGACGCGAGCGTGAGACCGGGCTCGACGAGTGAGGCGCGCACGGCGGTGCGCTGTACGAAGCGAATCCCCGGCGCCCGGCGCAGCGTCGAGACGGCCTTGCCCGGCGTACTCGTCCGCACCTCGGCGACGTGCAGTGCGCGCAGCTCTCGCACCACGATCGCAGGCGTCGTGCGGAGCGCCGCGGTGAGAGCCCGCTCGCTGTCATAACCGACGGAGAGGCGGACGGAGCGCTGACCTGAGGAAGCCCGTGCGAGACCGGTGCGGTCCGGCGGGTTCGACAACACGAATCCCCCCGCAACGACCGCCAGCCCTGCCGCAGCTACCCACCGCATACGCCGCATATGCAGAGCTCTGACCGTACGTTCGGATCCCCCGGACGGGGAGGGCCGTTCGGCCTATCTTTGCAATCCATAATCTCGGACTTCAGGCTCCGGTAGCCTGCCCCCGACGATGAGAGCCCGCGAGCACGCAGCCGGACGAAGCGGGATCCGCGTGGAGCTCCGCGGTACGGGCGCCGCCACGATCGAGACCGGCCTGCCCGTGCTCGACCACCTGCTGGAGCAGCTCGTCGAGGTCGCCCGTTTCGATGTCACTCTCGAGGTCGAGCCCGGCGGCTCGGAAGCGGAGGTCTCCGAAGCCGGGAGCGCGCTCGGCCGGGCGCTGGCCGGGCCGCTCCGAGCCGGTCGCGGCTT
>Ga0209638_1001132_pt1 | contig 17147 bp, 17 predicted proteins | sample BarGraNGADG00211_FD_184490 | JGI IMG/M metagenome (GOLD analysis project Ga0209638, IMG submission 184490) | Arctic peat soil microbial communities from Barrow, Alaska - Barrow Graham LP Ref core NGADG0002-211 (SPAdes) (version 2) | ecosystem: Environmental > Terrestrial > Soil > Wetlands > Peat...
CACGTCTGGCCGTCGGGGTTGCCCTTGTATTCGGCGCGCGGACGGATCAGGCGGTTGTTGCGGTACTGCTCCAGCACGTGGGCCGTCCAGCCCGCCATGCGGCTTACCGCGAAGATCGGGGTATACAGGTCGATGGGGATGCCCAGCGAATAGTACGCGGACGCCGAATAGAAATCCACGTTGGGAGCCAGCCCCTTGATGGACTTCACGGTTTCCTCCATCCGGCGGGAAAGTTTGAAAAGCTTCTCGTGCCCGGTGCGCCGGCCCAGTTCCTCGGAGAGCACGCCCTGGTACCCGTCGATGTAGCAAATCTCGGATTCTCCCGCGATGACGCCTTCCAAACCTGAAGCTGTCGTTTCCATCTCGTTGGTTTTCCGCCCTGTGTTTTATTCTATGACGAACCGGGCCGGCCGCGAGACCGAATGATACACTCAGGAGCGGAGATTCCGAATTGCGATTCGTCACATTCGAGAAAGAGAACCGCTTGGAGCCGGGCGTTCTGGCCGATGGCCGGGTCACCGGCATTCGCGGCGCCGGTTTCGACGACGTGCTGTCCGCGATCGCCGGTGGCGCCGATGCCATGGACCGCGTCCGCCGGTGGCTGCATCGAGCGCCGGCGGGCGACGCGTTCGACCCGGCGGCCACCAAGCTGGCGGCGCCCATTCCCCGGCCGCCCAAGATCGTCTGCATCGGGCTGAATTACCGGGACCACGCCGCGGAATCGAAGCTGCCCATCCCGGACGTGCCCACGGTGTTCGCCAAGTTCCCGACGGCCGTGACGGGGCATCGGCATCCCATCGTGCTCCCGAAGAACTCCGAGAAGCCCGACTACGAAGCCGAGCTGGCGGTGGTGATCGGCCGCGGCGGCCGCCACATTCCGGAGGAGCGCTGGCGGGAGCACGTCTTCGGCTACACGGCCTTTAACGACGTGAGCGCGCGCGATTTCCAGATGGCCACCAGCCAGTGGATGATCGGGAAGACGTTCGACACGTTCGCGCCCTTCGGACCCGCGATCGTGACCGCCGACGAGATCGAGGACCCGCACGCCCTGGACATCTCGCTGCTGCTCGGCGGCGAGGCGATGCAGCGGTCCAACACGCGCGAGATGATCTTCCGGATTCCGAGGCTGATCGCGCATTTATCGAGCGTGTTCACCCTGGAGCCCGGCGACATCGTCGCCACCGGCACGCCCGCCGGCGTGGGTTTCGCCCGCAGGCCCCCGCGCTGGCTGAAGCCCGGCGACGAAGCGACCGTACGCATCGCCGGCATCGGCGATCTGGTGAACCCGGTGGTGGCGGAGTAAACGGGCGAGACCCCTACAGCGTGATTTTCTCGCCGGTGCGGCAGGAGCGGTACACGGCGTCCACGATCTCGAGGGCCTGATAGCCTTCTTCACCGGAGACCAGAGGCTTGCGGCCTCTCGCAATGGCGTCGCCGAAATCGCGGAACTGGCGCTCGAAAGGATCGAGCGGAATCGCCATCGGGTCGGAGGATCCGGAGACGGCCGGCGCCGACACCGGGGCGGGTTCGCCGGAATCGTCCTCGACGTCCCAGACGGTGAGCTTGTCGCCGGAAATCACCGCCGTGCCCTTCGTGCCGTGGAACTCCGTGCGCTCGGTATAGCCGGGCCAGAACGCGGTCGAGGCCTGGATCACGCCCGTCGCGCCGTTGGCGTAACGCAGGACGGCGCTCACCACGTCCTCGGATTCGATTTTGTGCAGCGCGCCCAACTGCCACATGCCGAACACCTCCGCCACCGGGCCGGCCAGCCAGCGCAGGATATCGACCTGGTGAATCGCCTGGTTCATCAGCGCGCCACCGCCTTCGGTTTGCCAACTGCCTTTGATGGGCCGGGAGTAGTAAGCGGGCGAGCGGTACCACTTCACGTAGCAATCGCACTGCAGCAGCTTGCCCAGCCGGCCCGCGGCGAGGGCCTGTGAGAGGAACAGACTCGCGTCGTCGAAGCGGTGCTGGCTCACCACGCCCAGAAGGATGCCCGCCCGGCGGGCAATCGCGATCATGCGGCGCGCGGTCTCCAGGTTGGTGGCGATGGGCTTCTGCACTTGCACGTGCTTCCCGGCCTGCGCGCAGAGTTCGACCGGCTGGAGGCGGAAATCCGGGAAGGTGCAGACATCCACGTAGTCCACTTCCGGGTGGCGGCACACCTCCTCGTAGGTGCGGACGAACTCCGCGCCGTGCCGGCCGGCGAAGCGGCGTCCGGCCTCCTCGTCGATATCCGTGCACACCCGCAGGCGGAACCCGATATTCCGGCAAGCCTGGGCGTGCATGTTCGAAATCGCCCCCGTGCCAATCATTCCGACGTTCATCAACGACTATTCTAAGGCAAGCCGCCGCACTCCGCACGCTCCCGGCTACAATAGGGATTGGGATGAAGCGCTTTCTGATATTCCTCGCGGCGGCTTCCGCCGCCCTTACGTTGACGTCGTGCAAGAGCTCCGCGCCGGCCGGCGTGGCGGCAAAGGTGAATGGGTACGCCATCACGAACGCCGAGCTCGAGAAGATCTACCAGACCCAATATCCCCAGCCGGTCGAAGGCTCGAACGAGGACTTGGTGAATACCCAGAAGATGGACCTGCTGGGGAGCCTGATCACCAACGAGATCATGTTGCAGAAGGCGGAGAAACTGGGGCTGGCGGCGGTGGATGCCGACGTCGCAGCCGAGTTCAACAAGATGAAGGCGCCGTACACCGAGGAGGAATTCCGGAAGCAGCTCGCCGAGCGCAAGCTTACCGAAGCCGATCTGAAATCTCAACTCCACCGGCAGCTCACGGTGGACAAGCTGGTCAACAAGGAAATCGCCTCGCATATCAACATCACCGACGCGGACGTGGCCAATTTCTACAACGCCAACAAGGCCAGCTTCAACCTGGCCGAACCGCAGGTCCACATGGCGCAGATCCTGGTGACGCCGGCCCCCGACCCGGAAGTCCGCAATCTGAAAAACAGCAAGGCCCAGAACGAAGCCGAAGCCAAGATTAAGATCCAGGATATCTACGCCCGCCTGTTGCGCGGCGACGATTTCAGCCAGGTGGCGCAGAACTATTCCGAGGATCCCAAGTCGGTCTCCAACGGCGGCGATATGGGTTTTGTTCCGGAGTCGGCTCTGGAAAAGGCCAACCCCGAGCTGCGCAAGCTGGTGGTGTCGCTCCAGCCCGGCGCCATCTCGCAGCCGATCAAGACGGAGGAGGGCTATCGCATCCTCAAGGTGATGTCGAAGGAGACGGCCGGACAGCGCGACCTGAACGATCCGCGCGTGCAGACCAACATTCGCGAAACCTTGCGGAACAGCAAGGACCAACTCCTGCGCGCGGCCTACTATGAAGTGGAGCGCAACAACTCCAAAGTGGTGAACTATCTGGCGCAGAGAATCAGCGAGAACGCCGGGAAGCGGTAGGGACCGGTCCACTGTTTTCGTGGCGCAGACGATCGTATTTTTTCGCAGTGGGGCGGACCTCCCGGTCTGCCTTCTTGTTGCCTTGCGGCGCGGCGAGAAAACCGCTGCGACTCATTGAGAATAGGGCGCGCCGCGATCGGTCGATCTGCGAGCGTTTCTCGAACGTGCGTCGCGGCAAGAAGGCAGACCGGGAGGTCCGCCCCACTGGATTCAGCGCGCCGCGGCGCGCGCCCGCGCCACCGAACTCCTCTGCGAGGCCGGAGGCTTCCGGGCCGGAGGGCGATTCACCAGCCGTTTGATGGAACGCGCGAGCTGGGTCGCCTCGCTAGCGCTCTTGGCGAGCACGATATCCGCCCCCGTGTTTTCCGTGGTCAAGCTTAGGGCCTCGACGGAGCCGGAAAGAAGAATCACACGCGCCTGGGAGTTGACCTTGCGAATGCGCTCGATCAACTCGACGCCGTTCATGCGGGGCATGCGGTAATCCGCCACCACCACGTCGAAGGTGGAAGCTTCGAAGATCTTCAGGCCTTCTTCCCCGGTTTGCGCAACCACGACGCGGCAGCCGAGTTCCTCCAGCAACAGGCTGCGCACCAGCAATCCATCGCGATTCCGGTTGATCAGCAGGATGTTGGGTTGGGGAACGGCAGAGGTTTTCATGCGGGACTGTGCGAGAATAACAGAGCCGTAACGCAACTGTCAACGGATTTGCATCGCTTTGGAAAATCGCCAGATGGAGATCTTGACATTGGGCCGCAACCGTGGAAGCGTGTCCGCCGCATCGCGGCAAACTTCCCGGCGGCCTTATTCCACGGCCCGTGGGGCCTTGTAGCCGGCCTTGGCGACGATCGAGTACTTGATCGGCTTGCCCTTCTCGTCTTTCATGGGCAACTGCTCGTTGGTGGCGGGATTCACCAACTCGACCTTGAGCTTGCGGAAGGCGCCGTCGTGCATTTTGTTCGACGACGTATAGCTGACCACGTACTGGCTGCGGAGCGCCTGGTGGACCGCCTGGAAGATCGATGGGAATTCCCCCTCGAATCGGGGGAAGAACGACTGGCCGCCGGTTTCCGAGGCGAAGGTGCGCATCTGGTTATCGGCCTGGAGGAAATCCATTTGCTGGATCGGACCCATGCGCGACTCGGCCATGATCCGCAGCGCCTGCATCAGTCCAATGGCGTAGATGGGCACGCCGGACTGCTGCAACGCCTTGCGCGTCTGGTCGTAGGTGATCTTGCTGAAGGTGTCGCGGCCCGAAGCGATCAGGACGATGGCTTTGCGGCCCTCGATGCCCGACATCCGGTCGGCCGTGTCGGTAAGGGCGTCGTAGAGGTTGGCCTCGGACCAGGCCGCGATCTGCAACCGCTGCAGGCCTTCCTGGATCTTCGATTTGTCGGTGGTGAAATCCGTAAGGATCTCCGGGTGCATGTCGAAAGCCACCACCGCGCAGTAATCCTCCGGTTTCAGCGTACTGGCAAAGCCCCAGGCCAATTGCAGCGTCTGGTACCACGAGGCGGTCCCCATCTGCTGGAACAGGTTGCTGAACTCGATCACCATGGCCACGGTCATGGGCGCCTCGCCCAATTCGACCTTTTGGATCTTCTGCGGAACGTTGTCCTCGAGAATCCGGAAGTTGCCGCCGGGGATTCCGGGGATGAAATGGCCCTTATTGTCCAGTACGGCCACATCCACGGTGATCAGATCCACGTCGCTCTTGAAGGAAGGCAGGGCGCTGACGTCCAACGTCGCTTCTTTCTTCAATCGGGAAGGGATCTTGGGAAGATCGGGCGCGGCGGGACCGGCGGCGTCCGGTTTCGGCCTTGCGACTGTGGGTCCGGAGCCCCGCATCGGACCATCCTGACCGGCCACGAAGCCGGCCAACGTCATGATCGCGGCCGCGCATACTGCGTAGATTTTCCAGGATCGCATGGGCGCACTCCCGCCTCACTATATCAAAGTTAGATGCGGCGGGCGCCGGGCCGGTTACGGGCGTCAATTGACCCACGGCCCACGCCCGCTGCCGCGGTTCCGCATGTATACCTGGAACTTCTTCTTGGCCCGCGCCAATCTCCACTGCCGGTATGCTCCGCCAATATCCGGCATGGGCACGTTCGGCAAGCTGCGCTTGAGGTACAGATAGCCAAAGGCCATGCCGCCCAGGTGAGCGATGCTGCTCACGCCGGTGTTCGGACCGATCGACAGCAGCAGCTCGATCCCGGCGTAGATCATCACCATGTACTTGGCCTTGATGGGGAAAAGGAAGCCCGCCAGAACCGTGGCATCCGGATAGAGCACGCCGAAGGCCACCAGCACGCCATAGATTGCGCCCGACGCTCCGATGGTGCTGGTCCCCCATTGTCCAAGGACCGCATGCAGCGTGACGTCGCAGACCCCCGCCGCGATGCCGCAGAGGAAGTAGAACTTGAGGAACCTCCGCGTGCCCCAATCCCGTTCGATGGGCGTGCCGAACATCCACAGCGCCAGCATGTTGAACAGCAGGTGCGTGAGGCCGCCGTGGAGGAACATGTACGTGAAGAGCTGCCAGATGAAGAACGGGAACTTGTGTACCACCCAGTCCGGCACCAAAGACAGCACCTGGAGATTGCTTTGCACCGCGCGACCGCCCAGGTACTGCGCCACGTACAGGAGGGTGTTGACGACGATCAGCCACTTGACGCCCTTCGGAAAATACCCGGAATAGGAAGTCGTGCGGTGATTGGGCAGCGCCATGGAGGGTCTCTAGAAACTAGAATATCAGAAGCGCATCCCGGTCCCCGGCTTTCAGGAGGCCGCCGCATCTCCGTCTCGCGCGTACCGGCTTAAGACCCGCGAGACCAACTGCAAGAGCGCCGCGGCGCCCAGCCACGCCTGCCAGTGCGAAAAGAGGCCGGATGAGATGGCAAAGCTGCTAGTCCAGCTCAGGTCGGCGGCGATGCGCCAGCACCCCAGGGCGAGGGCCATGGCGGACGCGGGGGTCAGCAGCACGGCCATGACCAGCGCGGCGCGCCGGTTGTTCCGGCGTCTGGCGCCGATCTTGGGGCCCTTGCCGAACCGGATGCGAATCACCATGCGGCTTCGGTACCAATCTAACAGGTTTTGCGATACAGTAGACCTTTCCTGGGGTGCGCGACGCAGAAGCGATTAACGGAAGAACCGCTCTCCTACGTTCGCGGCTCCGAATCGAGCTTTACTCATGAGAACATACAAGACCGCATTATTCGGGACCGGCTTTGTGGGCCGCGTTCACCTCGAAGGCCTGCGCAGGCTGGGATACGTTGAACTTTACGGCATCGGCGAGCCGCAGATCGAGAAGGCGCGGCAACTCGGGGACGAGTTCGGCGCCGCGAGAGTCGAGGCCGACTACCGCAGGCTTCTGGAAGACAAGGCGGTGGAGGCCGTACACGTGTGTACGCCCAACGCGCTGCACTTCCCCATCGTCAAGGACGCCCTCGAAGCCGGCAAGCACGTCATCTGCGAGAAACCGCTCTCGACATCGGTCGAGAACGCCCAGAAGCTGGTGGCGCTGGCGGCCGCGACCAAGCGCCGCAACTGCACCTTCCATAACCTGCGCTTCTACCCCATGGTGCAGCAGATGCGCCGCATGCGCGAGGACGGGGATCTGGGCGAGATCCTGGTGGTGCAGGGCACGTACTCGCAGGATTGGCTGCTGTACGATACCGATTACAACTGGCGGATCGAAACCAAGGACAACGGCCCGTCCCGGACGCTGGCGGATATCGGATCGCACTGGTGCGACATGGCCGAGCACGTCACCGGCCAGCGCATCACGTCGCTGTGCGCCGACGTCCAGACGTTCCACAAGACGCGCAAGAAGCCCAAGGGGCCCATAGAGACGTTCGCGGGCAAGCTGCTGCGGCCCGAGGACTACGTCGAAATCCCCATCGACACGGAGGACTTCGGCGCCGTGGTGTTCCGCATGGGCGACCGCACGCGCGGGGCGTTCACCGCCAGCCAGGTTTCGGCGGGTCGCAAGAACTTCCTGAACATCGAAATCTTCGGGACGAAAGGCGGCGTCGCCTGGAACCAGGAACGGCCCGATGAGTTGTGGATCGGCCACCGCAACTCGGCCAATCAGGTCGTCATCAAGGACCCGTCGCTGTTGAAGGAGCGCGCGCGCCCGTACGCGGACCTGCCGGGAGGCCACAGCGAGGGGTACGACGACACGTTCAAGCAGGTATTCCGCCGCTTCTACCAATCGATCGGCGACCCCGGCGCCCAACCCGAGTACCCGCAGTTCGTCGACGGGCTGCGGCAGCTCTCGCTGGTGGAATCCGAGCTGGAAAGCAGCCGCACGCGCTCTTGGGTGGACGTGCCGCCGTTCCAGGTGGGGCAGGCTACTTAGCCTGCGGACCCGCTTTCCAGCCGGTCCAGCCGGCCGGAAGGCCGGCTAGCGGGCAGGATTGCCCGCCCCACGATTCATGTAGAAGGAATCAGGCAATGCCGCGCTGGATCAACGTGCCGAACGGGTTTACGGCGCTCCGCCTGGCCTTGGTTCCGTTCGTCATCCAGGCCATTTTGGAGGGCTGGCACGTCCTGGCGCTGGCGTTGTTCGCGGCCGCCGCGGCGACCGACGTCATCGATGGCGCCGCCGCACGGCGCTTCGGAGCGGCCACCCAGGCCGGGGCTTATCTGGACCCGATTGCCGATAAGTGCCTGCTGAGCGGGGTTTTTCTGGCGCTGGCCGCCGCCGGCACGGCGCCCTGGTGGCTGGTGGCCGTGATCTTCGGCCGCGATCTCTACATTCTCCTCGGGGCTGCGGTGGCGATGTGTTTGACGTCCGCGCGGAAATTCCCTCCCAGCGCGTGGGGCAAGATTTCCACGTTCGTCCAGGTGGTCACCGCCGTCTCCTGGATGGCCAGGGACGTGCTGCGAACCGGACTGACGGAGCGTTTTTCGTCGGCAATGCCATGGCCCTGCGCGGCTTTTACGGTCTGGAGTGGAGTTCACTACACCTGGCGGTTCCTGCGGCCGCGCGGACGCATTGACGCGGTCGCCGCTCGGGAGTAGTCTTAAGATATAGAGACGGGCGATCCATGACTCGCTATGAGCCGGCACGACAATACGTGGGCTTTGGCACGACGGCTACCGTGCTGGCCGGCTTTTCGGGTTGGTACGGCTGGCATTACACGCCGTTGTCTTACGCCGCTACCGGCCTGTTCCTGATCGCGGCAGGCCTGTTGTTCGCCATGGCGTTTCTTCCCGCGATCGAGATCCACGAAGGCTATGTATCCATCGGCAAACGGATCGTGCCGTGGATGGACATCCGCCGCCTGGATCGTACGGGGTGGGTGTCGCCGCTCATCGTGCGAATGACCCTGTTCGACGACTCGCGGTTTCCGCTGATTTATCCCGGCAACCTGGATTCCTGCAACAGCCTGCTCCGCCACCTGCGCCGCCTCTCGCGCGACGCCCTCATCGACGGCGTGCCGTATCGTCAGTATTGGGGCGAAATGACGGCGGGCGGAGAGCGCAAGCCGGCGCCGCCGCCCCGCTACCGCATTCTCTTGCCGGAGGATGAGGCCGAAGTCGAGCGTCTCTACCAGCGCCTGAAGACGGTCGGCAACCTCGACCAGAAGAACTCGACGGACGAGAAATAGCCCTTGGACCTTCGGCGTTCGCCCCGTCTCAAGTTCGCGCTTCTCGCCGCCGTACTGGTTCTCGCCGGATTCTTCACCCGCGCGCTGTGGCTCCCGGTTTTCGGATATGCGCTGGTTCGGGACGACGGCCCGGCGAAAGCCGACATCGCGGTCGTGCTGGCCGGGGACGAGTCCGGCGAGCGCATTCTCAAAGCCGCCGAGCTGGTTCGTCTGGGCTACGCGCCGCAGGCGTTGATCAGCGGCACCGCCGGTTACTATGGCCTGACGGAGTGCGACGCGGCAATCCCGTTCGCCGTGCGCCGAGGCTATCCGGCGCAGTGGTTCATTCCCTTCCCCAGCTCGGCGCTCTCCACGCGGGAGGAGGCAGTCGTCATCTTGGCCGAATTGCGCCGGCGCGGCGTCCGCAACTTCCTGCTGGTCACCAGCGACTTCCACAGCGCGCGCGCTGCGCGCATTTTCCGCTGGGCCGAGCGCACCGCGGGAGGCGGCCCGGCATTCCGCACGATTCCGGCGCCCTACGTGTTCTTTCACGCCGGTTCCTGGTGGCGCACCCGCCAGTCGCAGAAGATCTTCTTTGACGAATGGTGCAAGACCGCGGCCACTGCCGTGGGGATCTGACCGGCCCGGGCCTCAGATCAGGCCCAGCTTCCTGCCCACTTTCCGGAACGCTTCCAAGGCGCGGTCCAGCTCCTGCCTGGTGTGGGTGGCGGCGACGATGGTCCGCACGCGCGCTCTGCCCTTCGGAACGGTGGGGAACCCGATGCCCGTCGCCAGCACGCCCTCCTCGAAGAGCTCGCGCGAAAGCCGGTGCGCCAGCGCCGCCTCGCCAACGAATACCGGCGTGATGGGCGTTTCGCTGGCGCCCGTGTCGAACCCGGCCGCGGTGAGGCCTGCCTTAAAGTACTTCGCGTTGTCCCACAGGCTTTGGATGCGCTCGGGCTCCCGTTCCAGAACGTCGAACGCGGCCAGGCAGGCCGCCGCCACGGCCGGCGGGTGCGAGGTAGAGAACAGGAACGGCCGCGCGCGGTGGTAGAGGAACTCGATCAGGTCGCGGCTCCCGCATACGTATCCGCCGAGGACGCCGATAGCTTTCGATAGCGTCCCCACCTGGATATCGACGCGGCCGTGCAGGCCGAAATGATCCACCGTGCCGCGCCCGTTGCGGCCCAGCACGCCGGAGGAGTGCGCGTCGTCGATCATCATGATGGCGCCGCGCCGGGCGGCGGCTTCCACCAGCCCGGGCAAGGGGGCGATATCGCCTTCCATGGAAAAGACGCCGTCGGTGATCAGCAGCTTGCGGCCGGGGACGCTTTCGAGTTCCGCCAGGATCTTGTCCGCCGCCGCCACGTCCTTGTGCGGGAAAACGTGAATCCTGGCTTTCGAGAGGCGGCACCCGTCGATGATGCTGGCGTGGTTCAGCTCGTCGGAAACAATGTGGTCTTCCGGCGCGAGAATCGCCGCCACCGTGCCCGCGTTGGCCGCAAACCCGGACTGGAACACCACGCAAGCCTCCACGCGCTTGAACGCGGCGATGCGCTCCTCCAGTTCCATGTGCAGGCTCATGGTGCCGGAGATAGTGCGGACCGCGCCCGACCCGACGCCATACTTGCGCGTGGCCTCGATGGCGGCTTCCCGCAGCTTGGGATGGGTGGTCAGGCCGAGGTAGTTATTGGAGGCGAGGTTGATAACGTTCTTGCCGTCAAAGCGCGATTCCGCGGCGCTTTCCGACTCCAGGACCCGCAACCGCTGGTATGTGCCTTCCCGCCGCCATTGTTCAAGCTGATCGTGAAGATAGGATAGAGAGTTGCCCATCAACTGACAGTCTAACGCCGCTTGGCCGGCTGGGGTGCGCTACATGAGAGTGGAACGCACGCAGCTCCTGGTGGTCTGGGCAAGCTCAAGCATGCCCCACCCATGGCACGCGCGAGCTTGGTCGGGCATCCTTATCTTGGTGCGCCACCACCACCCGGTTCCGACCAAGAGCGGCAGCGGCGCCACCCGCCAGAACCGCGAGACCAAACTGGCCCTCCGCCTTCTTCTTCGGATCCGAATCGGCGTCGGGAATCCCATTCGCACCCCTCTCTCCCGGGACGCAGAGCGGCCCCAGGGTTGAATTCCCCTTTGCTACAATCCTTATTCTATGCGCTTGCCGCCCCGGAAGTCGCGGAGAAACGCGGCGAGAGCGGCTGCGTGGGCGGCGCTCGCCGCGGCGGCGATTGCCGCTTGGCCCGCCCAGGAGCAAGGGAAAAAGGAAGACGAGACGCAGGCGCTGCAACTCCCCAAGGAGCTTCCCCTGGTGGTGGCCGGCGAGACGCGGCGGCTCGCATTCCACGTTGTCCCGCTGTCCGCCAAGGGCCTGCTTTCGCAACAGGTGCGCGACGGGCTGAAAACCCTCAGTCAGAGAACCGGCCGGGATACGGTGTTGCACATTCGCGCCTTCGTGGCCGGAACGGGCGACCTGCGCCGCGTGCGCGACCTGGTCAGCGAGACCTTCACCAGCCGCCGCCAACCCCTCCCGGCGCTCAGCCTGGTGCAAGTTGGGGGCCTGCCGCTGGCTGGCGCGCAGGTGGTTCTGGAGGCGGTGGCCGCCGGTAATCGGGACGTGAATCCGAACGGTCTGGCGTTCTTTTCGGCGCAGGCCGCGGCCTCGGAGAACCCGCTGGACCCGGTGGCGCCGCTGACGGCGAAATCGCTCGCCCGCCTGAGGCAAGTTGTGAAGGCCGCCGGCGCCGAACCGCCCGATGTAGTGCGCGTGACCTGCTTTTTCAGTTCGCTGGAGAACCTGGCGGCCTCGCGCTCGCTGGTGGAAGCCGAGTACCCCCGCGCAGCCATCGATTACGTCCAGCCACAGCGCGCGCCGGCGGGGGCGTTGTCGGCTTGCGAAGCCGTGGCGCGGCTGAGGCGGTCTCCGGGGGCGCGGCTGCGACTGGTGGATGCGGACAGCCTGGCGCGCGAGTCCGGAGAATCGCAAGCCGCCCTCCTGGACGCGCCGCAGGTGGTCCTCACCGGCACGCAGGCCTCGTTCGGGTACGCGGAAAAGGACGCGCGCCTGGCGTTTGAACGCCTGCGCCGCGCGCTGGAGCAGGCCGGCGCATCGCCCGGCGGCGTGGCATACGCGCGCTATTACCCACTCTCCCCCGGCATCGCCAGCCAAGTGCGTAAGCTCCGGCTGGAGTTCTTCGACGCTGCCCGTCCGCCCGCCGGCGCGCTGCTGCTGTGGGAGGGCCTGCCGTCCATGGACGCCGGCTTCGCGGTGGACGTGGTGGCCGCCAAGGACTGAGGCAGCGCGCAAGACGAGAAATGGAGATCGCGGAATGTAGGGCGGGCCTTCCGGCCTGCCCGCCAGCGGCGGTACTTTGAGAACGATGCGCTCGCAGCAGGGGTCGGGCATGCCCGACCCTTACTGGGGTGAGGCATAGGTGGCCACGGCTGGGCAAGCGGAACGGACCAATTCCGTGGCAGAATGGGAGTTTCGGACTCGTACGGGATGGGGCAGTCTTCGTGTGCGCCGTGGAAATTGTTGCGGAATGCTCGTGAAGGTCGCTAAAATCATCGCGTTCGCACATAACCCCAGGAGGAATCATGGCAGCGGTAGAGCAAAAGGTGAAGCAGATTATCGTCGAGCAACTGGGCGTCGATGAGAGCCAGGTGGATGCCAACGCGTCGTTCGTTGACGACCTGGGCGCCGACTCTCTGGACATCGTGGAGTTGGTCATGGCGTTCGAGGAGGCCTTCGAGCTGGAAATTCCGGACGAGGACGCCGAAAAGATCACCAACGTCAAGGACGCAGTCGAATACATCGAAAACAAAACTTCCAAGAAGTAGCCGCTTTTCTCACCAGGAGACTCGTCTTGTCGCGAAGAGTAGTGGTGACCGGCGTCGGATTGCTGACGCCGTTAGGGATTGGCGCCGATGCGTCCTGGGAGGCGATTCGCGCCGGCAAGTCCGGCATAGCCCGCATTACCCAGTTCGACGCAGCAGCCTTCCCCTGCCAGATCGCCGGAGAGGTCAAGGGTTTCAACCCGGCCGATTACATCGAGAAGAAAGAAATCAAGAAGATGGGGCGCTTCATCCAGTTCGCCATCGCGGCGGCGGATTTCGCCCTGAAGAATTCCGGCCTGAAGGTGACGGCGGAGAACGAAGAGCGGGTGGGGGTCTACATCGGCAGCGGGATCGGCGGGTTCGAGGTGATCGAGCGCGAACACCAGACGCTGCTGGAGCATGGCCCGCGGCGCATCTCGCCATTTTTTATTCCCGCGACCATCATCAACCTGGCTTCCGGCCATGTTTCCATCCGCAGCGGCGCCAAGGGGCCGAATTCGGCCACGGCGACGGCGTGCACCACCAGCGCCCATTCCATCGGCGATTCGTACAGGATGATCGAGCGCGGCGATGCCGACGCCATGATCTGCGGCGGAACGGAAGCCGCGGTGACGCCCATGGGGATCGGGGGATTCGCGGCCATGCGCGCGCTTTCCAAGCGCAACGGCGAGCCGGAGCGGGCATCGCGCCCATGGGACAAGGATCGCGATGGATTCGTGGTGGGGGAAGGCGCGGGTATCCTGGTCTTGGAGGAGTTGGAATCCGCCCGGCAACGGGGCGCCCGTGTGCTGGCCGAAGTCGTGGGGTACGGTATGAGCGCGGACGCGTTTCACGTGACCGCGCCGCCCGATACGGGCGACGGCGCGTTCCGCGTGATGCGCAACGCCCTGCGCGACGCCGGAATCCAGCCCGAGCAGGTGGACTACATCAACGCCCACGGCACCTCGACCGAAGTCGGCGATCGCGCCGAGACCGCGGCAATCAAGCGCGCCTTCGGCGACCATGCGTACAAGCTGGCGGTGAGTTCGACCAAGTCGATGACCGGCCACTTGCTGGGCGGCGCGGGCGGGATCGAGGCTGGCATTACGGTGCTGGCCATTATCGACCAAATCGCGCCTCCCACGATGAACTACGAGACTCCCGATCCGCGATGCGATCTGGATTACGTGCCGAACCAGGCGCGCCCCATGAAAATCGAGTACGCGCTATCGAATAGTTTCGGGTTCGGCGGGACCAACGGCTGTTTGATTTTCAAACGGTATTCGGAGTAGGCTCCTGACCACTTACGAAGAACCGCTCTCTTACGTTCGCGGCTCCGTTCCGAGCCGCGAACGTAAGAGAGCGGTGCGCTGCGGGATGAGGCGCGCGGAGCCATGAAAATTCTCGTAGCGATCAAGCAGGTTCCGGCTCGCGATTCTCAGTTGAAGATCGCCTCTTCGGGCAAATGGATCGACGAAACCGACTTGGCTTACGAGATCAACGAGGCGGACGCCTACGCTCTGGAAGAGGGCCTGCAGCTCAAGGAGAAGCACGGAGGCGAAGTAGTGGCGCTGTGCGCCGGTCCCGCGCGCGCCGCGCAAGCCATCCGCGAAGCTCTGGCTAAAGGGGCGGATCGCGCCATCCACATCGAAGAGGAAAACATGGGAGCGCTGGACCCCCTGGCCGCGGCGCGACTCCTGGCCGCCGCGATCCGCGCCGAGTCGCCCGACCTGGCGCTCACCGGCCTCCAGTCCGACGACCTCGGATCGGGCCAGACCGGCGTGATCCTGGCCGAACTGCTCGGCCTGCCGCACGCCACCATCGTCATGGAGGTGGAAAAGCGGGATGGCTCCATCCGCGTGAAGCGCGAGCTGGAAGATGGCTGGTTCCAGTACGTGGAACTGCCGCTGCCGGCGCTGCTGACCATCCAATCCGGCATCAAGAAACTGCGCTACGCCACTCTCATGGGCATTAAGAAGGCCAGGACGAAGGAGATCAAGCGCCTGACCGCGGGGACACTGGGCGCGCCGGCGGGCGAAGCGAGCGTGGAGATGGATCGGGTGTACCTACCCGCGCGAACCAAGCGGACACAGATCTTCGAAGGAGACCCCAAGGAGGCGGTCGCGAACCTGGTGGAGAAGTTGAGATTCGAGGCGCGGGTCCTATGAGCGTGCTGGCGGTCCTGGAGCAACGGGCGGGGCAGTGGAGCCGAATGTCTTTCGAGACGCTCGCCGCCGCCCAGCAAATCGCGAAGGAGCTGAACACCGGCGCCAGCGCGGCCGTTTTGGGGCAAGGTCTGGACGGGCTGGCCGCGGAATTGAGCGCCCAGCGATTGGATTGCGCGTACGCCGTGGAGCACGAGCTGCTGAAGGACTACACGCCGGACGGCTACGCCATGGCTTTGCGGCAGTTGATCGGCCACGTGAATCCTCGGATCGCGCTTTTTCCGCACTCCTATCAGGTCCGCGATTACCTGCCCAAACTGGCCGCTTCGCTCGGCCGCGTGGCCGCGATCGACGCCATCGCGCACCGCATCGAAAACGGCCGGCCGGTGTTCGTGCGGCAGCTTTTTCAGGGAAAGCTGAACGCGGATGTCCGGTTTGCGGGGGATGCGCCTTGGTTTGCGTCGCTGCAAGCCGGCGCTTACCGCGCGGACCGGGTGGTAGCGGGATCCGCGCCGGTGGAGCGGTTCGCGCCGCGGCTCGCCGCCGGCGACATCCGCGCCAGGCCGGGGGAACCTTTCCGCGAATCGCAGCGGGCGGTGGATTTGAGCGCGGCCCAGATCATCGTTTCCGTCGGCCGCGGCATCCGGGAAGCGAGCAATATTCCGCTGGCGCAAGAGCTGGCCGACGCTCTCGGCGCGGAGTTGGCGGCATCCCGCCCGATTTGCGACGCCGGCTGGCTCCCCATGGAACGGCAAGTCGGCAGCTCGGGACAAACCGTCGCGCCGAAGATGTACCTGGCCATCGGAATCTCCGGCGCGATCCAGCACCTGGTGGGCATGAAGGGATCGCACACGGTAGTCGCCATCAACAAAGATCCCGCCGCGCCGATTTTCGAAGCGGCCGATTACGGCATCGTAGGGGACTTGTTCCAGGTGGTTCCGGAGCTTATCGCAGCCATTCGCCAGTCCAAATAGTATCCGCCGGGCTGGCGCGGCGGACCGGAACGGCCCGCGATGCCGGTCTGAAATCGGTTACTCTGGCTGTACCATGAAGCCGTCACTCCGTTTTTTCGCCGTCGCCGCCGCGCTGTGGTTTTCCGCGAACGTCACCAACGCGGACGAGAAGGGCGTGAATCCGAAGGTCCGCGAGATCGTGGACGCGGTCTCGGAGGCGCGCATCCAGGCCATCATCGAGAAGTTGGCCGGCTTCGGCACGCGCAATGTCATGTCGGCGCAGGACGACCCGGCCCGCGGCGTCGGGGCCGCCCGGCAGTGGATTTTCAACGAACTGAAAAGTTACAACCCGCGGCTGGATGTGCGCTTCGACAAGTGGAAGGTGAAGAAGCAGGGGCAGCGCATCTTCAAGGATGTGGACCTCTGGAACGTGGTGGCCGTGCTGCCGGGCAAGACCACGCCCGAAACGCAGGTCTGGGTGACGGGGCACTACGATTCGCTCAACCTGGGCGCGCCCGCCGGCCCTTCCACCGACGACGCGCCCGCGGTGGGCGGACGGCCGGCGCCATCCAACTGGGAGAAGAACACGGACCTGCCGGCGCCCGGCGCGTGCGACGACGCCAGCGGGACCGCGGCCGTGATGGAGCTGGCGCGCGCGATGAGCCAGTACGAGTTCGACAAAACGCTGGTGTTCGTTGCGTTCGCGGGCGAAGAGCAGGGCCTCATCGGCAGCACGCTCGCAGCGGCCAAAGCCAAGAAGGAGGCGGCGGTTATCGAAGCCGTGCTGAACAACGACATCATTGGCAGCGAGAGCGGCGGCGACGGCCGCGTGGGCAATACCGCGGTCAGCGTCTACACCGACGAAATCATGGATTCGCCATCGCAGCAGTTGGGCCGCTTCATCCGCGAAGCGGGCGAGCGCTACGTGCCGTCCATGAAGGTCAACATGCTGTTCATGCAGGACCGCCTGGGCCGCGGCGGAGACCACGCGCCCTTCCAGTTGGAGGGCTACGCGGCGGTGCGCTTCTCCTCCCCGTTTGAAAACTATACGAACCAGCACAGCGCCACCGACACCCTGGCCAACATGTCCGTGCCGCTCACGGCGCGCATCGCCAAAGTCAACGCGGCGGCGGCGGCAAGCCTGGCGCTGGCGCCCAAGGCGCCGCTGGTGACGGCGGCGCCGCGCGCCGCCGGAACG
>Ga0209638_1001133_pt1 | contig 17130 bp, 8 predicted proteins | sample BarGraNGADG00211_FD_184490 | JGI IMG/M metagenome (GOLD analysis project Ga0209638, IMG submission 184490) | Arctic peat soil microbial communities from Barrow, Alaska - Barrow Graham LP Ref core NGADG0002-211 (SPAdes) (version 2) | ecosystem: Environmental > Terrestrial > Soil > Wetlands > Peat...
TACAACCAGCGGATCGAGGGCAGCGGCATAGCTCCGCTGAAGACCACGGGCGCGCCCGCGCCGCCGGCGCCGCAGCGGGGGCGGTTCGGGGGCAGCGCTTCCGGCGGCGACGGGGAGCAGCAGTGACGCGATTTTGACAGACCGCTTCTTAACACGGCGAAGCCCGGACCAGGGAAGGGATCGATTTGACGCGGAGGGAGCGGAGAACGCGGAGGGAAGAAGCTGCCAATTCCAGCAAGAATTCGACTCGAAACGCCGGCTGTAATCGCTTGCAGTATAATCACATACGAAACTCGCATATTCTTGTTGCATGCCGTCTTGATTTGGAGTAACTTTTATGCCAGCACGTAGCCGCTGGTCCCCCCAAGGGGAGGGGAGCCGGTTCTATACTACGCTCGCCATGAACATTCGGCGCCCGATGCTGCCAGGGATGCGGGACGTGGCGTTCTTCGCCGCCTTTGCGATCTACGCTTGGGCTGGCATCGACACGCGGCTGATCTATCACTGGCAAGGTCCGGTCTTCACCACCATCCCCGGATTTCTCGGTGAGTTCCTGAAGTATCCCGGCGGCCCGGCCGACTACCTGCAAGGGCTGATCGCGCAAGCCTACGCGTGGCAATTGTGGGGAGCGATCGCCCTGACGGCCCAGGTGGCGGCCGTCGCGGCGCTCACGCAGGTATACTTCGCCACTTTGGCCCGCGGAGAGCTGGCGGGCCCGGTGGTGGGCGCCCTGCGCTTGGTCCCGGCTGTGGTGCTGTTGTATCATCTGAACCTCTACTACGACCGCACACCGATCATGCTGTCGCTACTGCTGGGGCTGGCACTGGCCATCCTGTTGGTTCACCTGTCGCGGCGATGGCGCAGCGAGTGGGCGCTGCTAGGGGCGTCGGTGGCGATGCTCGGGGCGGCCTATTATCTGGCAGGCATGACAATCGTCTTCTTCGCGCCGGCCGCGGCGATGGCGCTCAGCGCGCGCCGGCGCCGGCCTCCGCTATGGATTGTCCCCCTGCTGCTGGCGGTGGGCTTGCCGGCGGCGGTCGAGGGGCTTCGACTCCTGTACGTGCCCGCCTCCGCCCGCGAGTGGTTCCTCGATTCCGACGTGCGCCGCGAAATCGTTTACTGGGGCTTGTACCTTTTCTATGCGGGGAGCGCGGCGTTCATACTATGGCGGCGTCCGGTTCCAGTTCCGCCAGCCCCTAAGACACTGTCAGGAAATGACCAGTTCAATCGCCGGCAACCGCTCCCTCACGGTCGCGGCTCTGCAAGCACATCGGAGCCGCGACAGTTAGAAGGTGAGAAAAAACCGGTTGGCAGGCGAAAGCGCCTGCCCCACCAGAGCGCAAGCCGTTGTGCACCAACGTGGGACAGACGCTTTCGTCTGTCAACCCAGCGGACCCAGCGATTTTTTCTCACCTTCTTAGGGAGCGGTTGGTATAGTTGTTTCGGAACAACCCACAAGCGGCGGCTGCCGGAACTGCTGGCGACGGCGGTTGTATTTCTGACGCTGGCCGCGGTGGCGGCGGCCTCGTACCGCCTCAACAGCCGGGATCGCTGCTTGACGGCAATGGACTACGACTCGCTCCACGAAGACTGGTCCGCCGTGATCGACGCCGCGCGGCGCCTTCCGGGCGACGACTTCAATTCACTGACACGCTACCAGGTCAACCTCGCCCTGCACGAGACGAACCGCCTGGGCGATGACATGTTCCGCTTCCCACAAAAGGGTCCCATGCTTTTGGACTTGCGGGCCGACCAGTTCCTGCCGTACATGATCCGGATCACGGACATGTGCCTCCGGCTGGGGCGCATCAACGAGGCGGAACGCTTCGGCAGCGAGGCCATGATCTTGCGCCAGCGCGATCCGCGCGTCTATCGGCAGATGGCGAGTGTCGACCTGGTCAAGGGCCAGACCGCGGCGGCGCGCAAGTTTCTCAACGTCCTGACCTACGATTTGGGCTCTGGCGGCTGGGCCCGCGAGCGTCTGCGTGAGTTGGATCGGGATCCACAACTGGCGGGCGACGGGCAGATTCAACTGCTGCGGCGGCGCATGCTCCACAACGACGACGCGATTGCGGTCTGGCAGCGTCCAGACAAGCCTAGTGCCGACCTGGAGCGCCTTCTGCTCGACCAGTTGGAGCAGGACCCCGGCAACCGCATGGCCTTCGAGTTCCTGATGGGCAATTACCTGCTGGCTCGCGATATGGTCGCGGTCCACGCCCTGATGCCCCGTATGGCGGGGATGACCGGCCCGGCGTATGTCGAACCGGGCGGCAAACGCCGCACACCCCGGCATTACCAGGAGGCGATGGCCCTCCACGCGGGCGTGACTGGCCAGGCGGTCCACATGGAAGGCGTGGAGATCGAAGCCGGGACCCTCGCGCGGATGGAGGCCTTCAAGCGGACGGTATCGCAGGTTTTTACCAAGGAGGCGGCCATGCACGCGGCGTGGGACGACTTCCGCGACACCTACTTCTTCTATTTCGCGTTCGGTCCCGGAGATTACCGATGAAACCCCTGCTGGGAACGGCGCTGCTGGCGGCGCTGGCATGGATTGGGCTGGGCGGTGGCGCCGAAAATGTCGAGCAGTACGCCGAGGCCCATCGCCCGGCCGCGATGTACCCCGACTACTCCGGCACCGTCATCCCGCCGAACCTCGCGCCCATGAACTTGCAGGTTCTGGAGCCGGGGCGCAAATTCCGCCTACGGGTCTCCGCGGCGGCCGGCCCTCCGTTGGAAGTTTTCGATACCGGCGGAGACATGCGGATCCCGCTCAAGGCATGGCGCAAGCTGCTGGATGCCAACCGGGGCGGCGACCTGCGGATGGATATCTATGCGATGGGCGAGGGCGGCTGGACGCACTTCGACACGGTGCGCAACCGGATCGCGGCGGAGGAGATAGATCCTTTCGTGGTCTACCGCTATATCCCGCCGATCTACGACAAGTGGGACAAAATCTCCCTCCGCCAGCGAGACTTGCGGAGTTTCGACGAGCGCGCGATCTTCGACAACCAGCGCGACAGCGACGGGAAGAGCGTGGAAGGCGTCTGCGTCAACTGCCACACCTTCCTGAACCACCGCACGGACCAGATGTTGCTGCACATACGGCCGGGCCGAAGCTCGCAGATCCCGGCGATGATCCTGGTGCGGCATGGCAAGGCCGAGAAGGTGGACACGCGCGACGGCGCGAACCCTCCGGCGGCTTACACTGCCTGGCATCCCAGCGGCAAGCTGCTGGCATTCTCGCGGAACCGCATCATGCAGATGTTCCACACGGCGGGCACCGAGGTCCGCGAGGTGATCGACCGGGACTCCGACCTGGCCCTGTATGTGGTCGACACCGGCCAGGTGTACACGCTACCCGAAATCAGCCGGCCCGACCGGTTGGAGACTTTCCCGGCCTGGTCTCCCGACGGCCGATATCTCTACTTCTGCTCCGCGCCGATGGTCTGGCACGACAAGAATGTGCCTCTGGAGTACGCCAAGGTTCAATACGACCTGGAGCGCATCGCGTACGATGCCGCGACCGGCCAATGGGGGCAGGTGGAAACGGTAGTGGCGGCCGCGCAACTGGGTAAGAGCATCTCCCTGCCGCAGATTTCGCCCGATGGGCGATTCCTGATGTTCACCGGTCATGACTACGGCAGCTTCCCCATCTTCCAGGCCTCTAGCGATCTGTACCTGTTGGACCTGAGTCAAGGCAAGGCCGCCCCGCGAAGGCTTGACGAGATCAACTCCCCCCGCAGCGATTCCTATCACTCCTGGTCAAGTAACAGCCGCTGGGCGATCTTCACTTCCAAGCGGGAAGATGGTGTGTTCGCCAGGCTGTACATCAGCCACCTCGAAGCCGGCGGCCGTTTCAGCAAGCCCTTCGTCATGCCGCAGGAGGACCCGGCCTTCTACGGCCGGTGCCTGATGACCTTCAATCGGCCCGAACTTCTGCTGGAGCCGGTAACGGTGAACGCCGCCGAGTTGACGCGCGCCATGGCAACCCGCACCACTCCACCCGCGTACAGCGCGCCGGTGGTAACGGATGTGCCGTGGCAGCCTGTGAGGTAGGACCGGCAGTCTCGCCCCCAGTCCACCTGTCCAGCCAAAAGACCAATAGGTCAGTTCCAGTTTTGGGTAGACTTCGGCCACGAACAGTGCTATAGATAATACGAATATAAGCTCTTGTGGTCGCAAACTCATGGTGCTCGGCCCGGTGAGGGCCGCGCACAGGGGAGGTTTTAGCCGTGTTCGTGAGACGTTGTTTTTGCCTCGTTGCCGCCTTGGCTCTGGTGGTGGGAAGTGCGTTCGCCCAGGCGGTCTCCGGAAACATCACTGGAATTGTAGTGGACCCTGGCGATGCCAGCGTCCCGGGTGCCGAAGTCCAGATCAAGGACGCAGCCACCGGGAGAGTCCAAACGTTCACAACCTCAGCGGAAGGAATCTTCCGCTTCAACAACATACCGCCGGGGACGTATAGCCTGACGGCCAAAGTGCAGGGGTTCAAGTCGTACATACAACAGGACATCAACCTGGCAGTCGCCGAAACGCGCGACCTGGGTAGAATTCGACTCGTCCTGGGTGCGCTGACCGAGGAAGTGTCGGTCGTCGCCACCGCAACCGCCGTACAAACGGCGTCCAGCGAGAAATCCTCTCTGGTGGACGGCAACCAGCTTTCCCAAATCGCCATCAAGGGCCGCGACCTGATGGCCATGTTGAACCTGGTCCCGGGCGTGGTCAGCACGGCCGCGGGCGAAGCCGCCAGTGAAAACTCCATCGGCGGTGTGAACATCAACGGCGGCGGGACCAGCCGGGTGAACTTCACCGTGGACGGCATCGTCGACCTGGATACCGGGTCCAACGGCACTACGCACTTCAACCCCAACATGGACTCGGTGGCCGAGGTCCGGGTGCTGACGTCGAACTTCCAGGCGGAGTTCGGGCGCATGGCCAGCGGCTCCATCAGCGTCATCACCAAGGGCGGCAGCCGGTCCTTCCACGGCAGCGGCTGGTGGACCTGGCGCCATGAGGAGTTCAATGCCAAGAACTTCTTCGACAACTACAACAACCAGCCGAAGAGCATCTACCGCTATCACGTCCGCGGCTTCAGCGTGGGTGGCCCCATCTACATCCCGAAGAAGTGGAACACCGGCAAATCGAAGCTGTTCTTCTTCATTTCGCAGGAGTACACGAAGCAGAGACCGGCCACGCAGATCGGCTACTCCAACATGCCGACGGCGCTGGAACGCGCGGGCGACTTCTCGCAGAGCGTGGACCAGAACGGCAAGCTGATCTCGTTGTTGGATCCGACCTCGCGCAACCCGATCCCTGGAAACGTCATACCCAAGACGCAGATCAACGCGGCGGGCCTGGGGTTCCTGAACTACCTGCCCCTTCCCAACCGCTGTGGCGCTTCCGGCGCCGCTTCGGATTGCTGGCAGGAGTCCGACCAGTCGCAGATCAACCGCCGCAACTTCCGGTCGATCTTCAACGAAGTTCACCCCCACCGCAACGATGTGGCCCGCGTCGACTTCAACCCCACGTCCAAGATTCTCACCTGGGTGCGCTACGTCAACGACTACGACTTCGACCAGACGGCCAACGGCAACTACGTGAACCTGCTGGATTCGAACAACAAGTGGACCCCCTATTCGGAAGACCATCCCAATCCGGGTCACGGCTACGGCATCGGCATCACCTATACCATAAGCCCGGCTGCCGTCAACGAGTTCAATTTCGGCAAGAGCTACAATACCTGGGACTGGTATCCGCACGATCCGGCGCAACTCGACCGCTCCAAGATCGGCAATCCGCCGCACTGGTTCGACGAGACGGCTGCGAGTTTCACCCAGGACCAGAACCAAATGCGTCCGGGCTTAGCGACTGGCAACCAGAATTTCGCATTCTGGGCTCCCGGGTTCTCCTTTGGCGGCGGCTCCACCGTGGGGCAGTTCAGCATGAGCCCCCAACGCCCCTACACCAATTACAACGATATCTATAGCTTCAACGACAACTTCAGTTTGGTTCGCGGGTCCCACAGCTTCAAGGCCGGCTTGGCCTACGAACGCACCGGGAAGGTGCAGCAGGCCGGCACCGGATCGTATCTCGGCTATTACACCTTCGGCAGCAGTTCTTCCATGCCGATGGACACCAACAACGGTTACGCCAACGCGCTGGTCGGCAACTTCCAGAACTATGCGGAAGGCAAGCGCGTGATGGGCGATTACTGGTTCACCAACCTCGAGTTCTACCTGCAGGACAGTTGGAGGGTCAGCCGCCGCGTCACAGTCGACATCGGGGTGCGGTTCTACCACACGCCGTCTCAGGAGAACCTGAACAAGAACTCGGCGGTGTTCCTGCAATCGGCCTACGACGCCTCCAAGGCGGCGCGCCTGTACTACCCGGCCTGCACCATCACGCTGGCGGCGGGTGCGGCCTGCCCGTCGGCCAACCAGGTGGCGAAGGACCTGACCACCGGCTACACCACGTTCCCGGCGCTGGCCGGCACCCTGGTACCGTATTCGGTGGGCGGCTACAGCAGCCAACCGAATTACTTTAACGGCATGGTGGTGGCGGATGGCTCCAACCCGGCCGTGCCCATGACCCTGTTCACGGTACCGACCTTGAAACCGGCCTTCCGCATCGGCATGGCTTGGGACGTGTTCGGCACCGGCAACACGGCGGTCCGCCTCGGTTTCGGCCAGTACTACAACCGCGGCGACGGCAACATTCCCATGTCCTACGGCGGCGCGCCGCCCATCGCGTATAACCGGCAAGTCTACTACTCCGGGATCAGCACAATTCCGAGTTACGCCAACAGCGCCGCGGTGTCGCCCATCTCGAACGGCGGCATCACCGGTAGCCAGCCGCTGGAGACCGTGATGAACGGCAGTGTCGGGGTCCAGCAGAACGTCGGGTTCGGCACTGTCGTGGACGCCTCGTATGTGGTCTCCCTCCACCAGCACATGACCCAAACTTCGGGCTCCGGCAACGGCGGGGCGGGCACGCAGTACGTCAACGTCGTCCCGATGTTCTCGCAGTACAACCCCAACTACTACAGCTCCTGGACCGGCAACCTGTACGACAACGCTTCCGGCAGGGCCCTGAATGACAATTACTTCCGTCCGATGGCCGGCCTTGGCAATATGAGCCGGGTGGACTTCCGGGCCACGTCCAGCTACCACTCGCTCCAGATGTCGATCCGGCGCGCCAACCGTCATGGCTTGTCCTACGGCTTGGCGTACACCTGGTCGAAGACCATGATGTACAGCGGTTTCCCGTATTACCCGGGCAGCAGCTTCTTCAAGAAGTGGTATTACGGGCCGACCTTCAACGGCGCTCCGCACGTGATCGCGGCCAACTACATTTACGACATCCCGGGACTCGGCAAGAGGTTCAATATCCGGCCGCTGGGCTGGGTGACGGACCACTGGTCGTTGTCGGGCATCTGGTCCTGGCAGAGCCACGCCATGTACGGCGCTCCGGGCATCTCCCTCACGGGCACCAGCAGCAGCAACCCCGCGCCGAACTGGACCGGTTCGGCCGAAGGCGCGCGGTTGGTGGTGATCGGGAACCCGACGGTCTCGAACCCCACCTTCTACAACAACATCAACGCCGCCGCCTTCCAGCTTCCGGTGGCGTGCAGCCAGACGCGGCAGACCATGGACTGCTTCGGTAATGCCGGGAATGGTAGCATCTTCTCGGTGCCGATCTGGATGAACAACTTGGATATGTCGGTGATCAAGAACGTCCCGCTGGGCGGTGAACGCCGTAGCCTCACCTTCCGGGCGGAGTTCTACAACCTGCCGAACCACACCCAGTTCAGCGGCATCAACAACACGTTGCAGTTTGACCTTGCGTCGTATCAGAACTGGGTTGCGGGCAAGGGCAGCCTGGTACAGAGTAACAGCCAATTCGGGCGTTATACCAGCGCCCGCAATCCGCGGCAAGTCGCGATGACCCTGCGCTTCCAGTTCTGAAGCGCGACGTCATCGTGGAAGTGCATCCGGGCCGGCCCGCGGAACACGCGGCCGGCCCGGTTTTCGCCGATTTTGAAAGCCTGGCGGAACAGGCGGGCAACTCTGTAGAGAAGTTTATCGCTTGGGCAAATGCCCGCGGTTCGCAGCAGGTATACGGCCCTTGGGCAGGCGGGTACCCTGGGTCCGCCTGCCCCACTTTCAGTTCGTCTCCGTCGGCGTTCGAATGGTTCGCACCAGTTCGCTCGTTGTGTACGGCTTCTGGATCAACGTCAAACCCGGCTCTTCCGATCGCGCTTTTGTGCCCGCGGACGATGCCCCAGGCTGCAAGGTGATCTTTCGGCTGAGTTCCTGGTCCTCGATAGCGTCGGCAAAAGCCAGCGCTTTGTCCCAGTGGAACTCCGGTGACTCACCCATCCGAAACGATTTCTGAGCGAACTTCCTGGCGCGCTTGGGCCCTTTGCCGCAAAGCCCAATTCGCGCGGCTTCGTTCAGGGCTTCCTTGAAGGAGATGGCACGCTCCCTCATGGCGTCCCGGATCAATCTCTCCACGTCCGGATCCAGAGTGACCGTCGTCCTCATTTTGCTTTCATAGCATCAACTTGGCTGCTATCATGATGCCCCAGGAAGACCGCTGCCGGCGCGCGCGTTATCCTATAACTCATGACGCGCCGGCAAGCATTGTCGCTGCTCGCCCTGACGAGCCTTCCGGGCCGCGCCCAACAGAATCGCGGCATGGCGTCCCGTGGGCTGAAGCCCATGCCGTTCGGCAAGCCGTCGGGGCGCCCCTGGGAGGCGCGCTTCGTCAACGTGGCGCAGCCCGCGGGACTGCGCTCGCCCGTGATCTATGGCCCCACCGACCACAACGACTACGTCGTGGAATCCATGGGATGCGGCGCGGCCTTCCTCGACTACGACAACGACGGCTGGCAGGACATCGTGCTGCTCACCGGGCGCCGCCTGCAAGCGACCCCCCCGGGCGCCATCATCCGCCTGTATCGCAACAACCGCGACGGCACGTTTGCCGACGTCACGGAGAAATCCGGACTGGGACGCAGCGTGTGGGCCACCGGCATCACCGTGGCAGACTACGACAACGATGGCTACGACGATCTCTTCATCACCTGCTGGGGCCAAAATCTGCTGTTTCACAACAACGGCGACGGCACCTTCACCGACGTGACGGCCAAGGCGGGGCTGATTCACGCGGGAAACCGCTATGGGACCGGCTGCACGTGGATCGACTACGATCGCGACGGCAGGCTGGATCTTTTCGTGGCGCATTACCTGGTGTTCGACCAGGAAAAGATTCCGGTGCGTGGCAAAGACCCCGGGTGCAGCTATCTCGGCGTGCCCGTGTACTGCGGGCCGGCGGGGTTGCCGCAGGAGAGTTGCCGCCTGTACCACAACAATGGCGACGGCACTTTCACCGATGTGAGCCGGCAATCCGGCATCTCCGCGGTGAAGGCGGGCTATGCCCTCACCGCGATCGCGGCCGACTTCGATGGCGACGGCTGGCCGGATATCTACGTGGCGTGCGATACCTCGCCCAGCCTGCTGTTCCACAACAACGGTGACGGCACGTTCACCGAGCAGGGTCTGGAAAGCGGCGTGTCGCTGAGCGAGGATGGCCAGGAACAGGCGGGCATGGGGGTGGCCACGGGAGACTTCGACACGGACGGCCATCTGGATATTTTCAAGACCCATTTTCGCGGCGACACCAGCGTCCTCTACCGCAACAACGGGAAGGGGTATTTCCGCGACGTAACGATCCGCGCGGGCCTCGGCGTGGAAACCCGGTACGTCTGTTGGGGCGCTGGGCTAGTGGACCTGGACAACGACGGCCTTCCCGACCTCTTCTTCACCACCGGCATGGTCTATCCCGAAGTGGAACAGAAGTCGCCGGATGCCCCCTACAAGACGCCCAGCGTGATTTTTCGCAATCTGGGAGACGGCAAATTCGAAGAACTGCGCGACCTGGCGGGGCCCGGAATCGCCGAGTCGCATTGCAGCCGGGGAGTGGCTTTCGGCGATTTCGATAACGACGGCGACATCGACATCCTGGTGGTGAATCTCAACGAGCCGCCGTCGCTGCTGCGCAATGACGTTAGCGGGACCAATCACTGGCTGAAGGTCCTGCTGATCGGGGTTGCCTCCAACCGCAGTGCGATTGGCGCCCAGGTGGTGGCTGCGTATGGGGAGCGCCGGCAGGCGCAGGCGGTGGTGGCCCAGTCTTCCTATCTTTCGGTCAACGATCGCCGGCTGCATTTCGGGCTCGGCTCCGCGGCCACCGCGAGCCTGGAGATTCGCTGGCCGAACGGAGCGGTCGAGAAGATTGCGGAAGTGGCTGCCGGCCAACTGGTGGTCATCCGCGAGGGTTCCGGGGTGATTCGCACGGAACGCTTTGGGCCTGGGAGGCAGTAGAGGCTTACCCGGGGAAGCCCGGACGTGGGAAGGGGTCCATTCAACGCAGAGACGCAGAGAACGCAGAGATAAGCGCAGAGAAGCAAAAGGCAAGACTTGAGAGCCAGAGGAAGCGGAGGCGGTGCTGGCTGGCGCAATGAGGGGCCGAGGAAGAAGCGCAAACTGGTCGTTCCCTCGATCTTATTTCTTGGTTTTCTCTGCGCTTCTCTCTGCGTTCTCTGCGTCTCTGCGTTGAATAGACAGCCTCCTCTGAGTACGCCGCCGCACAACGGCAGCCAGCGTGCTGTTCTCAACAGTGATGTCGCGCCGAGAGAAGTATGTCGCCGGCTTTGGAGCAGCGGCGATCGTCGTTCTGATCGGGCTGATCGTGGCAGGCTCCATCCTGAGCCGCCGCATCGAGCCCTACATCCGGCAGCAGGCCGAGCAATATCTGCGCAACAGATTCCAGGCCGACGTGCGAATCGCGTCTCTGCGTGTTCGCCTGCCGAAGCTCTCGCCCCTGCGCATGCTGTTCACGCGAGGCCGCGGCACCATCGCCACCGTCGAAGGCAAAGGCATCGTGATGCGGATGTGGGGCCGTCCGGATGCGCCGCCACTTTTCGGCATCCAGAAGTTCGTCACCGGAATCGACGTCGGCGCGCTTGGCGATTCGTCCCAACACGTTTCCGTCGTCACCATCACGGGGCTGGAGATCAACATTCCGCCTAAGGGAGAGCGCCCCAATATGAGCACCGGCAAGAGCGCCGCCGATGCGGCCGGCCGCGAGGCCGAGCCCAAAACATCGGTGGTCATCGACCGCCTGGACATGAAGAAGGCCACGCTGGTCATCCTTCCCAGGGACAGGGCCAAGACGCCGCTTCGCTTCGAGATCCATGACCTCAAGTTACAATCGGCGGGCCCCGGCGTGGCCATGAAGTATGATGCCATGCTCACCAACCCCCGGCCGCCGGGCGAAATCCACAGCTTCGGCTCTTTCGGTCCATGGAACTCCGGAGAACCGGGCGATACCCCTCTGAATGGAGACTACACGTTCGACCACGCGGACCTGGGCGTTTTTTCCGTCGTGGCCGGCATTTTGCAGTCGACAGGACGCTTCGAGGGTGAGTTGGATTCCATTACCGCGCGCGGCGAGGCCTACGTGCCGGATTTCCGGCTCAAGCGCTCCGGCAACCCCGTCCCGCTGCGCACGAAGTTCGAGGTGCTGGTGGATGGCACCAATGGAAACGTCATACTCAAGCCCATTGTCGCCACTCTCGGTTCCACGCACTTCACCACCAGCGGCGCCGTCTTCAAACACGAAGGCGATCGTCACCGTTCCATCAAGCTGGGCGTAAATATGCCGCGGGGGCGCATGCCGGACGTCCTGCGTCTGGCCATGAAGGGCGAGCCCTTCATGGAAGGCAAGCTCAATCTCAAAACCACGATCGAGGTTCCGAACCTGGATGGAAAAGTGAAGGACAAACTGCGTCTCGATGGGCGCTTCGATATCACCGAAGGACACTTCCTGAAATCCACCATTCAGGATCAGATCGATAGCCTCAGCCGGCGTGGACAGGGACAGCCGAAGAACGAGGAGATCGACGAAGTAATCTCCCGTATGAGGGGCAGGTTTCAACTCGATAACAGCGTCATCACTTTCCGCGAACTTACCTTTGGTGTTTCCGGCGCGGACGTGCAACTCGACGGCAGCTACGATCTGAACGCCGACGTACTGGATTTTCACGGCGCGCTGAAACTGGAGGCCAAGGTCTCCCAGACAGTCACCGGTTGGAAGCACTGGCTCCTCAAACCAGTCGATCCCTTCCTTTCCAAGAACGGCGCTGGAACCTATGTGAAGATACAGGTGGTGGGCAACTCCAAAGCCCCCAAATTCGGCCGGGACCGGGAAACCGCTCCCGACCCAAAGGGTACCCCGTCGAGAATTCGCTCGGAGCCGCGACCGTAAGAATGTGAGAAAGAACCGGTTGGCAGGCGAAAGCGCCTGCCCCACAACGTGGGACAGACGCTTTCGTCTGTCAACCCATCGCGGCTAACCGCACCCCGTACCGCATCACCATCCGCACCACGTCGCACCCGGCCGCTAGTATTTTCCTGTTATTGCCTCACCCCGAAGGGAATGCTATCTTACTCGCAATTGTTTCTCGATCTTTCGTGGAGGGGCTCCAGAATGCCGGTCGGCAGAATTCTGTTTACACTTGTCTCGATTGTTCCGCTTGTCGCACAAACTAACATGGCTGTCCTGGGAGGAATCGTCCAGGATTCGCAGCACCAACTCGTGCAGGGCGCCCGGGTGGAGGTGGTGGCTGTCGCTACGGGAGCGGTGCGGGGCACGCTGGCCGATACCGGCGGCCGATTCGAAGTGGCGGGACTGGCGCCAGGAGAGTACAAACTCCACGTTGACAAAACGGGCTTTGCGCAGTTCGCCGCGGCCGTCCGCCTGGAAGTGGGCCAGCAGATGGAGGTGAATCCGGTTCTGCAACTCGGGAGTAAAACGGAAACGGTCGACGTGGCCGGCATCACGGAGGTGCTCAAGACCACCGATGCCAGCGTCGGTGAAGTGGTCGAGACTCGTTCGGTTCACGAGTTACCGCTGAACGGTCGCATGCTCATCGATCTGGTACTGACCGTGCCCGGCGCTCACTTGAGCCACGGGGCACAGTCCGGCGATCTCAACCCGCTATACTGGCGTCCCGGCCAGCGCTCCGCCGTCAGCGTGGGTGGCAGCCGCCCGAACGGGAATTACTTCCTGTTGGACGGCCTCACTAACACCGACCCGACCTTTAACACCACTAACCTAAGTCCGTCTCCCGATGTGGTCCAGGAGTTCCAGGTGCAGACCGGCAGTTACTCGGCCGAGATGGGCGGCGCCGGCGGCGGCCAGATCAACGTAATTACTAAGTCCGGGACCAGCAGGCTGCACGGTACGGCCTACAGTTACCTGCGCAACAACCTGTTCGACGCGCGGAGTTTTGAGGAGTTGGCCGGGGACAGCCACCTGGTGCAGAACCAGTTCGGCGCCGCCGTTGGGGGGCCGCTCTTCGGCAAAAAGACATTCTTCTTTACGAACTACGAGAGTCTTCGACAGACCCAGAATATGACCATGATCGACACCGTGCCCGGCATGGAGGAGATGGGCGGAGACTTCTCCAATGCGGGTGTGGCGATCTTTGACCCGAATGGCTCGCATGCCAATGCCAATTACGATCCCTCCCGGCCCATTTCTCCCGCCAACTCCCAGATCGTCCGCGCCCCATTTCCCGGGAACATCATTCCGGCCACGCGAATTAGTCCGGTCGCGTCGACCATGCTGAACAACTACGTGCCGATACCTAACGCGATGGGCGACATGGGCATGAATATGACCATGATGGGCCAGCCGGTGGTCTTCGGGCCGGGCACCGATTCCAGCAACTATATGGATGTGCGGGCCATGCGGCACACGGACAATCAGGGCACCCTGCGGCTTGACCGCATACTGGCAAGGGGCGACAGCGTGTTCGCCCGGTACTCGATCGGCAACGAGAACGGATTCACTCCCCAAAACCTGCCCGGTTTCGGAGCCTTTCACGACAACCGTTCGCAGAATGCGGGCGCCAGTTGGAATCGAATCGTATCGCCCAGCATAGTCAACACGGCTTCGGTGGCGCTCTCGCGGTTGAGCATGGACCGCTCCTCGGAGAACAACTCCTCACATAACGATATCGTGTCTCAGTTGGGCATTCAGGGCATCGGCTTCGGCGGACCGAACGCGTACGGCGCTCCATGGTTCAACGTCCAGGGTTATTCCGGATTCGGCGACTCCTACGCGGCCACCCCGATGCACGCGTGGGATACGATTCTGGAAGGGCGCGACACGCTGAGCTGGCAGCACGGCGGGCACAGCTTGAAATTCGGCGGGAGTTATCGCTGGTACATCTGGCCCATGTGGGGATTTTTCCAGAACCGCGGATACTACCAGTTCACCAACGGCTTCACCACTCAAACCGCAACCAACGATGGGACCGGGTCGGCCCTGGCAAGCTTCGAGTTGGGGCTGCCGGCCGTACGCCAGCGCCAGGCCGGCGTCCCCAGCATGAATCTGCGCCAGTGGTCGGCGGACGCTTTCGCCCAGGACACCTGGAAGCTCGGCGCGCACACGGCGATCGCCATGGGCCTGAGATATGAATTCATGTCGCCGCTGGCGGACCTCTCCCGCCCGTGGGCGAACCTGGAAAATCGGAACGGCCAACTGGTAGCCTTCATCGGCGGCCAGGCCGGCATGCCGCGCGGGCTGATGTACCCCAACAAGCTGCGGTTCGCGCCGCGGTTCGGCATTGCGCATAATCTTCCGAAAGCGGGGCTGGTGTTCCGGGCCGCCTACGGCATCTTCTACACGCCGGTGGACCTGAACACCTGGTGCAACCAGTTGCACAATGTGCCCAACGTGTTTCCGGAAACCAACCAAAGCGATAATTTCGTACCCTCCATCACCACCTTCAATTTCGGTCCCCCGGTGCTAGGGAAAACCGTAGTCAGCTTCACTTCCTTGGACCCGCACCCGCCGTCACAATACATTCAGCAGTGGAGTGCGTCCGTCGAAAAAGCTCTTTCCAGGAGCACAACTTTCGAAATGGGATATCTGGGAGCCCGCGGATTCCACCTGCAGCGTGCGCATTTGATCAACAATACGCTGCCTGGCCCCGGTCTGCTCCAGCCGCGCCGGCCGTACCCGACTGCGACCTTCATCGATGGGACGGTTTTTCCAGCCGGAATTCAGGTGGCCGGCAACACCTTCCCCGTCAGCACGGTCAACCTTCTGGAGAACACGGCGCGAAGCTGGTACGATGCCGGCTATCTCAACCTGCGGCGGCGCTACGCCCATGGTCTCAGCCTCCTGGCGAATTACACCTTCTCGAAGAACCTGAGCGACGCGCCCGATTTTCGCTCGCCGATGTTCGAATCGTCGGTGCCGCAGAACAACAGCGACCTGAATGCGGAAAAGGGGCCGGCTTGTGACGTGCGCCACCGGTTTGCACTGAGTGCCGTATATGACATCCCGGCATCTGGCCGCACCGCGTTCCTGCATGCGCTAAGCCGCAACTGGCGGCTCTCCTCCATGCTCCAGTGGCAGAGCGGGTTCCCGTTCACGATCTCGGTTTTCGGTGACACCGCAAACTCGGGCACGGTCTTAGGCGAGAATCCCATCCGGGCAAATTACACGGGCCAGCCGGTCTTCGGACCCGGCACTCGCTCCGCCGGGCAATGGTTTAACCCGGCGGCCTTCAGCGTGCCCGCGGCTTATACTTTCGGCAATGCCGGGCGAAATACGGTCTACGGACCCGGTATGCAGTTACTCGATATCGCGCTGGAGCGCGAGTTCGCGGTAACTGAGGGGGCTAAGTTTCAGATTCGGGGCGAGGCCTATAACACCCTGAATCACACCAACCTGGGAACGCCGAACCGGTTCGTGAATACGCCGCAGTTTGGCACCATCACGGAAGCCGCATCGCCGGCGCGCCAGATCCAGCTCAGCGCCCGTTTCTCGTTTTAGGCGATAACAGCCTTTGCCCGCGCCAGCCCTACTGCATCGTCTTCTTCAGCCAGGCGAGCATTTCCGGCTTCCAGTGTTGTAACTCCGGGGCGCGCCAGCCGCTCATGCCGTGGCCGCCGCCAACGATAGGGATCAACTCGCAGCTCGCTCCCACTTTCTTCATGGCGTCGCACATCGCGGGGGATTGGTCGTACGACACCTGGTCGTCCTTGGTCCCGTGAATGCACAGGAACGGCGCCATCCCCTTGTGGACCGCGAAAATCGGCGCGAGGGCGTGCAACTTCGCCAGGCCAGCGGCGTCCAATTGTTCGGCGCCGAAGAAATGTATGCCGCCGCCGTTGGCCGCGTGGCGGCTGATGCTGGTCATGTTGAAACGCTCCGGGCGATCGCGCCGCTCTTCGGCCAGCTTGCCGTAATCCACCGGACCGTACAGGTCCACCACGGCGCGGACCCTGGTCTCCGGCGTCTCGTGCGTCCCGGCGTAGTTCACCAGAAACCCGCCGGCCGATTCGCCGATCAGCGCGATCTTCGCCACATCCACGTGGTACGTCGCGGCGTTAGCCTTCACCCACAGGATCGCGCTCGTGACGTCCTCGATGGCCTGCGGGAAACGGAACTCGGGGGCCATGCGGTAATCGATGCTGAACCACGCGTATCCGGCGCCGGCCAGCACGTCGAACAGCGGCCGGACGTTGGTGCTCTTGCTGCCTTCGTCGAAGCCTCCGCCATGAATCAGGATGGCGGCGGGAAACGGTCCGGGTCCGTCCGGAACGTGCAGGTCGAGGAGCACGGGTTTGCCGCCGGGACGGGTGTATTCCACGTCCTTTCGATCCAGAGTCGCGGCGGCGAGGGTCGCGGCGCCGGCAATCGCCAGAATGAAAATGGATTTGCGCATCGAAAGAGATTGTATCAGGGTCAGCAGGTGAGAAAAAATCGGGCCAAGGCAAGCTAAAGCATGCCCCACCACTATTTAGTTTCTGTCGCAAAACTACCATCCGGTGGCGAAGCAACCCCTCCCTTACGGTCGGGGCTCTGATGGTTTCGTTGAAACCACAAGACTTCGAATCAGAGCCGCGACCGTTAGGGAGCGGTCTTACGCGCGGAAACCGAGTTTTGCGACAGAAACTATTTAGGTAATAAAGAAAGGACGCCTTCGCTGGGGCTCGCGATCACGTGCGCGGCAATCAGCTTGCCCAAGCCTTCCACCTTGGCTTT